>Ga0181397_1000698_pt1 | contig 12410 bp, 9 predicted proteins | sample 20SPOviralmetaG_FD_130126 | JGI IMG/M metagenome (GOLD analysis project Ga0181397, IMG submission 130126) | Marine viral communities from the oligotrophic San Pedro Time Series (SPOT) site, San Pedro Channel, CA, USA - 20 SPOT_SRF_2011-02-23 | ecosystem: Environmental > Aquatic > Marine > Strait...
TATATCCAGCATATCCCAAATTACCAACGACTTCTGATGTATGAAGATCCCTTATTTGAAATCTCTGTTGTGTATTATCATAATTGATTAGAGGACCATCTGCTCCAATATACATACCGAATTGATATTTATCTAAAAGATACATTGTTTCAAATGCTGCCTGACCGAACCTATATATTTTATTGTATTCATTTAATCTTCCTAGTCCCAGAGTGTTAGCATTACCATTATAAGGGAGAATAACGTGTGTTCCATATGCCGTGAAATGATAATCAAAACCAAAAACTCTGCCGAAACCAGATCCTAATTGGTCTATTGGATCTCCTGGATCCGCAGAAGCATTTTTATGAAATAAATAATCTGGTATTTTATCCCCGGTTTGACTGAACTGAAAACCTATTTTAAATACTCCCTTTGATGTTTCAACCTTTCTGCCGAAACCATATGCTAATTGCTGATAATCAGAAGTTAAACTACCAGGAGGAGAATAATATCCTATCCCATATTCTGTCTGTTGAACGTCTTTTGCTAATGAATTCACAGTATCTGGATTGAAATCAACAAATAAAGGAAATGATGTCTGCTGATCTGTATAAGCTGGATTATATAAATCATATCCTAAGGGAGGAAGTGCATCATTTCTAATATTAATACCGAAATTAATAGGGATCCCACCAACTACCCCATTAGCATTGTCATATTGGTTAATATGAAAAAATCTTGTATTGGTCTCTCTAACTTGAATGTCACTCTGCCGATAATCATCAAATAATTCTGGATAGATTGTCTGGGTATCAAAGAATTGCTTGAATTTTAATAAATTTTCATCACTCCAATCTATATTAGTTAAAAATACCGCATCACCTTTCGCTTGGGGGTGGCGAAATGATGTATTAAATCCCCCAGAAGCATTTAACTTCTTTCCTGCTATATATAATTCTGGTCTTTTCATCCCTATTATTTGATACTGTGATAAATAAGAAAAAGTCTTATCTATATCACTTGTCCCATCAGTCTTCCTAAATTCATCGTAATTTGTTCTTTCATATCCATTTGCTGTTGCGACATTATACAACCTATTCGCGGGAGTTTCACTCTTGAATGTAAATGTTTCCTTTCTAAAAACCGTGTCTGATACGTTAGAAGTGCTATATGTGAACGGTTCAAAATCTGTTCTTTGGATTAGTTCTTCGGTTAATTGCACTGCCAAGTCTGTTGGTGAATTATATCCTGGATTTGCTTTCAATGAAATTAAATTCTTTACTTGTATATAATCACCCAGAAGAGCGGGATCTCTTAATGATTCACATACAGCAGCACTTAGACCACTACTGATGTCAGCAGGTAGAAATTTTCTTCTTGCTATTATATTCTCAAATCCCAATTCAAATCTATTCTGGGTCGTGCTGGTCGCAATAGCATTCTCTGACAGAGTTACAAATGAACCATTCACAGATACAATTGACGCTCCGATATTGAAACCCAGAAGGGGTGATCCACCCTTAATCCGCTGACCAGGTAAAAGACCAGTTGTAGATGAAGAGTGTGTCACCTGTAAAATAGGAGAACCAAGAGTAGAGATGCCTGATACAAATAAACTTGTATCTCCTGGATTATTATAAAATGTTTGTTGTCTTGTGAAAAGTGTGAAACGACTTCCATCATTTTTTCCTGTAACTTTATATTCTGGTTGTGCTTTTCCTACATTATTGCCCGCCCAATATTTATTTGAAAGATCGGCACTACATCTGTTTTTAACAGGTGGCGGCCATTGTGTCTGTCCCATATCACGGAAACCACCAGTGAGAACTGTCCCATTCCTTATTTCATTCTGTCCCCAGAAGACGTGTGTCCCCGAAGCAGTCCATCGTCTCGGTAAGAAAACATAATTATCAATATTCGCACATTTGTAAGGACTGACAACAAGATTAACTGTATCATCCCTGATTTTTATATTTACTTTTTTATTAGAAGCATTCTGTAAAACATATTTGTGAGGGACCTCTTCATTTCTCCATAAATTTTCAAATTCAGTTATTTCAACATCAACTGAAGCATTTAATTCTTGTCCCTTGATTTGAATTTGCCCCGATTCAGCACCAATTTCAGATACGTAAGAAGAATGCACGGATATTTGATCGCCTGCTTTTAAGACCAATCCTTGCCCCACCTTATTGGTCCATTTAGAAGGATCAATATTATTATTCGCAATCCCCTCGTCTGATTGAGACCTAGGACATTCCAAAAGTGTGGTCTTAGTAAAAGTATTACTATTCATTTATTTTATGAATATAATAAAAAATAAAGTTAACAAATTTTAAAGTTAGAAATCTTAAGCATATCCCATCATAAACATTCCATCCCTGAGACTTGCTACTCGCATAACCTGTAGCCAGCATCGCATGGTTGATGCCCCGGGGACCGTGACACGGGTATCATAGATTTCAATGCCACGGGAGTTAACCCGCTCGCCTTTGTTTAGGCGGTAAGCAGTGTAGAAGAATTTCTGGCGTAAGTCGCTCTGTGCCGTGTAATCCTCGAAATTAACAGATCCAGAAGCACCAGCGAGTGTCTGTGCTAACTGCCCCTCACCGCGATATAAATCGCGGGAGATGTAGGGCACTCTGCCTTCCGACTGGAAGACGTTGTGGTAATGGCGGGCATCATTGCTGACATCAATCGGGTAAAGGAAGTTGTCATTGTATTTTAAATTGGTTGTGACAGTGCCGACACCAGTTGTAGATACAGTTGGTCCTTCAGCACAATATACATTTAGAAGATTTTCTTCCTGTAAGTCTTCAGTATCTTCACCTACAGAAGCACAGAATACTTTATTTACGATGCGACCAGCACCACCAACATTCTGAATAAGACCAGAAGAATATTCCGTAGCAGAAACAGTCCTTTTTACAAACTGATAATCAACATACTGGAAAGACATATTGGCATTTTGCTGCCTATACTGCTCCATAAGATCCTGGGGGTAAAAGATGTAATCAGCAATCAACTGGCAATCACCACGGACAAGGACTGCATCCTGGGTGATAGTTCCACCGCCAGTGACACTGACACGTTCCGAGGAAGCACCGCTCTGGCGTTGGGTGAAAGTCAAATGGATGCTTACCTGCTCTGACATCATAAAGAGTGGCAGTTGGTTTGTTTTGAGGAACGGGAACAGATCTGCTAGAAGGACCGAATAAGTAGGTTTATTTGCTTCTACCTGATAATCAAAAACAGTGCGACTTGGGAAAATGTCAGTATCCTTGAGGGGAGGATGCCACTGAGGACTATCAGCACCAGCCAGTAAAAGACCCTTGCCATTGTCAATCTGGATTGATTTTGCTTCAGTAAGACTTTCAGTATTGGAAGCACTGTTGGAAGCATTCTGGAAGGGTTCCGAGCGACCAGTGAGGACCGGGGCAATTGTCATCATTCTGCCGGAGATAACACCTTCGCGTTCCTTGATGGCATCCGGAGGCAGAAACGTCGTTTCATATGCCGCAAAGTGATTGTAATCTTCAATTTCACAAACAGTCTTCGTGCCAACACGCAGAGCAGCACGCTGGATTAAAGAATGTACGCCAACTCCTGCTGGGAAGAAGGCACGATCATTAGTAGTTGGTCCAACTGCTCCGTCGGTGGAGAAGGTAATGCGAGAGTTGCTGTGAAGAATGCCCTTGTTGTCAAGGACAAATCTCGCTTCTGATTCAGAAAAAATTACCGGATCTAAGATATCAGTAGTGACACTGATAGCAGTATCAGTAGCGACTGATCCTATGCGGACCAAGTCAGGAATTTGAGTAGGGGCGGGCATTGAAGGGGTATCCATATTATCGTTTTATAATATAGAAAATAAAAAAAAGTAAAGGTAATTTTAAAATATGGATCTAGGAACACTACTGATTTATCTGGGAAACAAACCAATAACTACGACGATCAAACATACTATTAAATGTTTATTTATTTCATAACCTGAATTGATCCACCCGAGGATACTACCGTCTGGCGGGAGTGGACGAAGAGGAAAACAGCATTAGGATTGTCCGAGGTTAATCCAATCTGTAGCTGTACCCCAAACGGAACCTGGGAGAAGTCAAGACCGCTGTTGCTAATACCATCGTAAGATACACCAATGCCATAAGCAGATCCACCATCAATAATGGTTTTGGCATCAGCAAAGGTAGCACCATAATCAATGCTGCGGAAAACACTCGGCGCGACAGAAGTGCGAGCAATCTTAGCAAAATTCATTACAGCATTCATGTAATTTCTCACAACCTGTGCGTCAGGGGTAGTGTTGTCGCGTCCTGCCTGCTCCTTCTGAAGTGTATCAATGTTATATTCTAATGGGACACGCTGACCGGCACGTGTGAAAACAAGTTGCTCGATCTGTGCCTGGGACCCGTCCGTGTTGGAGAACCCAAGGGTTGCAAGACCATCCCGGGTTAGAGAATTAATGTGTGCTGCCGGGACAACATTCATAAATGCTCCTAGGACAGATTTCAGACCAAGGTTGAAATTCAAGACAGCATTTGCCGAGTTGATAGTGTTGTAGTAAGAACTGATAGAATTGTAGGTGAAGGTGTTGGTTGCCTGAGGAGTGAAATCCGGATCCGGTGTTTGGACTTCACAGATTAGACGAACATTGGATAATTCATAGAAAGCATCAAGGAGTGCCGTAGCAGAGTTGGTAGAAGAGAATAAAACATTGCTGTCCGGGGATAACTGGATTTCAATCATAAGACCACCCACACCATATTCATTGGAGAGCGGGATTGGTTCCTGTCCCATGAATAGACCAGATACCAACGGAATGCAGAAGGAGTTAGGAGAAGTGCCACCCGAAGCAGATGCTGCCTGGGTATTGGTGATTACGCCTAGCTGCTGTGCCTTGAAGTTGGGGAAACGAAGGGCAGTTTCATAAGCATGGCAGGCAAAATCATGCTGGGACTGCGTAACGCTGAGGTAGGAGGACATCATTCGGTTGTGATGATTGATTGTTTCAATAGTTTGAGAAGATCTCTGAGAAAAAATAGAAAGAGTATCAATTACCGAATAAACACCAAGGCGTTCATTCATACGGATACCATCACTTTCTAAGGGAATGATGACTGAATTCTTTTTGACAGTTAGTTCGCCGACGAGGCGGACAGAACCCGGGACAATAAAACGATCCTGTGCCCCGATAAGGAGTTGGATGGTCGGTTGCCCGTTTTTGTACGACAACTTGCCGTCGCTAGTGATGTTGCTTGGTGTGATTTCTAGATGCTGATTGGATGCCATGTCTTGTATTTATAATCTACTTTAGAAATTAATTTTATGTGTATTTTAAAAATTTTAATTATAAATATAAATATGGTTTCAGTTGTAATCAAAAAAAGCGATAAACCAGGGAAAAAACTGATGGCAGTTTTTACCAAGGATAATGGGAGAAAAAAAACGACACATTTTGGAGCAGCAAATATGGATGATTATACATTAAAAAAAGATAAAGAGCAAAGAAAAAGATATAGATCTAGACATAAAAAAGATTTATCTACTGGGGATTATACAAGAGCAGGTTTTCTGTCGTGGTATATACTCTGGGGAAATTCAACTAGTCGTAAAGAAAATATAGCAAGTTATAAAAGAAGATTTAATTTAAGTTAATTGTTTTCCGGAACCATACTTTCCAGGGTCTCTGCGAAACCAATTATGATTGACTTCCAGTTGCTGTCGATCCAGGCCTTCTGATTTTTGCTCATCCCCTTGTAGGACTCGTCCAGAATATGGTAAATGATAGTCTTGTCTTTGAGTCGCTTGTTCTCTTCTTTTAGTTTCTTGATCTTCTCTACAAAATCATCTGGTTCGGGTGGGTTAAGTGGATATAGATCGTCTCCAAACTCCTCATTTAACCAGTCATTCCAGTGGGCGTCCTTCTCCTCACCGATCCGTGTGATTTCTTCTTTCAATTCAGTATTCTCCTTATCACTTTCTTCCAGCAACTTCATTGCTTTATCTTTTCTTTCTTTCACTTCATCGTATTCTGATTTCAATACATATTCTTCTTCTAATGCCACAGAATATCTAGCGACTTCGTGCTCTAGATATTTCTTTTCTGCTTCCAATTCATCGTATTCTGCCTGGGATACTTCGTTGTGGCTATCACTTTCCAGACAAGTGATCTTCTCTTGGAGTTCTTGATTTTCTTTCTTCATTTCCTCTACTTTCATACGAAATGTTTCTGTATTCTCAAATGGTTGTAGAAGACTTTCTACTTCTCGGAGTTTCTTGAATTCTTCATAGACTTCAAAGAAAATCTTTTTATTAGAACAATGATCCTCTTTTTGTTTCTTGTTTTCTTCTTGGAGATCTACGTGATCCTGATAAAGTTTTGTGTACTTTTCTCCGCAGTTTTTGACGGTATTCTCCAACGTCTCGATCTGTGCCTCCTGCTGCCTGATGTGCCGCATGATGTCTTCAAATCCGGGGATCAGGGTGGGGTTCTGCTGAGTAGACATTTTCTTTTTTTGTTTTTGTTTGATATATAATGGTAAATTCTTTTAGCACAACTATCAAATTTTTTAATATTTTAACCGATATGCTCTAATGGATTGTGAGAACGATTTGCCAAGATACCGAATTGACTGAAACCCTGAGGAGCAACCTGAGGAGGAGGTTTGGATGGAGGAGCATCCTTTGCATCAGTTGATTTTTCTTTTTCATCAGCATCAATTGAAGACAGGGTGGAGGTCGTGGCTGCCGCGACATTGGCAGCAGCAGCAATAGGGGCAAGTGCTCCCCCGGTGAAGACTGCTGCTACATCTAATAGTCCTGCTCCAATTGTAGCAAAATTACCTATATCCTGTCCGAGATTTTGTTTCACAGTATTACCCGCGGCATCTTTAGTATTAAAGATATTTCCAGTATTCCAGAGATTATCGATGTCCTGAAGAGCGGCCATTCCTGCCGAGGCAACCCCAATGCCAGTTGCTCCCACCTTCGCAAAACCTTCAGCAAGTTCTCCTCCCCCACCAGCAGTAGATAAAACATTACCAACTATCCCTTCAAGACCTCCCGCATCCTTAGCAGCGACTGCCCCTTTACCGAATAATTTAGTTCCTTCTCCTGCGGCATCAAGGGCACGCTTGCCCTCAGATAGTGCTTGTATAGTAGTGCCACCGCCTCTGATACTAGAGACTACTTCGGCAGCTGCTCCACCAATTCCTTTTGCGGCAGTTGCTATTTTAGGAACAGATGCTGCGTCTGATTCAGCATCACTTTTGAGATCACTGTCTTCTTTACCAGTATCTAATTTCTGTAATGTTCTGAAAGCAGTTTTAGAATTCTTCCAGTTTGCCTGACGAACTTCATTCATATCGAAGGCGTGCTGACTTAGTTGATTTTGTTCGGCGAATGCTTGTGCGTGTGCTCCGTAAAAGTCTGACATATTTATATAAATAAATATATATTAATTTATTCGGGAGAATTTAAAATTTTACTACCTTCTGCGACTAATGTTTCAAAGTTATGAAATGCTTTCGGGGGATTAGATTGAAAATCCATATGGAGGAAATCATAACGGTTGGGAGTTGCTTGGGCGTATATCTTCAACCAGTTTTCTGCTCCCCCAAATACATCCCCATACTCTTCTGCCATCTTTCCTAATTCTTTCTGATTGGGGAAAGGAGATCCTACAATTACATTTGTAGCATTCTGCCTAATGATTGGCGAACATGCCCTGAAATTTTGTGAACTAATAATCAATAGTTTAATATTGAAATGTCTGAACCTTGAAGCAAGATGATTGATTTTTGCTTCCCTTCTGATTGATCCTAAGCAATCATCAAGAACGACTGCAATTTCTGGTTGCTCTTCTTTATCATATGATTTCTGCTGTGTCACAATTCCATCAATGATAGTATCATCATAATGATCGTGTGTATCAAAAGCACGACGGAGAAATCTAGATGTGATATCATTAGCAATTGTATTGCTGATTATTGTTGAACTATCAAAACGATCTTGGGCGTCATAAAACTGATCGTTTAATAACATATTTGAAATTAATGTGCTCTTTCCGGTACGTACAGGACTTACTAATAAAACTAATGCTCCCCCACCGAAACCATCTACCTGAGGAAGATTAGGATGTAGAGGAGGGTGGTTAGTAGATACTGGTTCTGGGTCTTTAACTGGGACAACTTTGGGACCTTGTGCTTCCATTGTTTATTTATAAATTTGATTTATTTTAATTTAATTTTATTAATTTTAAAACGGCATAATGTCAACTTTAGACGAAGCAATTCGCCCATACATCATTCTTCATTGCTGTATTGATTTCTTTAAAGACATGGGCGTCGTGCTTTGCCTTTGCCTCTGCCTGTTTCTTTACTTCCTTACGTCGCTTTCTTAAAATTTCAACCTTCTGGACTGACTGCTCTACGGCACGTGCGACCGCATCATCAAGATCTTCTTGTGAATATCCCTTTTCAACGACAACTGGTTTTTCTACAATCTTAACTGCTTGCTGGGGTAATTCATCTTCTATCGGTGTTTCTAATTTCTTCCTTAATTTTTTACGTTCCCTTTCACGGACAGCTTCAACCAATTCTTTATCAGATTTCTCTTTGGCAACTTTCTCTTCTTTTTCTTTCTTTTTACGTGCTCTGGTTTCCTGTGCCTTTGCTCTACCCTTGGCAAGTCTTGCAAGTTGTTCTTCTGAAGCAGGACCTCTTTTTTTTCTGGTTTGTTTGGGTTTCTTAGTTTGGCACTGAGTGGGAATATCTTCAGAGGGTGGTTCTAAAATTGTTTTAACTTTAGGAGCAGAGAATATTTCTTCTTGGGGGATCTTCTTACGTTTTTCTGCTTCAGGGATAAGTTGCTCTTCTTCTTCTTCTGATTCATATTCTATTTCTATTTCTGTTTCTTGATCTTCAATATCCATTTGATCTTGAATAATTTCATCTGTAAGAGGAAGTGCAAGAGGATCTGGGGTAGGTTGTTCGGTAGGTTGTTCGGGAGGAGGCATAACAACATCTGCGAGATAATCAGTCATTTATATTTATTAATATAAAATATTTTATGACTAACTTTTAAAAAATAATGATTAACTTGTATTTATTTACGTTTTCTGATATGGAATACAATTTGGGTGTCCCCAGTTAATGAATTTATTTCTTTTTCAAAAGCATCTACAATCTGGACTTGAAGATTATTCAGCAGTACTGGTGCGGGGTTATTTAATTTAACATAAGTCTTCTCACCGGGTTGAAAGAAGAGTGATCCAAATTCTCTTCCATCATTAGAGAACTGAGGAACCTGATAAATTATTTTTGATAGACCGGCTTGTGCCCCATTGAATGTCTTGTGGGTAAGACCAGGCAGGCGAATAAAACTGGATAGAGCAGTTTTTTCAAGTGATTTTACAGATGTGAAGGTTACGATGTTAGTGTCATCGCCAGCAACATATCCATCCCCCGATTTACTACTGATGATTGCTCTATCAATAAAACCAAGACGTCCCGACATACTTGGGAATTCTTGTTTAGATATTAAAGTATCTAGCACCTCCGGAAAGGCAAATTTATTCATAGTAATGATATGGGCGTAATCTACTCCCGCCCCAGCATGTAATCCCACAAAAACATAAGGTGAAACTGTGTTTGCTGTTATTTCATATTTTGTCAGTGAACTATCACATTTGAAAACTGCATCATCAACAGCATTGCTTGCTAATTCTCTGTCAGATTTCATCTTGATATATGGCAAGTCAGCAACCCCTTGTAGTGCTTCATTAGAAAACATATCATCTCCAGGATAATATCCAGCTGCCGATAGAGGACTTGCTACAAATGTTGGTGATGCGTAAGAAGTATCTGTCCCTGTATAATTACTATTATAACCTGTTATTTGAATGGCACCTGTCCCTAAATGTATCATAGGATACAAGGCATAGGTAGTTGTTCCTATTGGAGTGAAAGTCCTACCAATTGCCCCTGCCGAAGATAGATTTGATCCTAGGATTTGGTCGTATGCTGTTTTGCCTTTTTGTTTGAAATAGAGATTTATTTGATCTCCAAGACCCTCGAAGCGTACACCATCATATGAGGCATAGAATGCTGTTGCTGTCAATTTAGATCCAGTAGCACTACCACCACTCTGCCAATATTCTAATTCTTGAAGACCAGTTATTTTTTCGTCTGGGAAGTATACCCTATGGGCGATTGTAATTTCATCTGCTTCATCTTGAATAAATACATAATCATAGCATTCATGGGGACCATTAATAGTAGTTGTATCATTGTAGCTTGCTATAGATGTCTCGTTATTAACTATTTGACGACACATACTATCAATCTGTTTAATACCCAGGTGCCTGTATGCTTTTTCGCTTCTTGTGCTGCTAGCACTTGTAGTTGGCAGTGAGGGATCTTCAAATTGTATCTGGGGTCTTGATAATCCGACAGCAAATGGTCGTGTGCTTGCGTTGGAAGTGATACTGAAATCAAATTTACCCTGATTGAGACAAAGGGGTCGTCCAGTTAAAATACCCACACAAGAAGCATTTTCAAGTTGTGATGAGGGATTACCTGTGCGACTAAAGATACCGGTATTACTATCCCAATTAAAAGCATCACTTGGTCTTATTGGATCGCTATCAGGAGAAGCAGTAAGATTGTCGTAAAAAGTTGAGGGATTTGATATATTGAATACTGCTTGCGATACTAAAGATGCAGTGACATCAGTGCTGCTCTTGCCCCTATCAGTAAATTTAATTGCTACTCCTTCTTCTTGGAATACGGCATTTTCATTAACAGTAACGGAAGCATTACCATAAATTCTTGGATCATCATACTGGGCGTTGAAAGCATCTGTTAACGTGCGAACATAATTTTCTACATTGTAGGTCCCTTTTTTGGGTTTGATAGTTCTTGCGATAGATGTTAATTCATCGTATTCTTGTCCGTCTTCAAGCAATTCTGGATCAGTGCCGAAGTAGTGGCAGAAGTGATGTTTTGCCCCTACAGTTATATTGCCAGTTCTCTGGATCTTAACACTGTCAACGGCAATTTCTGAATCACTTTCAATTTCAATTGGGGAGCGAAAGAAGTTTTGAAAATTAGAAGGTCTCTGTCCGTCCATGGAACCTTCATCTTCGTTTAATCGGGAAGTTGCTACAATTAGAGACATATTTTATAAATGACACATATAAAATAATTTATTAGTTAAAATTAAAAAATGTATAAAGGAAAAAAAAAAGACAAACCAGAACGTAAAATGAAAGCGTGTGAATCAAGTCCCTGTGGTGAAACCCAATTCAATATTAAGGATAGTGTTGAAAAGAATAAGAAAATAAAACCAAAGGAAGTCTTTGGTAAAGATTACGCTAAGGGTCGGTCGCAGAGCGACACTTACAATAAAAAGAAAGTTCCTAAAGGAAGTCATAGAATGCCGGATGGAACAATTATGAAGGATAAAGATATGCCAAATAAAAAAGGCAAGAAGAAGAAATCTTCAAGTTATTAAGATATCAAAAAATGGATATAATATCTAGTTTTTCGGAATTGTTTTTTTATAACTATATTTGGAAATTTAAATTCTCAAAATACTTTTTATTTTTCATCATTAAGAAATTGGATATTATATCTACTTTTGGATATAATTGTTTAAAGATTATTTTCTATGAAGTGTATATATGTTAAGCACAGATGAAGCAGAGTTAGTAATCAAGAATTGTATTGCTTTTAACCTAGTGCCCGAAAAGAGACAGACAGCAGCAGACCGTAATAAAGTCTCTAAATTTAAGAAACTATTGAAGACTTCTAATAATGATAGTATCAATATATTATCTTCACTTGTATTAGAATTGATTAAGGGAAACAGATCTGAAACAGAAGATATTGATATCATACATCAAGAAGAATATAGAGCTATAATTCAAGATGTTAATTATTGTAATATGTCTAATGAAGATATCTGTGTAAGTTTATGGAGGCAATTAACCCATCATCTTTCAGAAAAAAAAACAGTATTAGAAGATGTCTATAATGAAAGAATAGAATATGAAAGAATAATCCTAAATAAATCTGAAAAGATCGCAGAATTAAATAATGAAATTAATAGATTAACATCTTTGAATAATCATCTTGATATAAAAAACGAGCATCTTGTAAATAAACTCTTGGATTATGATAGTGATACATCTGATGAAGAATGCGGTATTGATTATGATGCAATGAATAATAAAACTTTATTAGAGAAAACTATTAGTGATCTTAAATTTCAATTAGAAGATAAAGATTTTCAAATTGAAAAATTAAAAGGAATGATGGAAACTAATGATATTGTAATTGAAGAAGAAGAAGAAGATGATGTAAATCAAGATGCTAAAGCATACTTTGCTATGTTGGAAAAACAAAATGAAGCAA
>Ga0181397_1000701_pt1 | contig 12387 bp, 20 predicted proteins | sample 20SPOviralmetaG_FD_130126 | JGI IMG/M metagenome (GOLD analysis project Ga0181397, IMG submission 130126) | Marine viral communities from the oligotrophic San Pedro Time Series (SPOT) site, San Pedro Channel, CA, USA - 20 SPOT_SRF_2011-02-23 | ecosystem: Environmental > Aquatic > Marine > Strait...
AAGTTATTGGAACGCGCAGAAGCAAGGTACAAACCTTATGCTGACATTGATATGTTAGTAGCGTCACGCGAGATGGATGCAGAAACATTCTCTCAACTACGCCAAGACGCGAAGCAAGCAGAAGACGACTTAAAGTTCCTACAGGAAGAAAGTGGTCAGCTTGTATCCCAAGCACAGCAACAACATCAGGAAGCTACTAGAGTAGCCGCCGCAGATTGCGTAAAGGTTCTACAGGAACAATTACCTGACTGGGGCAACGAACTCTATGCAGACATTCGTGACTATGCTGTAAAATCGGGATTACCCAAGGATCAAGTCGATCAGTACACAGACCCACAGGTCATCATGCTGATTAATAAAGCCAGACTTTACGACCAATCAAAACAGTCCGCCAACAGCAAGAAAGCCAAGGCCAAACTCAAGAAGTCGAAAAGTGGCAAGAAGGTTCTTAGTTCCAAGAAAGCACCACCATCTAAAAAGTCTATCCAGAAAGCTAATCAACAGAAGCAAATGGATATGCTCAGTGGTGCTAAAGACCTTGATGATATTGCAGAGGCACTCATGAGCCGCTGGGAAGAGTAAATCTTCTTAAACTTAATCCTAAAATTGTAATAAGGAAATTACACTATGACAACATATACAACCTATTCTCAGGTCGGAAAATCCGAGGATGTCTCAGACATCATCACTAACATTAGCCCGTTTAGCACTCCATCTTTGGCAATGTTCAAGAACGAAAAAGTATCAGCTAGAACTTTCTCATTCCTTGAGGATTCTTTAGCGGATTCTGGTGTGAATGCGGCAGTCGAGGGAGCAGACGCGAGTATGCTAACTTTGACAGATGCAACTGAAAGAACACAGAATACTCAGATACTTTCTAAAGCCTTTCAAGTAAGTGCAACAGCAGATGCCGTGGCAACTTATGGACGTGCAAAGGAAACTGCGTTAAGTATGTAGCGTAGTATAAATCGTGTGAACTCAGGGGAAGCCTAAGTCGTAAGATATGGTAATCCTGATCCAAGCCCTAGTCTCTAGGGAAGGTGCAACGACTATTCCGAGAGGAAGTACACCCAAGTGGGTGGAAGCGCATGACACTGCAACACGCAGTGATGATATAGTCTGATCTTATGTGAAAGCATAAGCTGTCGAAAGGCGGTCTAGTATTAACGACACTAGGCGAACAAAATGATCAACTTGCTAAAAAACTTAAAGAAATTAAGAAAGACTATGAACGTGCAATGGTTGGCGTAGAGCAAGCCGCAGTTGCTGGTAATGCTTCAACAGCACGTAAGATGACTTCTATCTTAAACCAAATGTCTACAGGAATCGATGCTGGTTCAAACGCAACAGATAGCCTTACCGAAAGCAAGCTATTGTTAGCTGGTCAAACAGCATACGACAATGGTTCTGATGTTGACACATTCATGATCAAGCCAGCAGACGCCCAGATAGTCGCTGGTTTCTCAGCGGCATCAGGTCGTAATCGTGAAATCTCACAAGGCAAAACATTGGTCAATGCGATTGATCTGTACGTTGACGTGACTAGCGTACATTAAATCTTGTGAATTCAGTGGAAGCCTAAGTCGAAAGATAAGGTAATACTGAGCCAAGCCCCACTATGGGGAAGGTGCAACGACTATCCCGACAGGGAGTACACTCAAGTGAGTGGAAGCGCAAGAAACTACAATCCGTAGTTGTGATATAGTCTCATCTAATGTGAAAGCATTAGCAGTCGAAAGGCGGTCTAAGATTAACGAACTTAGGCGAAGATGCCATGTAGTCCATATGGCGAATACAGAGTAGTATTGAACCGCGAGTTAAAGACAACTCACGCACTACTAATAGACCCAACAATGTTTAAAACATGTACGTTGCGTCCATTCACAAGAACACTTCTAGCGAAAAATGGCGACTCAGATCGACATCACATCGTGGGCGAAGTTTCTTGTAAGCACACTAACTTTGGTGACTCAGTGAAAATCACTGGCTTATCATAAGTTCGAAATAGACCACTAGGTCTTTATTAGGCCACCCAAAGACACTCAGGTTTTGCTCTCCTTACTGTTGTCTATGGGTGGCCTTTTCACATTCTAAGGTAGCAAAATGACTAACAAAACACAGCCAACATTATTACAAACTGAAACAGACTTCGTAAGTGACCACGGAGACCTATTTCAAAAGCATACACAGCACATCTCACAGTCCTTCTTAGACGATCTGAAAGACGCTCGAAACGATAGTGGTTCGAAGCCTACAGGGGAAATGATGCGAGTAGCCTCCATTCCGACAGCTGTTGTCGAGAAGTGGATGCGAGAAGGATTTAATATCTGGGAAGCCAAGGGATCAGAGATTGTCCGTAAACTAAAGAACGAGGACTTAGATATGTTCCTCACAACCAACAAAAGGGTCTAACAGATGGCAAAAGCAGGGCTATACGCAAACATCCACAAGAAAAGAGCATCAGGCAAGCCAATGAGAAAGAAGGGCGCAAAGGGCGCACCTACTGACAAGGCTTTCAAGAAAGCGGCAAAGACAGCCAAGAAAAGAAAGTAATAACCAATGAACAAAGGTGAAATCCGAGCACACTTTATTGCTCTTCTAAATCGTAGTGACTGTTCGAATGCTTTGGCTGACACCTTCATAGATCAGGCTATCACAAGAATACAAAGACAACTACGTGTTCCATCTATGGAAAAGCAAAACCAGTACAATGTGACTAATGTCGCTGGTACGTCCCAAGTAGTAATACCAGCTGACACACTAGAAGTCATAGAACTCTATTACGATGGTAACTCACTAGTACGCATCCCACTACACGAAATGATACAGCACCAGAAAACTGGTGAACTAGGCTCTCCAAGGTTCTTTTGTAGAGAGCAAGGAAACATTAAGATACACCCAAAGCCTACGACTGGCACGTTGTATCTGAACTACTACGCAGAGCAAGCGACACTAACGAGCGACAGCGACACGAACATGCTGACGACTATTGCATCTGATCTACTGACTTACACAGCCCTATCTTATGCAGCCGATTATTTCTTAGATGAGAGAGCCGCTGTCTTTGATCAAAAGTCTGGCTCATTCTTACTTGAGATACAGGAGCACGCAAACAGTGCTGAACAGTCTGGCATCAATCAAGTTGTTCGTCCTACGCACTATTATGAGGATTAATTCAAATGGCATCAAAAACCAGTTTCTACAACAACTCTGGAGTAACTAACGAACAATCGAATGCTATTGACGCATCAGTATCCAACGCGGCGGCTAGTGAAACAGCGGCGGCTAACAGTGCATCTAGTGCGTCAGCTTCAGCGGCTACTTCCACAGCATCTAAAGACGCGGCAGTCGTCGCTAAGAATGCGGCAGTCGTCGCTAAGAATGCGGCAGTCGTCGCTAAGAATGCGGCAGAGGCCGCCGCTGGTGGTGTCTCAGGTGCTTTAGCTATATCAAACAACCTTTCCGATTTAGCAAACGCATCTACAGCAAGAACTAATCTTGGGGTTGCTATAGGATCAAACGTACAGGCCTATTCGTCTGTATTACAAAGCACGACAGCGGCCTACACTTCAGCTTTAAACACAAAACTTAGTGGCATAGAAGCATCAGCGGATGTCACAGATACAGCTAATGTTGTAGCGGCGTTAACGGCTGGCACTAACATAACAATAGCTTCTAACGGAACTATAGCTTCCACAGCTTCTGGGGGTACGAGCTACACACATCCAAACCACAGTGGTGAAGTAACATCTACAGGTGACGGAGCCACAGTAATAGCTAGTAATGTAGTTGATGCAGACAACTTAAAAGTTACTGGTAATGGTAGCAACACACAGTTCTTACGTTCAGATGGCGATGGTACATTTACTTGGGCTACCCCAGTGGACACTAACACCACATATTCTGTAGGTGATGGTGGTTTAACAACCAATGATTTTACTAACGCAGACCACAGTAAACTTAATGCAATAGAAGCTAATGCAACAGCAGACCAAACAAATGCTGAAATTAGGGCGGCTGTAGAAGCGGCATCTGACAGTAACGTTTTCACTGACGCAGACCACTCTAAACTGAATGCTATAGAGTCAAATGCAACCGCAGATCAGACTGCATCAGAAATAAGAACACTAGTTGAAAGTGCTACGGACAGTAACATATTTACGGATGCTGACCATACAAAACTAAATGCTATAGAAGCATCCGCAGACGTTACAGATACAGCAAACGTAGTGGCGGCTCTTACAGCAGGGACTAATGTTTCTATTGCGGCAAACGGTACTATTAGTTCTACGGACACTAACACAACTTACTCAGTTGGCGATGGTGGCCTAACTACTAATGATTTTACCAATGCAGATCACTCTAAATTAGACGGCATAGCCGCAAGTGCTAACAACTACACCCACCCAAACCACTCAGGCGAAGTCACATCGACAGCCGATGGTGCTACAGTAATAGCTGACAACGTAGTTGACGAAGCAAACCTCAAGGTAAGCAACACACCAACAAACGGATATGTACTAACTGCACAGTCAGGTAATACAGGTGGTTTGACTTGGGCGGCGGCGGCTTCTGGTGGTGGTGCTGATTTATATACAGCAAACGAGAGTAGTCCTACAGCACAACCAAGTGCAACTGGCACAAATGCGATTGCTATCGGTGACAGTGCAGTTTCAACAGGAGCAAATAGTTTTGCTGGCCCTAGAACTAGAGCAACGGGTGCTGACTCAGTTGCTTTTGGACAGGGCAATAGTGGTACGTCTTACGGTGCTCAAAATGCTTATGCAGTTTGTATGGGTCAAAACACCAAAACTAGTGGCAGACATGGCATAGCTATGGGTTTTGTGAATCAAGCTACAGCACTTCAGTCTTATTGCATTGGTTATGGAAACAGCGCAACTCATAGCCAATCATTTCTTTTTGGCGGCAATATAGCATCAACAGCATCAAACCAAGTTTCTATTGGAGGCACACAAGATGATGTTCGTATCAGTGAAACCTACACCCTACCAAAAGTAGACGGTACTGCTTCAGGCCAAGTTCTTACTACAAATGGTTCTGGAGCTGTTTCGTGGGCTACCCCTGCTTCTGGTGGTGGTGGTGCAGACTTATACACAGCTAATGAAAGTTCTCCTACAGCACAACCAAGTGCAACTGGCACTAATGCTATTGCCATAGGTGATAGTGCAGTAAGTGCGGGTTCTAGGACAACTGCTTTCTCAAAAAGTAGAGCGGCGGGTTGGGATAGTATTGCAGGAGCAATCTTAAATAATACTTCAAGTTATGGAACAACACATGAAGGTAATATTGCATTCGGTGAAAAAGCTAAAGTTACTGGCAGTGCTTCGCAAGGCATAGGAAAACTTTCAGTCACTTCTGGCGCACAAAGCATGGGACTTGGTTACACGGCAACTGCTAGTGGCTTAAGAAGTTATGCGTTTGGATATGGAGCAACTGCAAGTCATACAGACAGTGTTTCTATTGGTCGCAGTGCAACTTCTACTGCCAGTAATCAGGTTAACATAGGTGCAGATACACAAGACGTTCGTATCTCTGAAACTTACACCCTACCCAAAGTTGATGGTACTGCTAATGGACAGGTTTTAACAACAAATGGTTCGGGTACTGTTTCTTGGGCTACTCCTGCTTCTGGTGGTGGTGCATACGAATTTATTGCATCAACTGGTGCTATTACTAGTAGCACTTCTAGTGTCGTGTTTGACTCTAGTCACTTTGCTTCAGGTTCATATAGAAACTATGTATTTAAGTTTGCAAACGTAAAAATACAATCAGATAGTTGGTATTTACAGTTACACGTTAGCTACGACAATGGTTCTAGTTATGAAACTGGTAATATTTATTTAGACGGTGCTACACTAAGAAACTTTTCATTATTAACATTGAATGGTCTTGGTACTGATACTAACGAAAGTGGTGTAAGTGGGGAAATGCTATTGTATAATCCACACGAGACTAGTGCATATACATACTTTCAGACTCATTTTGCATATATGACTAGCAGTGGAAGTTTAGTCAGAGAAAAAGGGGTTAGAGAACAGTTACACTTGATAAAAAACACTTCAGCAATCAACAACATTAAAATCACCGTTGGAAGTGGTAACTTTGCATCTGGTTATGTTGATATGTACGGAATTAAGAAAGCATAAGGAGAATATAATGGCACGATATCACAATATTGGTGGAAAGATGGTTCAATACACGTCTGAAGAAGAAGCTATTGCTGATGCAGAACAAGAAACAATTGACAATGGTACATCCTTAGTAATTCCACACATAATGAAACAACACAGAGATACTCTACTCAGTGAGTCAGACGTACATGCACTTGCTGATAGAATTACAGATGAATGGAGAACATACAGACAAGCACTGAGAGATGTACCATCACAAGCTGGTTTTCCAGATAACATAACTTGGCCTACAAAGCCGTAACTTAAAGGAGTCATTAACATGGCAATACAACTAGACTTATCAACATCACAGTATGGCACAGCATTTTCTGGCGCATACTTTAGAATAGTAACTGCATCAATCTCAAGAGAATTATCTGACAACTTCTCAGTAATGATTGACTGCTCAGGATTTGCTACTGATAGTCCCAATGATGACACAATGCCTGTAGACTTCCGCAGATACAATGCACCATTAGCTACTATCGAAGCTACGGCTGGAGATGACTTCTTATCTAAGTGTTACACATGGGTCATGGCTCAAGCTGACATGAGTGGTTCATCAGCCGTCTAAAGATGGACAATGGTGATCATGGTTGGCACTTATCCAAAAGTGTACCCGCCACCCTCCTCCTCGGTCTCGTCACACAAGCTGGGGCAATCGTCTGGACAGTCTCAATGATGATGGCAGACATAGAAAGCAATAGAGAAGATCTCATAGAACTACAGGCTAGAGTACAAGCTACAGAGAGGTCTACTCAGCAACAAGCTATATCAATGGCTCGTATAGATGAAAATATAAAAGCTATAAGAGACACCATAGAACATATGGCTAGAAAGAAAAGCAAATGAAACTTTTAGCTTTACTGTTTGGCCTTTTAATCGGTAGTTCTGTATATGCCGATGACACAATTTACACGGACACCAACAGTACTATAACTTCCAATGGGTCAATGGACACTACTGTTAAAAGTCCACCACCCTCTGCTATATCTCCACAGATTAGCACAAGTAACTCTGACTTATGTACTGTCGGTGTTGCTGGTGCTGTGCAAACACAGATACTAGGTATCTCTGCTGGTCGTACTGTCAGGGACATGAACTGTGAGAAGCTAAAGAACGCTAAAACTATGTACGATTTAGGAATGAAAGTAGCCGCAGTGTCAGTCATGTGTCAGGACGAAAGAGTGTTTGAAGCCATGCTTAACGCTGGAACTCCCTGCCCCAAGGATGGGTTGGTGGGAGATAAAGCTAGGTTAGCATGGGAAATGGAAGCAGTCGAAGAGCATATACAACGAGAGCAAAACAATCCTATGAGGAAAATGTTCAATGAAGATGTTGAAACTAAAATTGGCTTGGGTGTTATCTTTAGCACTCTTGCCTTCTTATTCCTACTCTAATCCTTATACATACGGCGCAACAGGCAATGCGGCTAGTACCTCACTAAGTTGGGGCATGGACACCATACTACCTAGTATCACTGGCGTAGACATAAACGGACTTCTTTATAGATATACAACTATTAAAGACCCAGATGCAGACATGAAGGTACACGTTGGTAATCTTAATGCTAATAGTGACGGATATACCTTCAGAGAAACAGATGACTGGTCGGGGGTAGCTGGTAACACCATTATAAAGTCGTTTCCAGTTTCGAACATTCCAGCTTCAAATTGGGGTACAGGTTCGATTGAAGTGGAAGGAAAGGGCAGAGTGGAAGATGCAGTTGTTATATACTCCTACAGGGTAGACAGGTGTTATGATCCACAGTCTGATCCATCATGCGCTGGTTACATAAAGCCTATACCAGAGTTACCAGAGATAGTAATCTATGATGCACTAGAAGATGGTGCAGTTGTTAGTACGTTAGATACTGAAGATTACCAGTATGATGAAGATGGTAATCTAATACTTTCTGAAGAAGAGGAAGAAGAAAAGACACGTATAGAGATGGGTCTAACTGCTTCTGCTAATGCACTAACCTTGTTTAAAACACAGAGACAAGATGACATCATAATGTCCATAAACAAGCAAACGAACATCGCTATGTACTACAATGTCAACATAAACGGCGGCACACTAAATGACGCGGCTGGACTGCAAGATGGTACAATAAAAGACAACAAGAAAGCCCTAAGAAATAATTTAGCACAACAGATATTGCATGAACAAATGGTTAATATGCAGTATAATTAAAGAGGTTTAATATGAAGTATCTAGTAACAGCACTATCCTTATTTGCGTTACCTACTCTAGCAAGCACACCAATAACAGGTACTGTACAAGCTAAGTGTGTCATCCAGACAACTAAGGATGGAGTCTATGGAAACCCTATAGCTAGTAAGCTAAGTACAACCCCTGCTGATGGTGGTGTACTACCTGTCATCAGATTTGATGTATCTTTAGCAAACAGCTATACAGCGAACATAACTCACCCTACATCTTTTAGTTCATCGCCAACACTTAACGATACAGTTGCATGGACAGGTAGTACAAGTGTAACCAAAACATCCGTCTCTGGGATGTCAGCCTATGAGGGAGCTAAAGTTGTAGTGGATAACACGACCATCTTTAACTTAACTCTTGCAGGGTCAACATGGTTCTCTACTGCATCAAGTGCAACCTATGGCACAGCTAAACCTTTTGTCGGAGGGGTCTATACTGCATTGGTACAGGCCAGCTGTATTGCTAAGTAGGCTTGCAGCACTTTTTCTGATTTACCCACTCTCAACTTTAGCCCACGAAATGACACCAGCTTATCCTGTTGTCGTACCCTCTCATGTTGAGGGCGTAGTTAAAGTAAAGATGTCTCTGTTTAACTCCAGAGAAGAGATACAGTGGTATCAGATAGATTTGTTTGATTTAAACTGGACGAACATACCCTTTGCTACTTCATACAGAATTATAAACATCGGATACAAACAGAGAAAGTCTTTCGATGTGTATATACGCAAAGTTGATATGGACGAAGCTGTATTCTTATGCACTACGTCAAAGGTAAGAAAGACCAACAAGTCTAGGACTCTTATCTCTTCGAGGATATGTTCAAGATTAGATGGTGAACCCGCATGAGACTATTGTTTACTTTTTGTATGTTAGCCAATTCAGCAGTTGCTGATAGTAGCTCTCTTTCATTAGCACTCCCTAACCCACCTATGAACTATCAGTCGGACTCATTCTCCACTGGTAACATAAGGTGCAGTAATGCTGTAGGTGGCGGTGTGAACCTTGAGTACGGCGTGACAGGTGTACTCTCTGGCTTAAATACTAACAGCCGTGGGAAAGACATAGGTGTGTATGCACGTATTGTCATACCTCTGGATAAACCAAAGGCTCGCATAAACTGTGACGACCTTTACCAGATAGAGCTAACTCAGCGTAGGCTAGAGATACAGAAGCTAAGAGATGAACTAGAGCAACTAAAGAACCTACAGAGTGCTGGTGGTGATATGGAGTTTGAGAACTAATGGACACAACTAAGATAGCAAGTGACATTGATGGCCTAGCAGATAGACAGATTAAAGCTGGTGGTATTAAACTTACAGCTGGTTCAGTCATGGCTATACTTGCTTTCGTATCTACTATTGTAGGCGGCCTGTATGGTGGCTTTGTCTTGTATCAAAAGATAGAGGCTGTCGCTGGTCTTGATCTGGAAGAATACCAATTACAGATGGAAGTCATGGATGCCAAGGTAACTGGTATATCTGAGAAGGTAGAAGAGTCTGTAGAGTACAGCCGTGACATCAAGAACGGGCTGAAAGATGACCTACTGCGCCTTGAGTCTCAGGTAGATCGTATTGAGGACATGGTGCGTGAGTCTGAAGACAATGTTCGTACTATGATAGATGCAGCTGAAGTTCGATTTGAAAACCAAAGAGAACGGGTCAGGGTATCACAAGACGGGTCAATGAAAGAACTAGAAGATAAACTTATGGGCAAATTACAGAGGGCTTTGGATAACCCTCTTGCTGACTAGGAGATATAAAATGACAGAGTTTGAAAAAGCAGACGTTGATGGCAGTGGCTCAATAGACAAGACTGAGTGGGACAAGCTGTTACTCGATGACAAGAGAATGCAAATTGAAGATGAGAACAGTAAAAGAGATCAACAGCGTAAGATGGTGTGGTTCTCATTAGCTGGCCTATTGCTTTACCCTGTGATGATCATTGGTTGTAACGTAGTTGGGCAGACAGTAGCCGCTGACAACCTCACAGCTATCGCCCCTACTTACTGCATAGCAGTTGTCGGTATAGTCACAGCTTTCTTTGGTTTTACTAATATCAAAAAGAAGGATGATTACTAATGCTAGGACTAGGATTATTAGGCAAGGTAGCTGACTTAGCTGGTGCAGTCATAGACTCAAAGACTGTCGTTAAGAAGGCTGAAGCCGAAACTAAGATGAAGATTGCTACTGGTGAGATCAGCTGGGAACAAGCGGCTATCAAAGCTAGTGACAACAGCTGGAAAGACGAGGCGTGGACTATATGCTTCATAGCTATTGTCGCTTGCTCGTTTGTACCACCTCTACAGCCATACATGAAGGAAGGCTTTGCTAACCTAGAAGCCGCACCACAGTGGTTTCAATGGTCACTATACGCATCTATTGACGCCAGCTTTGGCGTAAGAACCATGAAAGGCTTCAAGAAATGAGAGAGAACTTTGATAAGTGCCTAGCGATGCTTTTGGAACACGAAGGGGGCTATGTAAACTCAAAATTTGATAAAGGTGGTATGACAAATCTCGGTGTTACTAAACGTGTCTATGACGAATGGATAGGCCGTGAGTCTACTGAGCAAGAGATGCGTGATCTTACGCCTGATGATGTTGCCCCGATATACAAGAAGAACTACTGGGATCGAGTTAAAGGCGACCAGCTTCCATCTGGTGTAGACTGGTGTGCATTCGACTGGGCTGTGAACAGTGGTTCGGGTCGCCCTGCCAAGGCTATCCAAAGAGCAGTAGGTGCTACACAAGATGGAGCTATAGGTAATCAGACGCTTGGCTTAGTTGCTGAGAAAGACCCTAAGTTCATCATTGATTACGTCTATACAGTCAGACAGGCATTTTATGAGGGCTTAGATGACTATAAGCATTTCGGTAGAGGATGGAGCAGAAGAAACACTGAGACACTCCATCAGGCTATGAAAATGGCAGAATAATGACAAAAAACACAGATCGTGCGACATAAGACAGCGATCTGTGTTTTTTGGAGTCAAATTGATACATCAGTATTTACATAAACTGTAATTTAGTGCATATTACCTTCGTTACCTCGGTAACAACGGAGAGCAGTAGCTAGACATCCTTGAGATGACTTCCCTGCTCTCCACCCACCTTAAATTACACTAGTGACATACGTTCCATCCTCTGAGTCTAATGATGCCAGTAAGTCTAATACTTGTTTGTAGTTGATGGCTATCAGTTGAAACTCTCTTAGTTCTTCAGAGAACTGCCGTACAAAGCAAGTACCATCGTCCTCAAGATACATCTCTACATCTTCAAACTTACCATCGGCATCTACTGATACAATCTTAACATAGTCAGACTCTATTTCGACTGTGAACATGAGAAATACTTATCCCCCTGCTCTATCGGTATTTCTACTGTCATCCTACGCAAACCACACTGAGGGCACTGCCTCGCCCTACGTTTCGATGGGTATCCATATTTGAAGTGGGGTATGGTCTCTATTACTTTAGTTTTCACCATACACTTTGGACAATGGGTTACACTATCTTTCATCACTGCTCTCTTTCTTTGCCCAAGGTCGCTGGAAGTTATTCTTGCCACCTTTAGCTCCTGTTGCTCTGCGTGCTTGTTGTGCTTCCCATTGATCACCTTCTTTGTAGTGCCTCATGTTGAAGTTCTCACGCATTCTTTTGTTTTCATATTTAGCTACAGACTCATGCTGTATTCTTAACAAATCCTCTCGGTTCATTAGCCTCTCCTTAGTTAGTTTTAGATGTCTACAAGTTCACACGTCCCAGCACTGCAAGCTAATGTCTGTGAGCCTTTGGTTGTGTCTTCAGATTCATAGTCTGATAGCCTAGACCAGTCGATTGCATCAGGCATGGCAAACAGTGCGACTTCATACTGTTCTTCATTGATGTCCTGATAAGGTGCTTGAGCATACGTGTGGTCAAAGCGAGGCAAGAAGCTGACACCAGACATCTCATCGAAGTGCTTGTAGACAAA
>Ga0181397_1000704_pt1 | contig 12355 bp, 9 predicted proteins | sample 20SPOviralmetaG_FD_130126 | JGI IMG/M metagenome (GOLD analysis project Ga0181397, IMG submission 130126) | Marine viral communities from the oligotrophic San Pedro Time Series (SPOT) site, San Pedro Channel, CA, USA - 20 SPOT_SRF_2011-02-23 | ecosystem: Environmental > Aquatic > Marine > Strait...
AAAATCTTTAGCTTTATAACTTTTAGGAAACCGGCGGTGTATCCGGCTGGCTACCTTCTGCGCCAAAAAATGGACGGACTTGGGTATTCGGTAGGATTGCGACAGGGTTTCGGACCCGCCGTCCAGATTGATAAACTGATCAACGTCGGCACCGGCCCAGCGGTAGATGGCCTGATCGTCATCTCCGGCGCAGTACATACGGTCAGATTTAGCGTCCAGTGCGTGGGCTATGTCCCACTGCAAGGCGGACAGGTCTTGCGCTTCATCCAGAAAGGTCAGGGCAAAGCGTGGGCAGTAGTGGTCGGCACCTTGAGCGAACTGTTCAAGCATATCTGTAAAGTCGTAAACCTCGTTCTGCTTTTTATACTCAAGCAGGGACTTGGCGACATAGTTGACCGTGTTCCACGATTGCTCAAGCTCTGTCTGGTTATACTGTTCGCGCAGGTCTATCTTACGCAAGCGGGCTAGATTTATGACGCCCAAGATAGGGTCGTTAGCTTTGACTATGCTGGGTATGTCATCGTTGTAGTCAATACGTTTGTCGGTCGAAAGCTCAAAGCCCATAATCTGGCTAAGTTCTCTGTAATGCTCTTTCTGCATTACCTGCTCATTTCGTATGTCGCTCATTGCAAGAGACATACTATGCAGGGTGCGAAAGAACGGAAGCTCTTTGGGGTCGAGGTTAAACTTTGCAGCCGCCCTGTCCCGCGCTTCTTCAGCCGCTTTTCTGGTAAAAGAGAAGAAGCCGATCTGGTTGGGTAGTATGCCCGCGCCAAGTGCTTTCTCCACCTGATTGATCAGGGTGGTTGTCTTGCCGGTTCCGGGCGGACCAAAGTATCTAAACACGTTTTTTCCAGTTCTTTATGTGTTCAGCTAGGGCCTGTTGGTCTTGTACGATTTGGTATACCCGCTGACGCGATAGATCAAACATCCGGCCAATGGCGGTCAGTGTCATATTTTCTTCCTTGTAGAGACGAAAGATCTCTGCATTGCGTTCAAATTTCGTCATCGTACAACTCTTCTATGTTTGACATATGCTTGATAAAAACAGGGGTTTTGTCCCCGACATAGGCCCCCACCACGTTGAACCACATAAACTCATGGGCCTCATCCGGCTCCATGTTGTCGCGGTCTATGAGCACACCAACGCATTTATCAAAGTCGTAGGCTACGACATCTTCCTGACCGGCGCGGTGGGCTATACCCATAAAGGCTTTTTCAAATCCATCGGCTAACAGCATTAGAACGGCACCTCCGTTGTATCAAAATCTTTCAAAGTAATATCTACGTCTGCGTTATCAAAGGCTGGTACGGACCAAACACGAACGGTTCTGCCTTTAATTTTTAAAACTGTGCTTTCCCCGTTTATATCCCGCAGCCTCTGCGCTATGCGGTGTGACTTGTACTCAAAGAACTTGTTCTTCTTTAAGAAACTCTCAAAGTCCCGCAGCCGGAAGTAGGTTATGCCGGACTCTTCGTCTGTCCACGGCTTGCGAAGCAGTATCTCCTCACGATCTTTGGCCTGTTGAAGATGACGGCAGAACTCTTCTAGGTAATCATAGAACTGACCGCTCGTACTGGCATCCTCTGACACCTCCATGATAGCGGACTCGTTGTCCCTCATCTCTGTCATCATCGCAGAGATACGGCTCTCCCACACCACCTTGCTAACCGTGCGCGGCATGAAGCTGAGTTGCTCCATGCAGGCTTTTTGAAACGCAGGCTGGGACAATAGGGCCTCTGTGTCTAGCTCAAGCGGCTCGCCGTTTACATCCATAAACCAGACCGGCGGGTCGGAGTTGTACTTTCTGAGGTTTGCAACAATAGCCCCTTGAGCCGCGGCACCTATGCCGTGCTTTCTGGTCATGCATAGCTCTTTGTTACAATGCGAGACGATAGGTGCGTCGCTGCATCTGTAGGCATACTCCTTCTTATCAAGCTGCTTGGCTATGATGTTGATCTCGTTGAGCGGTAGGGGCGGCGACAGGAACTCGTTGTTGTACTTTAGTATCTCTGTCTCCCAAGAGTCGGGGAACGCCTTACGAAGATACACACCTATATTGAAAAGGCCGTTGTTACGCCCGCCCTCGCTGATTAGCTCCTTACACAGATGCTGTAGACAAGGCGGTCCGTCGCGCATGACGATTGCGCTTTTGTCACTGTCAGACAGTTGTAGCTTCAGCACCTCTTCAGGTGTCTGCTTGTACTTCTCGTACTGAGCTATGAACTCGTCTAATGTGATGCTCGCGCCCTTGTCATCAAAGCCGTAACGCAGACCTTCTTCAGCATCAAAGTAGGGTAGGTTTAGAAAGTTACCCACATCGCCGCGGTCTAAGTGCAGCTTGACCTGCTTTGGAAAGATTTCACTGCCACCGTAACCCAGCGCAGCCGATAGCTGTTGCAGCGTAGACTGCATATCCTTGGCGTCTATCCACTCCGTAGTGAACAGAAAGCAGTGCGCTCCACCAGACTTTGAGCGGGTCACCACTAATGGAAGCTTGAGCTTCCTGATCTTTTGTATGAGCAGCTTGTGGTCTAACGGATACTGATCAACGTCGATACAGCCCCAGACGCACTGGTCTTGCTCGTTAATTGGAATAATACCAATGGCCGCGCCTTTTCCCGAAAGGTGGCCTTCCCATAGTTCCGTGGTCCGTGGTTCGCGTAAGATGGCAGCCCTACCGGAGTTCTTCCCATTCGCTTGGGTTTTCTCCACCTTGTAGGTGCCATACGCCGCATCAAGGCCGCGGAATATATGTTGAAACTTTTCTACAGACATAGTTGCCCCCAAAAAGGATGGGGCGGCAAGACGACAGGAGCCCCCCGTCTCACCACCCCAACTGGTTAGAACGGTACGTCAGAGTCGTCGTTTGACGATGTTGCTGCCGCTTCGTCCTGATGCTTTACAACTACTTCGCCTGTTGTAACGCTCTGGGCAAACGTCTTGGCCTGTCCATATAGACCGGCGTCTTGTACCGGCCCTTCAAGGCTCATTTCCCAACCGTGCCAGCTTCCTTTGCTGTTTTCCTCTGACACAGTCTTGATGTTGTAGACATGGCTGAACCGCGGCGGTGTGAACGGGCCATTCTTACCCTGCATGACTCGTGAAGAGATCATGCTGTTCCACTTACGGCTTTTCTTTAACTGCGTAGACTTCATCGCAATCAACGCTGTTTCAGATGATCCATCCTCATGGGTAACGATCACAAAGTGCTGGTGAGTTTCTTCGATATACTCACCTGACCCATCCTGCACATATTCTTTATTATCTTCAGCAGAACGCTCAGTCTTTGGGATAGTATCGCCCGGAGCATAAATAGCTGTTGGGCCGCCCGTTCCCGTGCCTCTAGGGGCCCATTGGATGAACCGACGCTGATATGCACACGGAATGACCTTGAGGCCGTCCTTGCCGCTGTATACGGCCCCTGAGACGGTATTATATATGTCACCCTTGCGGGCAGTCTCATGCGTATCCAGAAGAGGATCAAGTCCGGACAGGATTTTGAGGAACGGTAGCGCAAGATCATCTTGCCCCATGTTCTCCATACCCATGCCAGCGTCATCTTCAAACATAGTTGGATCAAATGCGATTATTTCTGCTGATTTCTTTTCAGCTACTTCATTCTTTTTATCAGCCATTTTATTTACCTCTCTTAATAACTGCTCGTTGTCCGATATAGGCTCCGAATAACTCCATTGGGAAGTCGTCACCATTCTCAACACGTTCCTTGACAAAGGCACGAAGCGTCTGTGGATGGATTTCCGTTTTTTGTTCCGCGTAATAACCTTCTTTTTCAGCAATGGCCTTGAACGACGAAGCTTTGTCGTCCTCGCCCCTGCCAAATTGACACGCAACGGTATTTTTAATGATGTCATCGTAGCCCTTCTCCCGAAGCCACTCAAAAGCGGCAGGTCTATTGTCTACGAGGATAGAAGCCCCGTAGGTCTGTTTGACAACAACCTCTGAGCCGTCATCTAGTTTCATTGAAGACAAACCTATCTCTTGAAGCATAGTCGGTAAGTCTTCATCCGTGAGCTTTTGCAAACCTTTTTTAGCACTCTTCAGATCACTCTCAAGAGACGCTATATACTCTTCTTCATCACGGATTTTTCGGGCCAGTTCGGCCACAGTCTTTAGACCATCTTGGTCTAGCTTTTCTACACCAGTGGTAAGACTTGCTTCAAAGTCTTCTTCCATCTGATCAAAGATATTACCCATATCGTGGTTCTCCGTTCGCTGTTAAAGCCACCGTTCGGGGCTTGACAAATACTTATATATGCTTATATTGTCTTACTGTCAAGGAGAAAATTATGGGAAAATACAAATTTAAGACGGAACCGTTTGACCACCAGCGCAAGGCGCTTGAAGAGTCGTGGTCCGCGGAGTTCTATGCGCTGTTCATGGAGATGGGAACAGGCAAGTCCAAGGTGGCTATTGATACAATGGGCATGTTGTATGAAGCCAAGGAGCTTGGAGCGGTCCTTATCATTGCACCAAAAGGCGTCTATGACAACTGGGTAAAGGGTGAAATACCTACACACCTACCAGATCGTATTGAACGGCTGGTTGTGCGCTGGACACCGTCTACTTCTAAAAAGTTCCAAGAGGAGATGAAAGAGATTGTGTATCAGCCGTTTGACGGGCTGAAGATATTTGTAATGAATGTCGAGGCGTTGTCCACGCCGCGTGGTACGAAGGCGGCGTATGCCTTCTTGGCTAAGAACCCTGCCAACATGGTGGTGGTAGATGAGAGCACGACGATCAAGAACCGCAAGGCCACTCGTACCAAGAACATAATGATGCTGGCCAAAGATGCTAAGTATAAGCGCATCCTGACAGGATCTCCTGTTACCAAGTCTCCAATGGATTTGTTCAGTCAGTGCATCTTCCTGTCCACAGAAGCACTTGGTTTTAATAGCTATTATGCTTTTCAAAACAGATATGCAATTGTGCAGCGACGCAGCATGGGCAGTCGGGCTTTTCAGGAAATCACCGGATACCGGCGGTTGGACGAGCTCAACCAGAAGCTAGACAGATTTAGTAACAGGGTTTTGAAAGAGCATTGCCTTGATCTGCCGGATAAAATGTATGTACGCCGTGATGTCCCGTTGACCGTGGAGCAAGAGAAAGCGTATGTGCAGATGAAGAAGCTGGCTCTGGCCAAGCTGGAGAATGGTGAACTGGCTACAACTGCCAGTGTGCTGACACAGATCATGCGCCTGCAACAGATATGCTGTGGTCACATACAATCTGATGAGGGTGAGTTGGTCACGCTGGCCAGCAACCGATACAAAGAGTTAATTGATGTAGCTGAAGAGTTACAGGGAAAAGCAATCATTTGGGCGACGTATACACACGACATCCAACAGATAGCTTATGCCCTGCGCGACCGCTTTGGGCCCGAAGCGGTCGCAACCTATTACGGTGATACCGCTCAAGATGAGCGGCAGGACATCGTAGATACGTTTCAAGAGAAGGATAGCCCGCTGCGTTTCTTTGTAGGTCAACCCAAGACGGGCGGGTACGGCATCACTCTGACTGCGGCTAACACTGTCATATACTTTAGTAACAGCTACGATCTGGAGATCAGGTTGCAGTCTGAGGACAGAGCGCACCGCATTGGTCAGGACCAGAAGGTTACATATATAGACCTAGTCTCGCCTCGCACTATTGACGAGAAGATCCTGAAAGCTTTGCGCGGTAAGATTGACTTGGCCGGCAAGGTGCTTGGAGAACAGGCTAGGGAGTGGCTGGTTTAACCAAACGGATTTATATTTGAAAAAAATTCACCAACTCCGGTTGGCTTAGTCCTAACTTTCGTGTTTTTAAAACGGTTCGCGTTGGACTTAGCTTTACTTTTATAGGATTTAGCTGTAGCCGGGGTGGTGTAACCAAAAACTCCCGGAATTGTTTCTGTAAAGAAGCTCCCGACACCGGCTTGAGCCATAGGATCGTTTATCGGGGATGTAACAGGCGTGGGCGCTAACGCCGCTGTTTGGTAACTACTCGGAACACCTAATGCGTTCATAATACCGGATTGGGTGATATCAGGTGTTGCACTGGTTTGTAGTCCCAACGGGGCAGAAAAATTAAGTTGAAGTCCCGGATTTTGTAAAGATACGTTGGGTGGGGCGTCTACTGTAAAACCATATGTAGAGTTATTTGTTGGCTGTACCGGTGCATTAGTTTGATACTCCATATAATTTTTCGTAGCTTGATTTGGCTGACTTTGGTAGTTAGAGTAAACCTGATTAGATACTGCTTTTTGAGCGTCCGCATACATGTCCGCCAAGCTTTTAGCGGCTGGAGCTACTTTACCGGGTAAACCAACTGGTGTTGCAAGTTGTTCTGCTACGCTAGGAACACCTAAACCAAAAGCCTGATCTATTGACATGTTTTGCATGGAGGTGTCTAGGCTTACGGGGCCTTTTTGAGAGGCAGCCACGGCCTCGGCTACCTTACCTTGTATATCTTGTGCAATATCAGCTTTTGATTGAGTACCGGGCCCATAACCTGATCCTAACCCAGCGGCTGCTGCGCTTGCTGCGGTCTCTGCAACACTTGGTCCGCGAGCCGCGCTTTGTTCACCGCGAAAACCTCTATCTGGCTCTTGTGCATTGGCTAGTGCATTTTGTTCTGCTTTAGTTAGTGGTTTAGGGTCTGTTTTAGGACCACCCTTACTACCGCCGTCACCACCAAAGCAGCCGAATTTAATCTCAAACTCGTCTTTGTCTTCATAGATATCATGGAGACCGTCATACCAACGCTTTTTATACACAGCTATGCCTCCGCCCTATGATGTCTTCTTGTACGCCAGTAGCGTAGCCTTTTTTCTTATCGTTAGCTTGCCGCAAGAACGTCGCCCCGTCATACGGATATACTTCAATGTAACGGCTGGTCAATTCTTGCTGCACAAATCTGCCTATTTTTAAGGCATTATTGTACGGTGCAATAAAATCTATGACATACAACATACCCGCCTGTGGTCCGTAAAACCAGTCTTCGGGCTGTAACTTGCGTGTGCCGTTCTCATAACCCTCTGCTGCTTCCTTCGTTAGAAACGCATGGCTGAACAGACCCGTGGGCCGCGGGAAGATCTCCGTCTTGGCTGTTAACTTGTTCTCGTACACGACAGTCATCTTCTTTGCTTCGATAGCAGGGAGAACAAGTCGTTCAAGATCAGACACATACCAATCGCGGTGCATATCGGACTTGAGCATCAGTTGTAGTACGTCGTTGATCATCCCATCAGGCTCCCGATACCTTGCTGCCGTATCAGGGCAGAGGTTGGGTCATTAGGGAATAGGGCAGCGTACTGTTGACGGTTCACCGGTCCGCTGGCCGCGGGCGGTGGAGGTGGAGGCGCTGCCGACGCAAGAGTGGTGGTGGGAGGTTCCACTCTTTGCGCCGGAACTGGTGGTGGTGCAGGCATCATTGCGGGTGCGACGGAGCTTGTCCTGAATGGATTTCCTGCTTGTGGTGGTGCAGGAACATACTCTTCTTCTTTTTCACCTATTTCAGACCCTATGAATGGTGCAGCCCTTCTTCCTCCACCAGAAATAGCCGAGGCGGCAGGTTCAATAAAACCTAACTTTTGCCATTGGTTTCTAAGACGTTGAACTAAATTAAGGGCTTGTTTATCTGTTTTAGGCTTTTCCAGCATATCAGCTAATAAAGTAGGGTCCTCAAATAGTTGTATAATAGCTTTTCCCTTTAAAGACGCGGGTATTTCTTTAAACAATTTTCCATAAACCCTTCTTAATGCTCTGGAACCGGCTCCTTGCGCTATTAAAGTGTTTCCACTACCCGTCATACTAGCGGCTCTTTCTCCCATACCAGAACCCGCTATGCGTAGATAAAAATCTACCATAGGTCCGGTGTCCGCGAGAAACTGGTCAAAGTCTAGATTTTGAGCCGCGCCAGCCTCTAACTTAACCATGTTAACTACTACTTTTTTGATTTTATCAACTTGAGATTCAGTCATAACCCCGTTTTTTAGAGCCCAGTCAGTTATAGATACGTCGCTAATCGCCCCGGGTATTTTTGTAAATAGGCCATCATAAATAGCTCTAGCGCCAAAACCTGTATCTCCCCCGCTTTGTGTTACCGCCCATTCCAATATTCCAGAGCGAAGGCCCGCACGAGCTTGATCTTTCATGTCATCTGGCGCAACTTTTATCATGTCAGCTAAGTTATTTAAAGATTTCATAGGAGCTTTGGCTCTTGGAGCCATAACTCTTGAAACGACTAACGCTGGATTTTCAAAAGAACGAGCGTCATTTGGGAGAAGATCCATAAAAGTAACTTGGTTTCTTAAACCCGCTATTGTTTCTTTTTGATCAAAAATAGTTGATTTAAGTAAGGCATTTGCGCTGGAGGCCGATTGTAAATCTTCTTTTACGTTTGGAAAAAAATCTAAAAGTTTAGGTTCCTTCGGTGTTCCAGTATTGTTGGTTATCCAGTTATTTAATCTTTTTTGATCAATTTCTCCTGTATTAGGGTCCATTGCTTCTCTACGAGCATTTCTAACCAATCCTTCTAATCCACCAAAAATACTTGCTCTAGCGTTTTCGGAACCAGTTAAACCGTTTTTTACGGCAAAGTTAGCCGCACCTGTAAGCTGTTCAACCCTTAAATAAGTAGCATCATCTCCGCTCACAAATAGTTTTTTGTGTAAAAGTTCTGGCGCAACTCTTTGAGCTCCCCTTTTGTCCAAGGTTAGAACATCTCCGGCAAAAGCTCTTGTAAAAGTATCGTTGAGAGAACGAGAAAAAGCCCGTGCGCTATCGTAAGCTATACTTGTTCCTTCTGGAAAACTTTCTAAATCGGAAAGAAGATCATCAGCAAAAGCATGAGCCATACGAGCCGTTTGTAAATCCCCGTTAGCTAAAGCTGTCCGACCAATGTTTAAAGCGGTGCTTCTCATATCTTGAATTTCCACAACACTTAATGATGCTGAAGTAACATCACTACCCTGCCCTACTGCTTCAAAGGTGCTAATGCGTTGTCTTTCAGAAGCCACTAAAAATTCAGCTTGTGCATCTAAGGCATTTGCATAATCTTTACCTCTTTTTCCAGAGAATTTTCCACGATACTTACTAGCTTCGTTACGAAGATTCGTAACTTGCTCATTTATAGACAAGTCCTCTTGATCTCTAACAAATTGAGGTAGTTTCTCCTCATAGGGTGTTCCAGAAAGTTTTGTTTTTAAATTATCTAATTTTTTTAATTCAGGAAGAGTTGCTGCAATAGGTTCAGCAAGCTGACCAACTCCAAATTCTTTAGCTTTGCGATCTACAAAGGCTTGAAGGTTACGTAACTTAGGGGCGTATTCCGCTGCGGCTTCAGGTGTTCGGGGTAAAATAGATTGCCAATTTAACAAGAAATTAGGCACAACCTGCTCTTCTCCATCTGCGTTTCTAAAAGAAGTTATTTCTAAATCAGGTATAGAAGACCATAATTTTTTCTCACGAGCTCTTGCTTCCTCTAATAAGTTCCCCGTAACTAACTGAATATTAGAGGATATTTCACGATTACCTTTTGTAGCTCCCACTCTTTCAGCCGCATTTAAAACTTGGTCCGTCACAGTAGCTAACTCATCAGCTAACCCAGCGTCAAAAATTTGTTTTTGAAGCAATGCAGCCTGTTGGATCATAGCTTTGTCGCCGGTAGCGGCCATTGTCAAAATTATTCCACGAAGAGCGTTATTAGCTTCGATGTTAGACTCTCTTCTTTGTTTACCTAAACCCCTGTTGGTTCGTTCTAAAGAAGCTTGCATGGCAAGTAAAACAGGGTCCCCTGCCTTTTGACCTGCCGTAAGCGGAGTGTCTAAGTTTTGTAACTCGGAAAATTCAGAACTACGTAAATTTTGTATTAAGTTGTTTATGTCGTCTTGAGTATAACCCTCAACATCAAGCTGATCTCTTATTTCCATTAAAGCTAAATTTAATTGAGCCTCACTGGCTTGGTCTCTAATTCCTTTAAGACCCCCTGACTGATAAGCGTTTATATAATTAGTGATTGTGTTTCTTATTCCCGGTAAAGCTTGAAGAAGTGAGGCTCCTAACAGGCTAGGAGTTAAACCTCCTCCAATTTCAGCTAATGTACCAACTGTTTCATCGCCCGGAAACCTCATCTCTGCTTCATATCTAGCTCTAACTGCACCAAGTCCCGCCGCAGATTCTAAAGCAAAAGTTGTTTTTGGGTTTCGTAAAGCTGTTTCTTTCGTCCCACGCAACATGTTTTCAATTCCGCGTGATATTCTGGCTATTCTAGGACCTTTCCCGGTAGTTAATGTTTGAGCCACTCCGGGTTTAGCTAAATCTGCCGCGGAAACAGGCCCTTTTGACAAAAGGTTACTTAAGTTATCTAAATATGTGGCTCCACCTAAAGTTACGTTTTTACTTACCATCCAAGGAAAAAATAACCACGGAGCGACGGTGGCTCCTGTTTTTCCAGATTTATAATCAGCCATGTGCTCTGGAAGAATTACTCTTTCTTTTCCTAAAATAGCTTCAAGAGCCTCCTCTCCGGCGCTGTACGCCCCAAAAAAACCGGCTGTTGTAGTTACTGCCGGAATAGCTATTTTTGCAGCAACTGCAAGAGGGCCTGCCGGAGGAATGGGGGCCTGTAATCTAGCTCCGATTTTTGCACCAGTATATGCTCCACCTAAACCGGCTCCTTCAGGTATAATTTGACGCATAAACCCGTCAAGAAAAGTTCCTTCTACGGGAGGACGCCCCTCCTCATCTATTGTAAAATATTTTAAAATTTGACTATCAGATAATTTTCTTTCGTCAGGAGCAAGTGTTGAGGTAGCAGGCTGAAAGTTAAACCAATCAGCAGTGCCATCTCGCAACGTCTCATAGTTTAAAAGGTCCGGATAATCTATGGCAAGAGCCCTAGATACGCTGTCTGCTACAATTTTTCCCGCACCTCCGGGGTCATCTGCAAACAAACTTTGGTACTCTTCCATTTTTTCACTAGTAATCGTTATGGGGGCCACTTTGCCCGTTTGAGCCGGTTGAACCATTAATTTCTCCCCGCTAATATATCATCCATCAGTTGAGCTTGTGTCTCTTGATTAAGCCCGCCACCGCCAGCGTCTACACCCTCTAACAAACCTAACAAACGGTCAATTTCATAATTCTTACGAATAACTTCACTTCTTAATGTTGCGTCATCAATACCCGCAGCTAAATTCTGATCATTATAAGTTTTTTGTTGAATTACAATTTGTTTGAGAACAACAAGTTTATTTGCTTCAGAAATTGGGTTGCGGAATATTGCATCTGGATCAGGGAACAGACGTTCTACACGAGCCAAATCATATACCGCCATACGAGGCGATACCGATAAAGCAGAACTTCCTAATACTTTAAGAGCTCTAATAAACTGTCGATTATCCTGAGTGTCCTTAAAGAAATTACGAGCCGTTTCTGATGGAATTGCCCCTGCTATAACCCCGTCCATGAGTGCCGCAAAATTAGCGTATGGACCTGTAGCATTTCTAGCAGCCATCAAAGCATTAGCCACAATTCCTGAATCCGTAGACGGAACTATACTACCGTCAGGTCGAGTCAAGCTTCTAGTCATAGCATCTTCCGCCACCCGTATTCTTTCTTTTGCATCTGAACGAATAGACTCTCTTCGGAAGATGTCGTAGGAGGTGCGATCCGAAAGCGGGAATGCCGCATTAGGTCCTTGTGGAATATCTTGTATATTTCCAGCAGCGTCGATATAAGTCTGACCACCGTCATAGCTAGAAACAAGCCCCGTTCCGGGAATTAAGAAAGATTTAGCTTTTGGTTTAACTTCTGTTCCGACGTTAACTACTCTGGCTGTATCATCTTCATTCGCATCTTCTACGGCTTTTCTTCCAGCCTCAGTATTAACGTCTACAACCGTTTCTTTGCCACCTTTAATAATCTTCATAGGCTTGTAAGGTTGAGCTTTAGGTTTACCGAACGCAATATTAACACCGTCTGTAGCAGGGTCGTATACAACAAGCTGATTGTTAACCACTCTAAGTTCTTTATCAAGAACAAGACCCATTTTGCGGTTTTGCTCTTCTGGAGTCAAAGCTAAGAACTGAGCTTTTGTCATGTCATAAGCTTGCAAGTAATCTTTATCCGTAAGTGTAGGCAAGCTCATCTTAATGCGTTGATCTTGCTTAGATAATTTCTTAAAGTTTATCTCGTCCATACCATACTTTAAGAAGAAGTCTCTTGGTGTTACGACATCCAAACCACGCAGATAATCTTGATCTACTTGTGGGAGTTTCCTAAACTCATCCATGTTTTCAAAGCCTAACTTCATAAATACGTCTCTATCACTAATCGGACGATCTGGCGC
>Ga0181397_1000710_pt1 | contig 12318 bp, 23 predicted proteins | sample 20SPOviralmetaG_FD_130126 | JGI IMG/M metagenome (GOLD analysis project Ga0181397, IMG submission 130126) | Marine viral communities from the oligotrophic San Pedro Time Series (SPOT) site, San Pedro Channel, CA, USA - 20 SPOT_SRF_2011-02-23 | ecosystem: Environmental > Aquatic > Marine > Strait...
GAAGAGAAGGAAGAGATAATATAGAATACATCTGCTCGCTTCGCTCGCATCTGCATTCTAATCTCAAGCGGCGGCAGGAGAACCTGAGCCTATCGCTTTCATTAGGAGGCCGCCATAGGTGACCCAAATGACCCTCAATGAGAAGACCCCTATGATGAGTCCAAGTATTTCATACAGCAACTCTTCATCGGTTCTCAATGAATCAAGACCTTTGAAGAATAACTTTGAACCTATACCCAAGTCTTCAACTTTGGTATCGAAGTATTCTGTCAAGTCAAAGTTCAATATGGGTGCATCAACGACAATCTTCCAATAGTCGCCCATGAAACTCAATGCGAAAGCAAGGAGGGTTTCAGGGGTTGCAGGGATGCCTACTTCTTCTAAGTCATCTCCAAAATAAATGAAGATCTCGGTCAAAACGACTGCTAATAGGAAGTCGCTGATACCGAGAGGCATTGTCAAGTTGTATTTTTCAACGGTGTCTTCACCGAAGATAGTTTCTAAAATGTCTTGTTCCGATTCATCGTCAATGATTAGCGATAGCAAACCTGTTCCAATGAATAGGCCAATATCAATGACACCCAACCCTGTCTTTACGAACTTACCATAGTTTGATTTGGATGCCTTCTTCGCCTTTGAAGCGGCATCTTCAGCCGCACTGATGTTTGCGTTCTTTTGGATTTCTATTTCCTTCAAGTATTGTGCCTGTTTAGACTTCGGCAGTTTGTCGAAGTTGGCTAAGTCATCAACTTGACCCTCTAATGCGACCCATACATTTGAATATACACCTTTCAAATTATCGGCCATATCTATGTCCTGTGCGAACCCTTTCATCCTTATTATTGAGTCCTGTTTGCTCTTGATTAAGGTTTGAAGGTCTTGGGCTTTCTCCGCTTGAATGGCGGCTTCAGCAGTATTACCTGCTATTGTCGCTGATTGGGCGGCTTGCTTGAAAGTCTTCATTTGACCCCAATAATACCTTACAAACGACCAATACATCATTGTGCCTGACATTAGGAAGAATGAATAAATGACTGCATCACTTTCTTCCTTCCATTCCAATTTGACAGGAACGACAATTTCATTGTCAGTGCCGTCAGGATTGTCAATAGTTACTTCAAACTCAGTCAAAGGGAAGTTCTTACCTGTTCCATCACCATCACCGTCTTGAGTCAGCCATGAATCGAGCCTGTTGATGTTAATATCAAATGCGGCTTGTGAAAGACCGTAGGTTACACCTTTGAATATAGGCCATGCTACTCTTGTAGCGGCTACTTTACCGCCTTTTAGTCCTGCTTTACCAATAGCGATTAAAGCATCTGCAAGCATGAAATACGGTATTCGCATTTCACATCACACCGCTTACATCAATGCCGATCGTTGCGGCAATTGCGGAGATGACGAGCAAGGCGGGTTTACCAAGTTTTAACAGTAGGTTAAGAGTTGTGTTGATTTCAACCATGCTTTGTTGCATAGCGATTTGTGAATCCGATAGAGCCTTGAGGACTTCTTCGTTCTTGATTACCCTTTCTTCCAAAAACTCAATTCTCATATCTTGTTTTATATTGTGCGGGTCTGCTTCGGCCATTACTCTTCCTCCCTTTTCACATCACTTGCTCGGATTTCTCCTTCTTCATAGTCGCAATTCCATCGTCGTCTTTGAAGCCAATTGCGAGAATTAGCATCACCTCTCCAATTACCTCGGATAGCGGCACTTCGGGAACAATAAGCAACCCATCTTGGGCTACCCCTTTTACCAACTTTGACCTTAGAAGACACCTTTACGGTCTTACCCGTAGGTGATTCAATGTATTCATCAGCCATTATACCATCCTCCATAGCAAAGTAGCCATCAAAGCAAGCATAACACCCATAAACAAGCCCGTCAGGGCGTAGGTGTCTGCATCTCGGAAAGTATTCACTATGGAGTCAATGATGCCCTTAATCGAGTCAATAAAGGTGAAATCTCCGCCTGACGGCAATTGCACATTCACTGACGATACATTTACTTCTGTTTCAACCATTTAGATCTCACCTATCCAATAACCTTCTCGGCAAATCAACGATAGCCACAACGATACCCGCCATGATTACCAATTCAAGTAGGGGAATAATTAGAATCGAAACTGCCTTGAAAGAAGCGACTGTCGTTGCTTTCGCTACTGTGCCGCTTTCTTTGATAGTTTCGTCAATTACGCCCATTTAGTTCACCTCACATCAAAAAGAACAATGCTAATGCACCGACGAAGATGATGAGTCCTTTATCGTTCTCATCTGTTACATCGTTCATTGAAATGTCATGGTTGTTGTTTTTCAAATACAGCAGTCCAAGTCCAAGTGCTATCAGCAGTGTTGTTTCTTTCTTATCAATTTTCATGTTATCACCTTAGTAGTCCAAATGCGAATGCGAGTAGTCCAAGTCCTGCAAAGAAGAAGAGATAGTCGGACAGAACGATTTCATCATCTGTTCCACTACTACCTCCACCACCTCCGCCATTGTTATCGTTATCGTCATCGGAGTTGTTGTTATCGTTTCTGTCATCGTTACCTTCTTGCCAAAGTTCATCTTCGGTATCTTCAGGTTCGTTAGTGTCTTCCCAATGCCATGTTTTCAAAACAACGAGTTTAGCCTCATTGTTTACGGCAGGGGAGTCCTTGAAAATAAATCTGCTTCCATCCTTTCGGATGTTAAAATTAGCAATACCTGTATGGTCGCTGTTTACATCAACTGAAACATAACCATCTTCGGTTAAAGTGAATACAACATAGGAGTCGCCAAGTGCATTACCTATGTCATCAACCAAGTCATCGTCATCAACATTGTCTTCGGTGTAGTCATAGTTCTCGGTATAGACAAGCATTTGGATTTTCCAATTCTTACCACACTTGAAATGTGCCGCACCCGATGTTCCACTAAGGAATCCGAAGTTATCAAGTTCAAGTCCTTGATGCTTACCATACTTGGTAGTGTTGTAGTCTTCCCATCGGTATTTGCCTACAACTTCAATATCCTGAAATGGATAGGTGTTGTAGCCTGTTACTCCAACTTGTGACTCGACAATGGTTTTGATACCACCTAAGTCTTTCTCAACCCAAGCCATATTAGGCTCTTGTTTGGACTTTTCTCTTAGTATGCCGTCATCATACCCGTCTTCAGAATCCATAAGAGGATTCACCCCCAAAGGAGGGGAATGAAGGTCTTGCGGGCAAACTTGGTGGAGTAGGCTTATCCTCTTCTTCGGGCTGTGGTTGAGGGGATGTAGGGTCATTAGGGTCGGGAGGTGTAGGGTTCGCCAATTCATCTGCTCTTGCTTCTGCATCGGCTAATGAAGCGAATACCACTACATTATCCATATCCTGTGTTCCACCTGTGTATTCCTTAGCAATATCAACTGTGCCTCTATCGCTGTTTGCTCTCAAGAAGGATGTATGATTCTTATTGCCGATAACGATGTATGTTGTCGAACTAAAGTCAGCAGTTCCGTCAGCATATCGGATTCCCATGTTCAAGAACCAAACGATTTGATCTCCACCTTTTCCTGTGGTTGCATATTCTCCGACCCACTTAGCCGTTTTAGTCCAAACCTGCTCATCGGGTCTTTCTTCGGGAAGTTCCGAATCATCATCAATATCAGGGTCAATTGTAGGGTCTTTTGGCTTATCTTCCTTGTTTCTCAACAGAAGCCAAGCAATACCCAAAGGGACTATTGCGTTAATCATTGAATCAACCCCAATGCTTGAAGTGCGAAACAGATTTGGTTAATGGTGTCTTCGTTTTGAATAGGGTCAGCACCGACAATAGGGAAAGCAACCATTTGTTGCCCTTTAGGTGCAACACCAAAGAATCCAACAGTCCCTAATGGGTTTTGATGTGCTAATTCTGTTCCTGCATTGACAGTAGCACCTGCGGTGCTAACTAAACCAACTACTGAATCAACTCGGACATTTGTTCCCGTTAAGGTATCAACACTTTCAATGTCAAAACCTGCGGCTTCAAGGTTTGCTGTCAAAGGGTTTGAAACACCACTTCCACCGCTTGAAGGTTTTAGAACATAACTCATCCTTAATCACCTCAGTTTTGAATCCATACTTGAACTTCTGCATCTCCGCCTGTTGCTCGCACATAAAAGAGCGTATCTAAAGAATCCGTTTCACCTGTCAATGGGTTTGGGTCAAAGACATAGACTTCATTAGCACCTACTGTGAAGTAGTTGCCGTTATTGAAATCGCCCTTATCATAGGCCAAATCAAAGTCAGCGTTTGTCTTCAATACAACCCTGCTTGCTCCATCAAGTCTAAGCGACGAGATCTCGGCTGTTACGGTGTATCTTGCTATTCTGCCCAAAGGGATTCCTCCCTTAGTCCTCGGCTCGGTCAAGAATTGAACTTGCTGAGGAAGTTGCTCGGCTTTGAGTCTGAGTTCCCATGCTTTCACCTGTGTTTCGGCTTGTAGGCACAGAAAGAATAGGTGTGATAGCGTAGTTTTCAGATGTAGTAGCAGTCAATAGGACAACAACAGTGGAGTCTGCTGACGAGTAGCCATAGAGAGGAACGAAAGTCTGTCCGCTGTCTTTACCGTCAGTTTGAACCAAAGTAGCACCATCAAGGTAGTCATAGAGTTCACCTGCACCAAAGTTTCGACCACCGATTGCTCGTAGTGCGTCGTTGTTTAGTTCAAAGTCACCCAATGGCTTAATGATAGCAGAAACCAAGTCATCAGTAGCAGTTGTTGATTGGATTTGAAGTCCACTGACAACAGCGTTTGGATATGAAGGAACTCGGATAACAGCCTGTGTTTGAGAGCCACCTGTCAAAGAAACAGTAGTAGCGTTCCCCACAATGCTTGCGGCGTTTGCTTGACCGTATTTAGTCCACACAGAAAACTCAGGTGCGGTAACAGCGGCGGCGGCGGCAACGAAAGTTACTCGCACTTCAATTCTTGCGTTTGCTCCGAGGTTAATACCAATAGGAAGCCACATCCAAGAATCAACAGCGGTGCTTGAGCCTGACGAGGTGATGAATCCACCCATGTCCTCACAAAGAGCAACGACTCTCGGAAGAGTAGCAAGGGTGTTCACAGCGGCCAAATCAGTGTAATTAAATACCTGATTGCCATTCACTACGATAGTTAGAGTCTTAACAAGACCCCATTCGTTAGCGGCATGAGTAGCACCTGCGGCGGTGTATTTCATGTTGAAGCCAAACATTTCCGCCATACCTGCGGCGATAGGTTCGCTTAGATTGAAAGTTGCACTTCCTGATTCGGATGGTGCAACATCGTTTCGCTGAATTGCTTTGGTGTATCGGACAGCCATCTTCAAGCCTCCTTCTCAACAAGGTCTTGCACAGCAGGTGCAACGGTGTTCTTAATCAGGATATATCCGCCAACAGCGAACATTCCATAGAGTAGCCAAGAGGCGATTCCGTTAATGGAGAGGGATGTAGGTAAAACAGATACCATCTTATTGACCCCCTGACCATTCGTTAATTTTATCTTCAATGGTAACACCGCTACCAAAAATCCATGTGCTTAATCCGAGCATCAAACCTTCAAGGATAGCGAAAGAGCCACCCATGAGAATTGCACCCATTGTGTTGTTATAATTCATATTTTTCAACTCCGCCCTGTGGGTTTCCCCGTTGGGCTTATCCTTACATTGGTATATGTTGGTATTTAAGCACACACTTCAAATCGCCTTGAAAAGCGATACATCACCTGTGTAAACATCAGCAAAAGCCCATGAGTATTGGTTTCGATTCAAAGAATCATAGTGGTCGTCTAAGTCCAATGATAGCACTTTCTTGCTGTATTCGTTATCCATCGGACTAATTGCCGTTATGATACCTGAGTTAAGAGAAGAGTTCAGGATTCTTGGTATGTTGCCTAATCGGTGAAGGATATAGACCATTTTGATCCCAACACTTCTTCCCGCTACTGATGCTTTAATGTTCATTTTACTTGGTCGAGCCGTATTGGAGAATCCATCAAGCACATTCACATCGTCAAGAATAAGAGTCCAACTCCAACCTTCTTTCTTGTTTTCCTTCTGCAACTCAAAGACCATTTCAATAATGTCATCAAGTTCCGCTTCGTATTCTTCAGGGTTCTGTGGATAGAAAATACCAATCTGTTCCTTCTGCAAGTGTTGAAACAAAGCGTCAGCATTGTTGAATGCGGGCATATCCCAATACGACTCCTGTTTGACGGAGAAGTAAATGAACTTCGTTGATTTGAACTTCGGTGCTTTTAGGGCTTGATTCACCATTTCAGTCATCAAGTAGGTTTTCCCTGCACCTGTCCTTCCTGCAAAGAAAGAACTCGTTCCGTATGAATCACCGCTTGGTAAGAACATTCGTTCAAGTATCTCGTTTTGACTCGTCATTGTGATTCCTCCTTCGGGAAACAATGAGGACACATAGTATGAAACGGGTTGTAGCCATAGCCGCACTTTCCACAAGCAATCATTCTTCTTGCCCCCAATCGGTCAGTTTCTTTTGACAGTCGCACTTTGATTCTCGAAGTGCCTTCTTGTAGTCAGTCCATGAATCATAAGCCGCATCAAAGAGTATCATACTGAATGCACCCAAAGACCATCCTGCTAACAATGTAGGTGTAATCATTCTTTCACCTTCCTACTACGCTTCTTGAAAACATACACTCCACCTCTCGTTTCCGAGAACCTGATGAATGAATAAACCTTCAAGTCCACTTTGTTTGCGATAGCCACATCCTTGATTTCAAGGAAGTTATCAGCCACTAATGGTTGAAATGTAGCCATCATACCTCAACTCCTTCAAAAATGTCATCAACAGTTTCAATCTTCTTGTTTCTAAATCGTCTTCCGAATATCGGAATCCAAGACAACATTCGCTTTCCACCGTTCTTGATGATGCTTCGCTTTGACTTCTTATTGATTTTGTAAATAGGCGGAATGGTGTATGCACCAAGTAGTGCTATTGCTACGGTTGTAGGTGATAGCAAATTGGTGATTTCAACTCCCTTATCCTTCAACATATCCAAAGTCGCTTCGGAAACCATTCGTTTCTCGCTATCAGCATGGCGACATTCGTATTCAGGGTCAGCCAAAGCCTTCTTTCCATAAAGGGAGATGCCGCTATCATAGAGGGTTAATCCTGTTGTTATCAAAGCCACAGACTTTTCATCCAACGCCTTCTGTTCCTTTGCTGTCAATTTCTTTCTGTTTGCTTTAGGTGTCTTTCCCTTAGCCAACAGTTTCAATTGCGTAGGAATCTTCTCGGATGGTGCTTCTTCAAATGAAGTTTCACCCCAAGTATTCCATATTGAATCGGTTTGATCCGATTCTTCTTGAGAGGGTGGGGGAGTAGGAATTGATTCCTCAATTTCGCCTGATTGGTGAGCCGAGCCGACTTCCTCCCCCATTGTTTCTTCTTTAGCCACAGCAACACACTTTTGTCGGTGTTTCCATAGCCCTGAGTTTGTTTTGTATTCTTTCCCACAGTCTTCGCAGGAAAATTGCTTATCCGACATCAAGACCACTTCCTTTCAAAGTCTGCCTTCATCAGTTCGCTAATCATTTGTTGCACCATAGGAACTTGCATCACTTTTCCAAGTGCCGCTTGCATAGCCACTTCAACAGGGAACTCCTGTCTTCGGGCATTTCCGTATTCCGATAGCCAAGAACCAAGAGCCATAAAGACGGCTTCCTGTTTCCCGTTAATCGCTTCGTTCCAATGATTGACGAAGAGGTGTTCTATGATGGCTTTACTTCTCGGTTCGATTTCCAAGAGTAGTTCATCAAGCATTTCCAATAATTTTGTGTCTGACTTGTAATCCATGTGGCTCACTATTTCCTAATTGGTGTATGCTTCTATTTAAGGAGGTTTCCATTTCCACCGTTTCCTCTTGATAATATCCAACAAAAGTTGTAAACCGACATAGTTTCATGACCTGTCTTCGTTGCAGGATATTTGGATTCCTCTTCATCCAATAGGACAAGTATTGCCCCAATCGTTTCGAGTTCATTTGAATATGTCCTCTCGTATCTATTTCCCCTGCGAGTTCCATCATACTCATTTCCTCGTATTCCAATTCCTCAAGGAGTTGCATAATGCACTCCCCGATTTCTTCCTTCAATTGTTTCTTGTTCTTTCTCATGCTTATACTTCCTTTGTTGTTATTTTCCAATCACCTGCTTTGGGTCGAGATTTCCATTCGGTAAACTTCTGTTCCCACTTGAGGGCTGATTGAGTTGGGTTTCCATCCTTCTTCACCATGTTCTTTGGTTTCTTAGGTGCAGGTCGGTTTTGCTTTCGCATTCCAACCTTGAGAGATACCACAGTGGGGAAACTGAATGTTCCTGTGATGGGTTTTGCCTTTTTCCATTCATTGAGAGCCTGTTTGTTTACATTGGCTTCCAAACCTGTTTCTTCCTCAAAGGTCTTATTGACTGATACTCCCTTGATTCGGAGTTCCCATGAGTCACAGTTTCCTTTGTCTTCATCCCATGTAGCATGGTATTTGTATTGCTTTGGCTTCATTGAATGCCAATAGTCATACTGTTGTTCCACTTTCCATTGTCCGAGGCCAACTCCAAGAATAGGAATTGTTCCACCTGAGTAGGACTTAGTAGGGATTTTTGCAGTAGTAGCGTCATCAAGAATCCTTAGATCCTTGTAGTTTCCATACTCAGCATTTGAATGCTTAAGAGAATCGGTGTCGCAGTAGTAAACATTGTCAAATCCGACTGCTTTAGCGGCCAAATACAGGTCTTTCCTTGCGTATGCAGTAATGAATGAACCCATGCTGACGATAGTTTTTCCACTTCGTTGCATTTGGTTTTGCTTGGCTACACCCCATTGTCCCGAATTGTCGTCAAGACTTCCAACAGGACTGAATGTGTATTCATCGCAATCATCCATTGAGTAAAAGTCGGCTTCGGTCATAAACAACTCGCTTTGGTTCTGTTCCACATACTTTCCAAAGGCCGAACTTGAGGTGAGAACCTTAAGCACCTGCTGTGCATGGTTTCCTGCGGCTTTGAACTTGTTTCGCAGTTCATACCATTGTTTCGTCAGGATATGGGGATTGTATGGTAATGCAGGTGCAAGTATAGCACACATACCATAACCCACTGAGGTTATGTCTTCATCAATCATGATTTCAACATCATAGCCTTCATCCAACATCAGTTTGTATTCGACAGTAGTAACCCATTGAGTTTCTTCGGTCATGTTCCAATCCAATGAACCTTCTTCGGTTCTTGTTGCACATACTCCGATAGAGTGTGAAGCAGGTCGCTTCCAATGACAGTTGATAGCACCAATTTGGTTCAAATCGTTCATCAACCATTCGCATTGTGATATGTCCTTAACAGGCTTCATGTTGAATGGGTCGGGAAACTTATTGTCCTCATCGTTTTGAACGGAGCAATACATTTGGTTAGCATCAATTCCAAACATAGGCTTTCTTGCCTCGTTATCATTGAATACTTGGGTTCGACCACCCTTGAATACATCAAGTCCTCTATACATATCATCAAGAACCTTGAGTTCAGGTTTGTTATCAGGGAAATTGGCCTCAACATTCCAAGAGTTCGGTTTCCTTCGGAATAACTTGCTTGGCTTTTGTCCGTAGGCTTTCTTATCCGCTTCCCACTTCGCTAACTCCGCAGGGTAAACTTCGTTGATGTGGTGCATAGCAATCATTAGAACTCCAAGAGTTCCTACTGTCAGGGGGAGTTCTGTGCTGTGATAGTTCAAGTGGTTCTTGAGAACATCCCAAAGGAAGTTGATTCCATGAAAGACAACATCACAGTCTTGTATCATGTATTCCACATCTTCGTTTGTTATGCTCTTGAATAGTTCCTCATCAGTGAACTTGCCGTTGCAGAACTTTTCAGGTGTCTTTCCTTTCGCAAATCCACACATTTCACCAACCTTAGCCAATGGGGAGTTAAAGAGAGCAATAGAATCAATCCATTTGATCTCATTCTTTTCAGTCCATTCCCACTTCTTTGTCTTATGCACATAGGCATTCTTTCCCCATGTGTAGTTCTTGTTTCCCAATACTTCTCGTTGGTAAGCATTGATGAATGGAGCAATATCAAGGCTCGATTGAAGAACACCACTTCCTCGAAACAGTATGTTTCCATAGGGTGCTTGTCCTTCTTCGGGTTGCTGACAAAAGTGTTGCATGAAGTTATCACCGAATTGGGCTGTCATCAATGCTGTGAAGTCAGCAAACAGCCAATGAGAATAGACCTTTTCTATTCCCCATTTGTCAAGGAGATTCCAAAGAAAGCCCATTTGATGTGGATAGCCCCATGCTTGAACCCGATACAACTTCCTGTTCTCGGATTGCATGACGAACTTTCCATAATTCTTCAGGTTCTTCTTATCTCGCACACAGTTCGGACACTTTTCAGCGGTTGCTTTCTTCTTTCGCTTCAAGTCCTTGTGTTCTTCGCAATAAGTGAATGGATGCTTAGTAGGGTCGTCATCAAACAACCATCTTTCGCCTTGCTTCATGTGGTTGCCGTCTTTGTCAAGTCTTGGCTTCATTCCTGTCCTTGTAGGAGTCTTGTCGCCTCGCACCTTGTAAATAGTAACTCCCCAAATAATCAAGTCGCCCATGTTTCCGTTCATTTCACAGTCTATGACTGCAAAATCGGATTTGATGTGCTTATGGCTTGCATCCTTTCCTTTCTGCAAGTGTGAAAGTTCTGTGTAATCAACTCTCACTTGAGGTATGTCGGTGTTGGCGTAGCCATCACCTGCTTCCATAGGCAATTCCTTGAAGCCTATGTTCGTAAAGGGTATGTTGGTGTAACTCATAGTAATCACCAAAAGACCGAATAGATTTCATCAACAATAGAGTATTCACCCTTAGCGAACTTGTATGTCCCTTCGGCAACATCCAACATGGACTGTATAGCGATAGCATAAGCCTCATCCACACCTTTCAAGGAGTTTCCGTAGTAAACATCCCTTCCGCCTGATGCGAAGAAATCACTTGAGTTCTTATCATCTTGGATTCGGATTGTAACTGTTGCTCTTGGTCGCAGACCTGCGGCCTTTGCTCTCGCAAACAGAATCTTTGCTGATGCTTTGCTGATTCCTGCTCTTTTTGTAGGCAAAGAGGCAGTATTGGTCGGATTGTAGCCTGTTCTTCGGGTGTAACCGTTAATCTTGGCTTTTGTTTCCTTTGTAGGGTTTGATCCCCTGATTATTCCATACACTGTGTTTCGAGCAACACCAATGGCTCTCGCATATTGAGCGACACCACCTGCGGCATTGACACCTTTCAAGACTCTTGTTGCGTAATCAATCATTCAACCATCTCCTTCAATTGGTCTGCATACTTTCCAAGAATACGGTAATAGATGGTTAATTCCATCAACCTTTCAATCTCGTAGTCGGTTTCAGTCCAAGAACTCAAGCCCATCCCTCCCAAGACCATTCGGCTTCTTTAGCATCCATGAGTAGCAGGATGATTTCTCGCATAGTATCTTCGTCGGTCAAAGCCAAGTCAATGACAAGTTGTGTTGGGGCTTCCATATTCATACTCATACGCTATCACCTATTTGAACAAACTCAATGAACTCGACACTGAGTTCAATGTTTGATTCGTTCCCTCTATCAGTCGGTATGGAGGTTTCCACACCGTATGCTCTAATAGTCATCCATTCAGCGATAAAGCCAACATCCATATTGAGTTGGCTCATTTGCAGATGGTAAACGGGGGTATCTCGTAGTTTAGACAGTTGGGTGTGCTTTGCCTTTGCATAGCGGCTAAAGAACAGCACTGTTGAGTAAGGGAAGGAACTTGTTGAGTTCCACCCTTTCTTCCAAACTACTTCCATCTCAAGAAGACATGGTTTGCCTAATGGGTCAATTGCTTGACCGTCAGCACCGTATTCTTCTTGGTCGTAAATCAGGACATTTGTGAAGCCTTGAGCCTCAAAATGTTCCTTCGCTTTTTGTCTTGTTCCCGATGTGTTCCAACGGGCAAATTGTTTTTTACTAAATGACATATTATTCACCAATCAAGCCACCTGCTTCCGAAATACGGAAACAGGGTCAGGCTCTAATACTATATTGTCCTTTCAACTACTTATAGTTAAGCATTCATTTCCAAATCCCTCTCCGAATAACGGAAGTTATTCGCTGATTTGTTGTATGAATGCGGAAAAGTAGTAAAAGTCCTCAGTATCGCCCCCGACTCGGCTCACTTGTTGCTACGGAAGCAACCCTATATGAAACCCACCCTTCGGGGCTGTTGGAGATTAGAATGTGGCCGAGGCCGTAGGCCGAGGGTATATTCTATATTATCTCTCC
>Ga0181397_1000711_pt1 | contig 12313 bp, 24 predicted proteins | sample 20SPOviralmetaG_FD_130126 | JGI IMG/M metagenome (GOLD analysis project Ga0181397, IMG submission 130126) | Marine viral communities from the oligotrophic San Pedro Time Series (SPOT) site, San Pedro Channel, CA, USA - 20 SPOT_SRF_2011-02-23 | ecosystem: Environmental > Aquatic > Marine > Strait...
ATTATTCTCAGCAGATGATGATGAGATGATCGCCTGTAAGACAGGCAGTTGGTGGGAAGCCAATCCACAAAGAGGACGAGCAAACAACTCCGCAGTAATTCTACGTCATAAGGTTGATAAAGAATACTTTATGAAACTCTGGGAGCGGATTAAGAAGTCAGGTTCAGGCGAACCCGGCATATACCTCTCTAATGACAAAGATTGGGGAACGAATCCTTGTTGCGAGATTGCCCTTCGTCCTTACCAGTTTTGTAACTTAACTGAAGTAAATGCTTCAGATTTAGATGACCAGGAAGAGTACGAGGCGAGAGTTAAGGCAGCAGCCTTTCTAGGCACCCTACAAGCTGGCTACACGGACTTTCACTATCTCCGCGATGTATGGCGGCGAAATACTGAGAAAGATGCTCTAATCGGAGTCTCGATGACTGGAATTGGATCTGGTAAAGTATTAGAATTAGACATGGAATCAGGTGCCAAAGCCGTAAAAGAAGAAAATGCGAGAGTCGCAGACCTCATTGGCATCCGAGCAGCAGCCAGAACAACATGTGTTAAGCCAGCAGGTACAACATCTTTGACTCTTGGGACATCATCTGGTATTCATGCTTGGCATAATGATTATTACATTCGCCGTTTGAGAGTCGGGAAGAATGAGGCAATTTATAATTATTTATCATTAATCCATCCAGAGTTGGTTGAAGACGAATTCTTTAGACCCCACGACACTGCTGTTATTTCAGTACCACAAAAGGCACCAGACGGAGCGATTTACAGAACAGAATCCGCGATGTCCATGCTTAAGCGAGTCGCTAGAGTTTCAAACGAGTGGGTCCGCAAAGGTCATCGCAAAGGTCAAAACACTCATAATGTTTCAGCAACAATAAGTATTCGTGAATCAGAATGGGAAGATGTCGGTGAATGGATGTGGGAAAACCGCGATGTTTATAATGGCTTAAGTGTCCTTCCATATGATGGTGGAAACTATCAGCAAGCACCTTTTGAGGATTGTTCTAAAGAGACTTATGATGTAATGCTTCAGTCATTAACAGAAGTAGATCTTAATAATGTTTTTGAGACAGATGACAATACAGACTTATCAGGAGAGTTAGCTTGTGCTGGTGGGGCATGTGAAGTGGTTTAATGTATATTTAAACACTAATTATATGAAATAGGGGTTCCTAAAATGTCAGACAAGATGAATGTTAATACAGCCGTTGAGTTCGTAGAACTCAAGGGTCAGCTTCAAAGAATCGAGGATGCCATTATGACCATTAAAGAGAAGAACGAAGAAATGGCTGATGACATCACTAAGATAAAAGAAGCAATTTACAATCCAGATCAAGGTATTTATTCTCGTTTAAAAGAGCTAGAGGCTTGGAAGTCTAGTATGTCCAGAGTCCTCTGGCTCTTGGCGACTGGAGCACTAGGCTCACTTGGTGTCGCACTTTGGGAAATCCTCAAACAAACATAAGGTGTAAAAATGTTATTAAAAAACGGCTCATCTGGACATCAGGTGATTGAACTTCAAGAAGGTCTTGAGGCTTTGGGTTATGAGTTGGGCACTTGTGATGGGGCTTTTGGTCCCGCAACCGATAAAGCTGTAAAGGCTTTCCAAGAAGCACAAGGCTTAAAAGCAGACGGCAAAGCCGGTCAGATGACAATCTCGATTTTAAATAAGCTTCTAGAAGAAAAAGGTCACGATTTAGTCGGTGAAGATGAGCAGAACGAACTTGAGGAACTGCCACCAACAGAGAAACTATCTTGGGTCAAGTGCCCAGCCGATAAGTTCCCCGGTAGAGCAGGTTACACTCGTGTGACACTTCGATCTGATGCTGCTGAAGCTTACAATGAACTTTACAAAGAAGTTAAAGAGTTGGGTGGTTATCTAACATCAGCAGGCGGTAGAAGAGGTTTAGCTTCTAAATCAGGTGCTGCTCGTTCAAAGAAATCCTTTCACTACACCGGATTAGCTTTCGACATGGCTTTGCCAACCGGCATGTACAAACCAGAGGAAGATCCCTATGTCATTGAAGACATTGGCGATCGAAGATGGAGAGTGTGGATGCGCTGTGATAACGGTGAAGAAATGGAGTTGGAAGGAACTTATGTAACTCGTTCAGGTAGAAAAACAAAACTTAACACTAAAAAAGTTACAGGTAAATTTGTTGACTTCACCGCACTCGCATTAAAGCACGGCTTTCATTCTATTAGAGCCAGACGATCTTTCTTTAACGGAGGATCTTATGGTGGTTCAGAATGGTGGCACTTCCAATATGAACGAGCACTTACAAGAGGCGAATCTAAATTTGGTGAAGAGTTATTAAAAGTTTACTCACTAGCTAAGTGTAAGAGATTTATCTATTGGGATGTATCTAAAGATTGTATCTTTGGAAAGAATTGGTTTTAGGACTTGACATGACCAGAAAAATTTTGTATAATGAACTGGTGAGGTCGAAATGAAAAGATTCCAATTTATAATTCACAATCCAAAAACAGAAGAAGTGAAGATGCGGAACATTGAAAGAAGAACTTTTAATGATGCCGTAGTCGATGCCCGTGTTTATGCTCAATGTGAATGGGAAAAGACAGGCGATACTTGGGATTTAGTAGCCGTATATAATATGGACTATGAATTTGATCTCACACGACCGACGAGGGGGTGATTTCCATTAGGTCGAGGTCAACCCGCAGGAGAGGCACGGGGTAAAAGGTGTCTCATTTCTTACTAATTATGGTATAATATGGATACTTTGGTATTATCATCTGCTTATCAACCAATGCGACATGTAAAATGGCAAGATGCTATTTCAATGTGGTTTTCTGGAAGAGTTGAGATTGTTTCAGTTTATGAAGACAAATTTATCAACACTGTAGATGAAATCTTTAATGTCCCTTCAATTGTTCGTTTTGTTGGGAATGTCCTTAAAAGATTTAAGTTTAATAGAGTGGTCAAGTTTAGTAGAGAGAATGTTTTCATTCGCGACGATGGTGAATGTCAATACTGCTCAAAGAATCTAACAAAACAGAACTTTACATTAGATCATGTCATTCCAGTTTCACAAGGCGGCAAAAAAGTTTGGCAGAATATAGTAGCTTGTTGTATGTCTTGTAATCAAAAGAAGGGCAGTAAGTCACTTAAACGAGCAGGGATGAAGCTATTAAAGCCTCCCACAGTACCAAAGGAATTAATTGTGAGCAAAGAAAATAAATTTAATCATAATGTTCCTGACGAATGGAAAATTTATCTTGGAGTAAAAAATGTATAGAGCATATAAGATTACAGATTTTGAAGTTGGCGATCATTTGTTTAAGTTTGAAGAGGGCAAATGGACCAACTACGGGAAAATTGTTCTAGAACAAGGAAGAATGTTTGGGGTTAGAGCTAATGCACATGAGGGGATTATTATGCTAAGAGATAATGTTCTTTACTCTGAAGGCTTTATCGCAAGCAAATATCTTCTTGACAAACCATCAAAAGGTTGATACAATAGTACTCACGATAACGAGGTGAGAAATGAAACACGATATTATTGATGCTTTAGTAGCTGTCACATTTACCGTATGCGCGGTAATGTTTTTACACTACTGCATTAACTAAGACATAAGGATGAGTGTCCGAGTGGCTAAAGGAGGTGGTCTGTAAAACCGCTGGCGCAAGCCTACGTTGGTTCGAATCCAACCTCATCCACCGAAGCGAGCGTGATGGAATTGGTAGACATACCGGACTTAAAATCCGTTGACCGTAGGGTCGTGGGGGTTCGACTCCCCCCGCTCGTACTGATAGGTTATAATGAATATAAAAGAATTAATTAAAAAATTTAAGCAAGAATTTTCATTAAGCGAGGACTACGAGTGTGAACTTAATCAAGATGATAGTGGCAAAACACTAGATGTGATTGTTCCTTATTATGAAGCGAAAGAAATAAGAAAGAAGCTGCCCCGCCGCTGGAAAAAGCTTAGAGTGCTGGTAGTATATAAACCGAAAAGCGAACTAAGCGAAGAAGAATGGACACTCTAAAAGTAGGCGACTTAGTAATAACAAAAGACGACAACCGAGTTGGTTGTTTAATAGAAATAAAAAAGCAACGATGGGCTGGAATTTGTGCTAAAATATTATTCTTTGATATAGGCACGACGAACTGGAAGAAGATTGAGAACATAAGACTGCTTGACAAAACAGATAAGAAGGTGTATAATGACTTCAGAGTTCAAACAAAAGATGATTGAGATAGAAAAAGAGAGAAATAAACTTAGGGTGAGTGAATTTATTTATGATATGATTTGCCTGTTTAGCATTGCTTTTACAGGTATCCATGCGATAGATTTTATAGCCTCATTCTTTTAAACGGAGCGCCCGTAGCTCAGTTGGATAGAGCATCGGTCTTCTAAACCGAGGGTCACAGGTTCGAATCCTGTCGGGCGTGCCAAAGCGGGCGTAGCATAACTGGTAAATGCACAGTTCTTATAAAGCTGAGAGAGTGGGTTCAAGCCCCACCGCCCGTACCAACAACCGCTCCCGTAGTTTAACGGTCAGAATACCGGATTTTCACTCCGGCGGCAGGGGTTCGATTCCCCTCGGGAGTACCATAGGACAACAATGAAAGAAATAACAATAAAAATTGATGATAAATTTTACACAAGATTGAATAAAGCGAGAAGGTTGGAGGCACCAGATATTCGCAATGCTAAGTTCTGTAAAGAACTGGTAGAAGCAATGGTGGGTGCTATCGAAGACGATCACAAGAAAAAAGGAGGAAAACGTGGATCTAACAAGAAATAAAATTACTACTGCTCTAAACAAGCTAAACCTAAGTGAAAATGCTTATGTTACACTTAAATACAAGGCAGGCACACAAGTGTTTCATTATACAGGAGATTATCTTGATGATGCCTTTAGCGAGACTAATGCCCTATACGATGTTGCTAATGTCGTCGCTCATCAAGGTCTTCGCAAAAACAATTCACTGATTAATAGTCTACGGAACAATGGTGCTTTGGATGATTACGAACGAGGGTCATTTGAGTTTGAGGATCATGTATATGAGGCAATCCGAGAGGATTGGAGTGAATATGTCGAGGAAAGTCTTGAGCAATGGGACCACAAACGCGGCATGTGCAATCTAACTGCCGAGGTTGAAGTACCACGAAACCTAATTGCAGAGGCAGAGGAGTTTGCCTTTTCACTAGGTTCTAGCTGGACTGTCCATGTTAGGACTGACAATGGCAACCTAGAGTTGGAGTTTTAAATGTTTGTAGATGATAAACGATGTGAGCGAGAAGCATACAGAGTATTTCTAGCTCTATTGGTTACTTTTAGTGCAACAGCAGGACTAATTCTTTCACTAGGATATTAATATGTTATTAAAAATGAAAATACCTTTGTACAAAGATGGTAAAGGTTTTGTAGAGTTAGTGGACGCGGTGGGGGATGACCTCACCGTTGTCAACTCTGCTAGGGTTTCTTTTGGCAAACATAAAACAGAGTTGGAAGCAAAAGATAAAAAGCTTATCAAGTATCTTATTAAGCACAAGCACACTTCAACTCTGGAACACTGCTTTGTGACCTTCCGTGTAAAGGTTCCGTTGTTTGTTCGCTCTCAGCACCACAGGCATCGCACTTGGTCTTACAACGAGATCAGCAGGCGGTATACAGACTTTGACATTCAGTTCTACGAGCCAGAAGCTTTCAGGACTCAACACAAGTCTAATCGCCAAGCAAGCAATGCTGAAGAGCTAATAGACCCGGTTATTGAAAGCTGGCAGTATGAAGCCTCTGATTGTATTACAATGCATCATGATGCGAGCTTAAAGTTGTTTAATGAACTTATTGAGGCAGGTGTTTGTCGAGAACAAGCAAGGGGCATCTTACCGCAGAATATGTATACTGAATACTATGCCTCAGCGAATCTTAATAACATTCTTAAGTTCATTGATCTCCGCACACACGAAGGAGCACAATGGGAAATCCAAGAGATGGCGAAAGGAATGCTTGAGATCATTGAAAAGTTGTACCCAGCAACAGTAGGAGCTTATAATGAAGTTAGAGGAAATGATTGAATGGCTATCACAGGGAAAATTTTATGCACTGCTATCATGGCTAGTACAGGTGTGTTTGGTGCTGGTGGCAAAGATCGTGCTTGTCACTTTAGCGAGCATGTCGTAAAGTATTCAAAACAATATAAAATTGATCCCTACTTACTAACGGCACTTATCAAAGTAGAATCAAATTGGAAACCACATGTTGTATCTTATGCTGGTGCTTGCGGGTTAACTCAGGTTATTCCAAAATACAGCAGAGGCTACACTTGCAAACAACTAAAGGATCCAATTACATCTATTCGGGTCGGTGCTAGAATTTTTTCTTATTGGTATTACAAATATGCTAAAAGAAATAAAACGATTGCTCTGTGTGGATATAATGCAGGTTTTCGTTGTAAAGGTACAAGCCCTAACAAATATGGTTTGACTTATGCAGAAAAAGTTGTTAAAATAAGCAACAGATTAAAAAGGAGAAAATAATATGCGAAACGTATTACTAATCGGTGTAGCATTATCACTACTAACATGTGGTTGTGGTGGTGATGAAAAGAAGGACTGCAATGACGGCACAGACCGTGATTTAATGGCTGCTGATGTAACAGAGGATAATGCTAAAGAGTGTTATCTAAAGTGTGTGAAAACAGATATGTCGGAGACAGATTGTAAGAAGGCTTGCTATAGTGATTGGACAAAGGAAGACAAGTGTAAGACTTGTTATGATGAATGTGTGAAGGATGACAAGAATCCTGCTAATTGCAAGATTGAGTGTTGTGCTAAGGAGCCTAAGGATGTCGATGCTGGATCAACGGATACTACCTCAGTTGATGCTAGTTCAGATGTTACAGGCACTGATGCAGTAAATGTCCCAGAAGACGTTACACCACAGGGTTAATAGCCTTTCCGTGATAGCTCAGTTGGTAGAGCAAGTGGCTGTTAACCACTGGGTCGGGGGTTCGAATCCCTCTCACGGAGCCAAATAGGAGAAACTAAAATGGAAAGAACCGCAGTAGGAAATTTATTTTTAGAAGCAGCAAAGAAAGAACTTGAAGCAAGAATTAAAAATGCTGAAGCAAAAGTAAATCTATATCTCACAGAAGCTGTGGGTGTTGGAGAACACTCAGAGATCAGAGAAGAAATAATTAAAGCTGCTGAAGATGGCGCACATGCTCAGGATGTGTTGAATTTCATCAACAAACGCTGGAACTAATGGAGGAAAATTGATTATCTCAGTAGAAAGAGCAGAGGGACCTGTCGATCCTTTTGAAAACCCAAAACTTAAAGAATACGACAACAATGAGCGCACGCAAATGAAAAAATATTCAGAATTAGTAAATCATCCAAAGCACTATAACCATGGAAAGATTGAGGTTATTGATGCTATCGTGGATTGGGAACTTGACTTTATCGAAGGAAATGTGGTAAAGTATGTAGCAAGGTCAAAGCACAAGTCCTCTCGTGCCGGAGATCTTAAAAAAGCTAGATGGTATCTTGACTATCTAATTAAACAACTGGAAAAGGAGTAAACAATGTCAGTTAAAGTTTCACTAGAACAAGTAGTTCAACAACTTACGGAGGCGATGTCAGATGCCGAGAAAGCCGATTCAGGCAATAAGGCAGCAGGCACTCGTGTTCGTAAGGCAGCACAAGGTGCGGCTAATGCTTTGAAGGATTTGCGCAAGCAAGTTTTAGAAGCCCGCAAAGAGGGTTAAACAAATGGGTGGGCAACCACCCAACACGCCACAATAGCTCAGTTGGTAGAGCAGTTGATTTGTAATCAACCGGTCACGGGTTCGATTCCTGTTTGTGGCTCTGGAGGCAAGCATGTCAAAAATCAAAATGGTAATTGAAAAAATAAAAAACGAAGAGAATTTAACGACTCAAGAGGTCTTGACAAAGTACCCAGATCTTGCTATACTATTAGAACAAGAAGAACAACAGGAGAAGCTAAATGAATCAAACAGCGAACGAGTACTTCTCAAAGGTTGAGAAGCAATATGATGTTAAATTAAAGAGGGTTACAAAATGTCCCATCACAGGAAAAAAGGGACAGCCAACACCGGACAATCCGTTGGTTTGGTATGTAGCTTATAAAAATAAGAAAGGTGAGGTAAGAACCTCACGATGGTCGCACTCAACAGGTCGTCCAGTAGATCCGCCATCAGCGGATACAAATGTACTATAAGGAGTAAAAATGGAAGCTGACAAGCAGGCAAAAATGGCAGAATACATTCAATCTATCGCAGCTATCGAGGATTGTATGCGACCTTACCGCGAACAACGCAAGGAACTTCGTAAAGATTTCCTTGAGAATCGTTGGCTTAGTAAGGATGATATTTCCATGGCGATGAAAGCATTTCGCATGTGGGAACAACAAGTAGACCTAGACGATTTCTCTAAGGTCTTTGAAGCAGTAGAAACTAGCTTTTTGGATAAGGGGGATAGGGATGCTACCACTAAATAGGTTTATTGTAGTTGAGTTAGCAAAAGAAGAAGAGCAACAACAAAGCACTTTCTATGTGCCTGATGATGTTGTAATCAACAAGAAACCCTTTGAAGTTGTTGAGATCGTTAATGTCTCAGAGGAATCAAAGTTCTTCAAAAGCCTATCGGCTGGAGATAAGGTACTTGTTGAGGGTCACATGATTAGAAAGGCAGAGATCTTTGGTAAAGAGGTCTGTCTTATTGAGGATAACTTTATCTTAGGAAAATGCTAAGATATGTCGCACCAGCTACTTTTGAATGTGATGAGATAGTTGTTGGTGCTACCTTAGAAGCATTTACCTTTGCTAAAAAGAACAACCTTCCCGTCTTAACCAACGGGAAGGTTGTTTATTTTAATCACGAACTAATAGGTGATAAGAAAAAGCAAGATGAGGTCGCTACATTTAAAATGTCTGCGATCTTAGCAGGTAAGCTAGCTTTTCCTTTTTGTGATAAGATCTTTTTGAGAGATGGTTACTTATCAATCATCACGAGAACATCATCTCAAAAGCTTTATTTCAATAAGATTTATTTGTTTGATGGTGAAGAAATCGAGAATCTAAAGAAAACAATTGTTCGATTCGATGTAATCGATATCATTAAAAAGAGATACTTGCTTACACCACTACAAAAAATCCTTGAAACTGGAGAGGAAAAGTTTATTAAGAGAATAGAATTTGGAAAGCAAAACTTAGTTTATTGTTATTCAGATTTAACTAAAAAAGAATTAAGCTCTCATGATTACACAGAGTTTATGGCTAGAAAGAAAGCCGCTTGGTGGTTTAAAGAGAATGGCTACAGATCACATGTTAAAGGCAATGTAACAAAACTAAAGCACTTTAAAAGACTTAAGAAAGCCTATTACGATTTAGATTTACCAGACAACATAGTGGATAAAACAAATGAGTAACATAGACCATAGACATCTTGTTGGAATTGTTCCACTAGCAAAGCCTTACTCCATCTACAATAACATTTGGGATGATGGCTTTATCAACATTAGTGAGACTGTAAATGCTATTCAGGGAGCTATCTTAGAGTGTGCATCGGCAGGCTGTAGCTCTATTTGGGTTAATGCTGACTACGAGCAAATCCCCTTGTTAAAGAAAAGGATTGGGTCTTGGGTTGAAGATCCAGTCTATTATCGTAGAACTTTTGAAAAGAAACCGAGCTTAACAAAGAAAAAGATTCCAATTTATTATTCATGGAATCATCAAAAGGACATAGGCAGGCGAGATTCTTACGGTTGGGGCATCATCAATGCTGGTTTTGTAGCTACTAAAGTCGCACAGAACATCAGCAAGCATTTGATTCCAGACCGCTTCTATGTCTCATTCCCGGTTAGTGTTACTAACTTTTGGCAACCCCAACACCATAGAAAACAGATTCATCGTGGCGATAGGATCTGTTTTGTTCACGAGGGAAAGACATTCTTAGATGATGAATTTATTTCATTTATCATTACACAAGAAGATTTGCGAGAAGCAAATAGAAATGTAAAAGATAAAGGCACTGGATTCAAGATGGTAGACCCAGAGTTAGGTGAAGGTCTAGATGCTTTGGTAAAAAGACCACCAGAAGAAAGATGGTCAGCAAGAAAGTTTAAGATTTCAGAGATCTTCTCATTCTTAGAACTAAAAGACTTCGACACAATCGAAGGAGACTTCTACCATCGCATAGACACCTGGGAAGGCTACAAGAGTTTTATGAAGTCAGATGACCACTTTAGGAAGTTAAACACGAAGTACTTTTACAACAGAGGAAAACATAAAATTAATGGACACGAAGAAACTGAACAAAGACCAGATTATAGCTTCTCTAAGAAAGATGAATAGAGAGTTATTAGAAGAGAATGAGCATCTCCGTAAACAAATCATAGCTTTAGAAGAGCTTGCAATCGACACGAAAATTGGTTATAATTGTAAGACAATTGAGGAGGAATAAGTACAACATGCCACATCTAAGCAATGCAGAAGTCTATGAGCAAATCCGATATCAAAGTTTGGAAAGAAACGGTTTTCCAACAAACTATATCGAACTCACTGTAGACCAAAAAGTGTTTATCGATGAAGTATTCCATGCCGCCGCTAATAGTTTAAGTGTTAGTGCGAAGATGCAGGATGTCATTTATGAACTAGAAGATAAGGTCGCAGACCTACAACACGAACTCAAAAGCCTAGCAGGAGAAAAATGAGTAACCAAATTAAATTCGTGGGTTTACATGCCCACTCTGTTTTTAGTGTATTTGATGGATTAGGATATCCACAAGCCCACATTGATTATGCCATTGAGAATGGCATGGATGCCCTTGCCTTAACCGACCATGGCAATATGAACGGGCTTGCTTATCAAGTGCTTCATGCAAAGAAGGTGCAGAAAGAAGGCAAAGACTTCAAGCCGATCTATGGGATTGAGGGTTACTTCATTGATTCCGTTGCGAAATGGAAGGAAGAAAAAGAAGAAATCGATAAAAATAAAAAGGGTCGAAAGAAGAAAGAAGAAAATAGTGCAGTAGTTATTGAAGATGAGGAAGCAACAAAACGGCAAGAAAAGAATATTCTAAACCGCCGTGCTCACTTGGTTTTGTTAGCACAGAACCAAACTGGTCTTAATAACTTGTTTACGATTGTAAGTAAGTCGTTTGATCCAAACAACTTCTATCGTTACCCTCGTATTGATTATGATATGTTACGGGAACATAACGAAGGCATCATTGTTTCCTCAGCTTGTATGGGTGGTCCTCTGTCAAAGGATTACTGGAATAACCGGGAGGAAGGTGATGATGCTGTGCAAAGGGCAATGGTCGAGACCATTGAAAACTTTACCTCTATCTTTGGAGATAGATTTTACGGTGAGCTTCAGTGGAACTCAATCCCTGAGCAACACGAAATCAATAAACATATTATCCGTGCTGCCGAGAAAACAAATATTAAACTTATTTCAACAGCAGATAGCCATTACCCTCGACCAGAGCTTTTCAAGGATCGAGAACTTTATAAACAACTTGGCTGGCTTGGAAAATCTAAACCAGACTATGCAGAGTCAACCCTCCCAGAATCACGAGAGGAATTAAAATATGAACTTTATCCAAAAAACGGCAACCAAATGTGGGAAGCTTACAAAACTTATTCAGAGCAATGCGGAGTAGATTATGATGATGACTTTATTAGGGAAACCATTGAGCGCACTTATGAAATCGCTCACAGTCGCGTTGAAAGTTTCTATCCCGATGCTACTGTTCGCTTACCTGATTTTGTTGTTCCTGACGGAAAGTCGGCTGATGAAGCGTTACGAGACTTATGTTTTGAAGGGCTTAATGAAAAGGGGTTGGTTACCAAAGATGGCTATTCCGACAGACTTAGAGAAGAGCTTGAAGTAATTGAAGATCGCGGGTTTTCAAAGTACTTCCTTACAATGAAGGCGGTAGCAGATGAAGCAACGAAAACACAACTGGTTGGTGCCGGTCGCGGTAGTGCTGCTGGTTCTCTTGTGGCTTATGTACTTAACATTACTGGTATTGATCCCATCGAGTATGGTCTCCTCTTTAGTCGATTTCTTCGAAGGGATGCTGTTGACTACCCAGATATCGACTATGATGTTGCCGACCCTATGGTTCTCAAAGAGATTCTAATTGACAAGTGGGGTAAAGATACCGTAGTTCCAATCAGTAACTACAACACACTACAATTGAGATCTTTGATTAAAGACATCTCAAAGTTCTATGGGCTGGACTTTTCTGAGGTAAACCGTGTAACATCGGTGATGTTGAAAGAGGCTACACCAATTGCTAAGAAAG
>Ga0181397_1000712_pt1 | contig 12312 bp, 9 predicted proteins | sample 20SPOviralmetaG_FD_130126 | JGI IMG/M metagenome (GOLD analysis project Ga0181397, IMG submission 130126) | Marine viral communities from the oligotrophic San Pedro Time Series (SPOT) site, San Pedro Channel, CA, USA - 20 SPOT_SRF_2011-02-23 | ecosystem: Environmental > Aquatic > Marine > Strait...
ATAACATTGGTGTTAGCCCCCATACTCTATAGCATTAGACAAAATGCTTCAGAAGCTAAAAGAATTGATATACTCTTAAATAAAACTCGTGAAGAAATGGCAAAAGATTATGTTACTAAATCAGAACTTAAAGATGATATGGGAATCCTCATGGATAGAATAGATAAAATTGGTGAAAAACTAGACAAACTTTTTGAAGTTAAATAAAATATACATATAGGTATTTATAAATGAATAAAGAAAATAATAAAAAATTAAAAAAGTATAAGCAAAAGTATGTTACTAACAATAGGTTAGATATGTCTAAAGGTGGTAGAGTTGGTTATGCTCGTGGTGATAAAGTTAGAGAACCACAAGTACCAGATGATATTATAAATAACCTTCCTGTAGGTGATAGACCAAATTCAATGGCTGGACCCGGAGGGATAGGTGTTGATGGACCCGGTGGGAAAAGAGATGGTGAACCTAAAGACCCTCCAATGATGCCTTCAAGAGACAAAGATGACTTTGAACAAAAAACTCCTTCACCTCCAAAGCTTACACCGGCAAGTGATGAGGCTATGAGAAAAACAACAGCTCAAGACGAAGACCCAACTTTTGATGCAGCTAGAAGAGAAAGAATAAGAGAAACAGGATTACAAATAGAAGCTGCTGCAACTGGTGATGTTCCTGATGCTGCTAAAATACCTGCAGCTCAAAGAGTAGGAGTAGATGCAGACGGTAAACCTTTAAGAGACCAAGTACAAGAAACAACTACTATGGCAGACCCTACTACTGTAGGAGCAACTACTGCACAACAAGTTACTAAAGAAGGAGTTACTACAGGAGCAGTTAAAACTGCACAAACTCCAGAAGATATAGAAACAGCTAAAATGGTAGCTGCACAAGTATCTACAAGTCCTGATGTTCAAGCTGCAATAGGTAATTTATCTCCTGATGCAGTTGCTAAAGTTCAAGAAATATCAGAGTTATCAGGAACAGCAGAAGCTGCAAGAATATCAGAAAGTATTGCAAATGCTGCAAAAGCTAAAGATGTAGAAGGTATATTATCTTCAGGTGCATTTGCTAAAGATGTTGTTGGTGTAGGTGCTAATATATCAGAAGGACCTGATGCTGAAGCACAAACACGTGAAGCTATTACAGGTGTTCCAGCTACAGATGGTCAAGCTGCTCAAATTATAGAAACAGTCGGTTATGAAGCTGCACAACAAAGAGCAGTAACTGGACAAGCTGCAAAAGGTGCTGCTGCATCTATGGTAGCTGAAGTTGGTAATATACCTCAAGACATAGCTGCTGCTATTGTAGAAGACCCTGCAACTGTAGAAGCTCAAATAGATACAAATCCTGTAGAAGTTAATGCTGCTATTGCTGCACTACCTACAGAAGCTTTAGTATCTTCACAAATGGAAAGCTTACTAGGTGGTATGGAAGATGGTGAAGTTCCTATGTGGGCTAAACCTGCTGTAGATGCTATTAATGCTCAAATGGCTCAAAGAGGTTTAAGTGTTTCTACTGTAGGTAGAGATGCTTTATTTAACTCTATTATACAATCAGCTATGCCAATGGCTCAAAGCAATGCACAAGCACTTCAGTCTAGAGCAGCTCAAAACTTAAGTAACGAACAACAAGCAAACTTACAACAAGCTACTCAAGAACAACAATTAAGAATGCAGAACTTAGCAAATCGTCAAGATGCTGCAAGTCAGACTGCACAGATGTCTCAGCAAATGAGAACAATGCAAAGTCAATTTACGCAACAAGCTGTAATGACAACTGCTGAACAACAACAACAAACAAGATTAGCTAACTTACAGAATCAACAACAAGCTGCAATAACTAATGTTCAAAATCAACAACAGATGAACATGCAAAATCTTGGTAATGAGCAACAGTTAAATATGGCAGAGCTTCAAATAGAAGCAAATGTTGAAGGAGCTAATCAGACTGCAGAAAATCAACAAAAGATAACAGAGATGCAAGTAGCTGCAGATTTCTTATCTAAGAATGCTGGATTTAAACAGCAAATGGATTTAGCTAATTTATCTAATGACCAGCAAATGAGACTTGCTAATTTATCTGCACAAAATCAAGCCGGTGCAGAAAACCTTAGTGCTGCTCAACAAACAGAACTTGCAAATCTTAATAAACAAATGCAAGTTAATATACGTAATGGTGAGTTAGCTCAACAAATGGGAGTAGCTCAACTTAATGTTGACCAACAAACTGCAATGCAACGTGCTAGTGTTCAAGCTAACATGGATATGACAAAGTTTACTACAGCTCAACAAGTTGAATTAGCTAATAGTAAATTTATGCAAACAGTAGCTGTTACAAACATGAATGCAGAGCAACAAGCTATTATGCAAAATGCTACAGCTATGGCAAGTTTAGACTTAGCTACTGCTGACCAAAGAACTAAATTAGCTATAACAAATGCTCAAAGTTTTTTACAGATGGATATGACTAATCTTAATAATAATCAACAAGCTAACATGCTGAAAGCTCAACAAGAACAACAAAGATTATTATCTAATCAATCTGCTGATAATGCTGCAAGACAATTTAATAGTGCTAGTGAAAATCAAACTAATCAGTTTATGGCTAACATGAATGCACAAATGAATCAATATAATTCTTCACAAGCTAATGCAATGAGTCAGTTTAATGCAACCCAAGAAAATGCTGCAGAAGCTAGACGAGCTGGTAGAGATGCTGATTTAGAAAAGTTTAATGCACAGCTTACAACTCAAACAGACCAGTTTAATTCTCAACAAGATTTTGCAAGGAATCAATGGAATGCACAAAATGCTGCTGCTGTTGAAGCTTCTAATGTACAGTGGAGAAGACAAGCAAACACAATTGATACTGCTGCACAAAATCAAATTAATATGCAGAACGCACAAAATGCTTTTGGTATGTCTATGCAATCTCAAGCATTTTTATGGCAAGAACTAAGAGACCAAGCTGATTTTGATTTTAGAGGCTATGAAAATGAAGAGAATAGAAAAGCTCAAATTATTGCTACAGCTATGGCTAACGAAGGTGAAGCTGGTGAAAAGTATGATGATTACTTAACAAGTTTATTAAGTTCACTAAGTAGTTCATTCAGGTCTGGAATATATAGTGGTGGAGGTAGTGGTGGCGGTAGTGGAAATGAAAAAAAATAAAAAGGAAACAATATGGGATTTTTAAGAAAAGTAGGTAGAAAAATAAAGAAAAGAGTTAAAAAACTTTTTAGTTCTAAGATAGGAACTTTTTTAGGAAGTATAGCTTTAAGCATGATTATGGGTCCAGTTATAAGCAGAGCTTTTAATGGGATAAAGGGTGTTTTTACCGGAGCAGTACAAAAAGGAACTGTAGATACTCTTGTTCAAGAAGGAGTTCAAAAAGTTGTAGAAGAAGGAGCTTCAAAAGTAGTTGAAGAAGGAGTAAAGGATGTAGCAACAAAAGGTGTTATAGATAATACTGTAACAGGTGCTATGGAAAAAGTTGTTGCTGATAATACACTATCAAATGATTTATTTTTACAAGCTCAAGAAGGTTTAAAAGGTAGTGTAGCTGAAGGAATGAAAGCAGCTAAAGAAGGCTCTAAGCTTATAGGAGATATGAGTAAACAAGAACTTGCTCAATTAGCTTCAGAAGATTTAACAGTCGGACAAAATATTAGAAAAGGATTTAGAGAAGTAGGTTTAGGTGCAAGAGAATTTGCATCAGACCCTTTTGGTAAAACTAAGTCTTATTTAGGAGAAGATTTTGTTCCTGATGCTGTTCAAAGTATAGGAAAAGAATATGTTATAGGAGCTTTACGAGGAGAACCAGAGCAACCTTTTTATAGTAAAGGTGTTCAGGATGTTGGCTCTTTTGAACCTGCACAAGCTTCGTATATGGCAGAAGTTCAAACACAAATGCCAAACTTACAAGCTACAAACTTTCAACAACTTAATCAAAGTTTATTATATGGAACTTTGGCTCCTCAATATTTAATGGGACAAGCACAATACTCATAGGAAAGTAATATGGCAACATCAGAAAAAGCAATTAATTTTATACAAGGTAATTTAGAAAGAGGTCAAGCTATACCCGGACAAAGCCTTACAAACTCACCAGAAGAACCTTATAATTGGGAAAAGCCTTCAGAATATACAAATCCTAGAGAAGCTATGATGTATGTTTTTGAAAGTTTAACAGTTCCAGAAACAACTACAAATATTTTATTGTCTCTTAATAAAGGTGTAGGTGTTATAGATATTGCTTCTATAACTTTATATTCAGGATTTTTAGAAGGTAAGTGGAATCCTGATTTAATGACACTACTAATGGAGCCAACCATGTATATGATTATGGCTCTTGCTGAAAAAGCTGATATAGATTTTGATTTAGAAGCAGGTGACAAAGATAGACCTAATGAAATGTCTGGAGATAAAACTGTAGAAACTTTACAAAGCGGAATAAATGAATTAGATAAAATAAGACAAATGGCTGTAAGTAGAGTAAATCCTCAATCAGTTCCTCAAGAAGTAAGAGAAGTAATTGAAGAAACTGAACTATCTCCAAGTTTATTACAAAGAGTTGAAGAGGAAACACAATCAAAAAATTTATTAGGTAGAGAGGAATAAAATGGCAGATAAAGATTACACAAGTTTATTAGGTAAAAGTTCAGGCTCAAGTTGGGGAGAAATAGCTGGTGCTTATTTATCTGGAGGTAGAAAAAAAGACAATAGAGCTAGAAATGTTATGTTAGCTACGTTGTTTTTTAATGCCAAAGAAGCTAATATGCAGTCTAAAGTAATGAAAAATTTAGAACAACTTGAAAGAGAAAAAACTTTAGAACAAGCTAGACTAACTAAACAGTGGGAAAAAAGAGAAGAGTTACAAAAAGAATATGAAGGTGTTCAAGAAAAAACAGCTTACGGTTATTACAAAGCAGATGCTGAAACAGCTTTTGAAAACAAATTTGGAGCTGACCCTAAGTATCAATTAGAAGCTTTTCAACCTGAAAAAATAAAATGGATGAAACAATGGACCTCTAAAAAACAAGATGATTTAAATAATAGATATGCTAATATAGATACTGATATTTTAACAAAAGAAGAATTTACAAAACCTTTAGATGATTATTATACTGCTAAAAAACAAGATTATCTAAATCCTCAAAATACTAGTTTAGTTCATAAAGCTTTAGGTAAAATAGGTTTTGGTACAGATAGAAGCGAAGAAACTGGTAACTTCCTTGATAAAAAAGGTAAAGACTCTGTAGCTACTTTTAAAGAAGAAAGAGACAGACATCAAGAAAGAATTGACAATTTAACAAGTCAAGACATGGCAGAAATTAAAATGAATAATTATGAGTATGATGATTCTGTTAAACTTACTAATGCAGATTTTAATACTTTATTAGACGAAAGTGGAATGTTTGAAGGAACTTCTGAAAAAATCTTAAGAGGTAAACGATTAGCTTATGCTCAGTTTGCTTCTGGAAATCAAAGTTACAATAGTGCATTATCAGTTATAGGAAGTTCTATTATAAGTTTTGATGCTAATCAAACACAAAACACAATAAATGATGTTAAATCTAAATATATTGCACTTGAAGGAACCGAACCTTCAAAAGACTCTGTAGAATATAATTCGTGGAAAAGAGGACTTAAAACTAATTTAGCTACTGCTTTTGGAATGACTGAATCTTTAAGTACTCAAAGAGAAAACAGAGCTAATGAATTATTTGAGTTAGGTTTGAATATGGGTCAATATAAAACTGATGACAAAAATAAAATATTAAAAGATATTATAGGACAAGACTTATTAGCTGCTACTGGAGAAGTAGATTACAATCAAATAAAAGCTGATATTATAAGAGAAAAAACATTAGAAAACTTATTAATTTTACAAGAAAGTCCTGCTGAATCTACAAGAGCAGCAATGGCTCAAACAAGAATAAAACAAATAAATTTTGTAGAGTCAAACGATAAAAGATATTTAAAACAAGAACTATCTCCACAAGCTTATCAAAGTTTAGTTGATATTAATTTTGACATGGTAGAATGGAATAAAACTAAATTAACAGCAAAAAATGATAAAGGAAACTCTATAGTAACTGATATAGATAAAGCTATTATAAGAGAATTACAGACAAGTTTATGGTTGCAAGACGGAACATCTAAAGCTTTTATAGCTGGTGATGCTATAGTAGCTCAGTTAAAACAATTAAATCCTTAATATTAAATGTCTTCATTATTAGAAAACTATAAAAAAGTTAATGATTTAGATTATGAAAGTGATTTAAATGTTATACAACAACTTTATAAAGATAATGAAGATTATCAAAAACAATATTCGTTTCAAGAATTTATAACTCGTGCAACTGAAAATTCTACTAATAAGTTAGATGGTTCTTTATCTAGATACATAGATACTCCTAAATATACTCAAAGAAACTTTGGACAGTTGTTAGGACAGTCTATGGTTTTAAAAGCTGATGCATCTTCTGCACTTGCTAACAGTGTTAAAGATTTAACAAAAGAAGAAGTTGCAGAATTAATGCCTTTAAAAAATACTAGAAGAACTATAGGAGGCATTTTAGATAAAGTTGCAACAGGAACTATATCACTTGCAGGAGATGTATTAGCTCCTATTAATCCTTACGAACAAGTTAGCGGTAATAAGTTTAGAATAAAAACAGAGGAAGATATATTAACTGAAGAAGAACAAAGAAGAACTAAAACACAAGAAGCAGTTAGTAGTGTTCTTAGACCTGTTATGACTTTAGGAACAGATGATATTTATGATGGAGAAGAGATACAAAGACCTGAAGGCATGGTAGGAAGATTAGGAGTAGATTTTGGTTCTTTTCTTGTAGCTATGAGAAACCCAAAACAAATTGCAAATTTTTTAAAAAAAGATAAACCTACAGTAGTACCAAAAAAACCAGTAGGTAGACCTAGTAAAGCTAGTATACAAGCGGCTAATGTTAAAGCTTTAAGAGATAAAAAAATAGAAGCTCTTAAGGGATTAGGTAGAGCAGAGTATGCCTCTCAAGTTGTTTTTGCAGATGACCCTGAAATGCAATTTGTAGCAGGACTTCTCAAAGATAAACTCGGTACCTTTGCAGATGATAATTTACTTGGAGATGTTTTAGATTATTTAGATACAGATGAAACAAGTACTTCTGGTCAAAGACGTTTAAGTTTATTATTTGACGGAGCAGCTTTTCTTGGTTTAATTAAGGGTGCAGTGGTAACTGGTAAAGGGGTAAAGAAGGGAACTGAAAAAACTTACGAAACTGTTTTAAACGAAATTAAAAAAGACCCTAAAAAAGTACAAGCTTTAAAAACATATTTAAGAGACCCTATACAAAAAGTAGTTCCAAGTTTTAAATCTGATATAGTTGACGATGTGTTTGTGAAAACAGCAGAGTCTGGAATGTTAAAATCACCTTTAAACTTTCTTAGAACTGTTAGAAGAAAGTTTGGTACATCTAGGGGTTACTACAGTGAAGAGATGTTTAACATTTTTAAAAGTGCTGGTTATGATAAAATAGCATGGTCTAAACAAGGTGAAAATTTATTTAATGAATTACAGTATCAAATAAAACAAATTTCTCAAACTAAAAAATTTACTAAAGATGAAGTAGAAACATTACTAGGAAAATATTTAGCTGGTGATGTTAAAGCATTAAATGGTACAGGTAAAGAATTTAAAAAAGTAGCAAAGCAAACAAGAAATAAAATTGATGAGTTAAGTTCTAGTTTGTTAAAAACAAAAGTAATACCAGAAGAATTAAAAAGAGTTATACGTTTGAATATGGGTTCATATCTTAGACAAAGTTATGAGCTGTTTGAAAATCCAAACTTTAAACCTTCAGAAGAAGTCATATTAAAAGCTAAGACTTATGTTAAAGAACTATTAGAAAAAACTCCAGCTCAAACAGAAATGTTTCAAACTGTTGGTAAGCTAAATCCTGCTCAGATAGAAATTAAAGCTTCTAATATAATAGATGATATTTTATCTAAAGGAGTTAAAAATAAAGGAATAGATACTGATGTAGTAAAACATTTTAATGATGTCTTTGGTGTTCAAAAAGCAAATATTAAATTTGCTACTAGAGAAAACATTGGGAAACCTTTACAAGAGTTAATGGGGCGTAGAGGATTAAAAGAAACTAGCAAATCTGTGTTTAATACTATAGAAACTTTAGGTCATTATATAACTGAAGTTAAGATGTATGATGACATGGCTAAACGAGGTAAGGATAAGTGGTTTTTTAAAAATGGTATAAATACTTTAGACACTAATCCTCAAAGAGTTGCAGGAACTATAAGTGGAGAAGGTTTTGGTGCATTAGATAATATGTCAACAACTCCACAAATTGCAAAACTTTTTGATAATATGAATAAAGTTCAAAATAGTAATTGGTATGCTAGAGCAGGACAATTATTCTTAGGTGCTAAAGGATGGGGACAAGCTTCAGCAACTGTTTACAGTTTAACAACTCATGCACGTAATACTATTGGTGGTGGTTTAATAATGGCTTCTAACGGTTTGAATCCTTTTGATTCTGAAACTAGAAAAGCTTTTAAAACTTTACAAAATGAATTGTTTGTACCGGCAGGTAAAAGTAAAAAAGAATTAGAAAAAGTTTATGTTAAATATCAAAAATTAGGATTAGTAAATCAAAGTGTACAAGTAGGAGAATTTAAACGTAATATAAACTCAGCGTCTTTTTTAGATGATTATATTAAACAACAAGATAAAAATTTTGCTACATTAGCTTACGGAAATACAACTAACTTACTTAAAAATGTAACAAATAAAATTTCAAAAGTTTATGTAGCTGAAGATGATTTATGGAGAATAGCATCTTTTGAAAAAGAATTATCTGTTTTGAAAAAAGCTAATGACCTTAGTACTGCTCCTAAAACTATAGCACAATTAGAAAAAGATGCAGCTACAATAATTAGAAACACTATGCCTACTTATGATTTAGTTCCTGCAGGTTTTCAAGAATTAAGAGCTATGCCTTTTGGTAATTTCTATTCGTTTTTTGCTGAGAGATGGAGAAATAGTTATCATAGTTTAACTCAAGGATTAAAAGAAGTAAAATCAGGCAATGCTGAGTTAGTAGAAAGAGGATATCAAAGATTAGCTAGTCAAATTGCAATAGGTTATGCTGGAGCAGAAGGCGTAAATCAATTTAGTAAATATTCTTTTGGTGTATCAGATGAAGAAGAACAGGCTATTAAAGATTTAGCCTTACCTTATTGGTCAAAGAACAGTACTATTGGATATCAAAGAGATAAAGATGGAAATATTCAATGGGTAGATTTAAGTTTTACAGACCCACAAGCTCCTATTATAGATGTATTTAAGAACGGACTTGATGAGTTTTTAAATCCTAATACTCCTGATTCTACTGTTAATGATAAATTAGCTAATGCAATTATACAATCTGGTATAACATTAGCAAAACCATTTATGACAGAAGCATTATTTACTGAAAGATTATTAGAAGCTTATACTGGAAGAGATAATCAAACAGGTAGATTTGTAGAAGGTTTTAATCCTACAAATTCTTCTATAGATAATGCAATGGCTATTACATGGCATGTAGGAGGAGTATTAATTCCTAGATTTATTAGAGAAGGTTTTAGTTATACAGCAGGTGAAAAAGCAGAAAAATTAAAAGAAAGAGATTTAAATTATAATAACGAATTATTATCTAAAGTAACTGGTCAAAGATTTTATAGTGTAAATTCAAAAACTGTAAAAGATAATTTATATTTTAAAGCAAGAGATTTTAATAAACTTCAAGAACAAGTAAGTGCTGGTTTTAAAATAAATAGAGGAGATACTGCAGAAAATATCATAAACAAATATGTTAGACAAAATGAAAACTATTATAATTATCAAGTAGATTTTAATAAAGCACTAAAAGCTGCTAATACTTTAAATTTAGATTCTTTAGAAATTTCAAATACTATAAAAAGAACTTTAACAAATTTTAATTCTATTGAAAAACAAAGTTTTTTATTAGGTGATGATACTTTCAAACCTTTAAGATTAAACAAATTTGATTTTAATACTGTGTTTAAAATGGACGATATGCCTAACATATCTTATCTTGATTTTGTAGAGTTATATAGTAACACATATCAAAAACTTTCTAATCTTCCTTTAATAGAAAAAAATAAATATTCTAAAAAAGAAAAAGAAGCTTTGGAAATGGTTAGTTCACCTATAAGAATTAACAAGTTTAAAGGCGGTGAAGTAGATGTACCTTTTACTAAAGATGAGCCTGAAGATAGAGTAGACTCTTTTACAGGACTTCCTTACTCTGACCAGATGGCTAGGCTAGGATTGGTTGAAGGTGGTCAACCTAAAAATATATATAACAATATGGGTAACATAGAAGCACGTTTTGATTATTGGGCTGGTTTAACTCCTGAAACTTATGGTAAAGATAATAGATTTGCTACATTTGATTCTCCTATTTCTGGTATGAGAGCACCTTTAAGAGACATGCTAACTAAAATGGAAAGATATAGTAATGAAGAAAATCCAATAGCTCATGCTGTTACAGAATATTTAGGTGGAGGCAGGACAGGAACTTTGCAAGAAAAAATAAAAATAGCTTCTAAAGAAAATAAAAATGTTCAAGGTTATATAGATGAAGTTTCTGAAAGATATAGTAAATATGGAGAAGAAGGAATTATAGATGCTATTGCTAGAAGAGAGTCTGAAAATATGAAAGCAGCTAATTATTATATTAATAACAAAAAAGCAAAAGAGTTGGCTATAAAATTATCTAAATATGATTTTCCAAAAGGAACATCAACTGAAGAAATGTTAGAAATATTATCTTCTAAAAATAAAAAATGATACTTTACACAGAGATACAACTTGAAACAGCTTATAACATTTATAGGTTACACCAAATAGGTCAAGGTATAAACTTTATGGACTTAGAAAGCTTTAGAAAACTATACGAAGAGTTAGTAAAAGAAATAATATAATGGGCTTTCCTTTTGAAATAATAACTATGTTAGCATCAACTGTGCTTGGTGGTGTAATGAGTATCTGGGCTGAGAGTCGTAAAGCTAAAGCAGAAAATGAAAAGCTTCTTATAACTCGTGGTGAGTTTGATATGAAGTCTAGAAAACAATCACTTGACCACGGTTTAAAAGATAAAGGATTTGCGTGGACAAGAAGAATCATAGCACTAACATCTGTATTTGCTATTGTTCTTTTACCTAAACTTGTAGCTGTATATTACCCTACTGTAGATGTTACTGTAGGTTATACTAATTGGAATCCGGGTGGTTTGTTTAGGTCAGGCAGAGAAATATTTGAATGGGTTACATTTCAAGGTCTTGTAATTACACAACTTGACACCAACTTAGTATCAGCAATTATAGGCATGTACTTTGGTGGTAGTTTAGCAAAGGGAAGATAATGGACACTAGAGACTTTATGACCATACTAGAGACTGTAGGTATTCCTGCAGCCTTTGCAGTAGCTGCTGGTTGGATGGTTTGGAAACTATTTAATCATTTAATAGCAGATGTACATAAAAAATTAGATACGCAACATGGAATGATAGTTGCATTAATAGATAGAGTAAGACAAATGGATAACGACATGATACGAATAGACTCAATGGTAAGAACTGCCATGGGAATACAAGTAGATGTTGATAGATTAGCTAGAGCAGATGGAAAAAAAGACCAGAGAAAAGATTGATAAAAAAATATTACAAGTAGTAAATCTTTCTCCTAGTGAAGATTGGATAGAAAAAATTGTAGACGTTCATCCTATGAAACAAATTACAATAGCTTCTATAATACAAGTAGCTATGTTTGGATTTATGCTTGTTATGTTTTGGATAAACTCAAGGATATTTTAATATGAAATTAATACCCACATTTAAAAGCGATAAGACTTTAAGAAACTGTAAGTTTTGCATTTTCTTTTGGTCTATATTAATTATGTTTTGGTCTGTCAATAGTATGTCAGATGAGATAGTATTTAAATTTAAAAGCCCTAGTTTTAATGGTAACAACACTAGCTCACATTATCTTACTATAGAAAATCAAGAGTTCAATCGTAAAGAAGCTCTCAAAGCAGAGATAAAAGCTTTACAAGAACAAATAGAAAGAGACAAAGAGAACACAACTTTAGCCAGATTTATTAGAAACTTAGAATCAAGAATATATTCACAGTTATCAAGACAATTAGTAGAAAATTTATTTGGTGAAATACCTTCTGAATCAGGAACACTTACACTAGAAGGTAACACAATAGTGTACAACGTAGAAG
>Ga0181397_1000719_pt1 | contig 12252 bp, 17 predicted proteins | sample 20SPOviralmetaG_FD_130126 | JGI IMG/M metagenome (GOLD analysis project Ga0181397, IMG submission 130126) | Marine viral communities from the oligotrophic San Pedro Time Series (SPOT) site, San Pedro Channel, CA, USA - 20 SPOT_SRF_2011-02-23 | ecosystem: Environmental > Aquatic > Marine > Strait...
AGAACGTAAGCCGTGCCGTTGGGCGCTTTCCAAACGTGACTGTTGTCAACGTAGTAAGTGAGATGAAACTGCCAGCCTGGGGCGTGATCATGCAGCAGGTGCATAGTGCGGCACCAGTTGACATAATCGGCTTTGTAACTTCCGGTTCCTTTTTGACTTACGTCATCAGTTGTGATGACATTGCCAAGGTTAGGAAATTGCGGCGATGGTGATGATGGCGGAGGGTTGTTCGTTTCTGGTTGCATAACGTTTTTGAGCATTGAGAGCAATCACAGCCGCATCATCTTGAAAACAAACGCCCGTGCAACTGTCCAGGAGTGCGCGGCTTAATTTGTCAACGTCGCCGATGCGTGCGGTGCAATGAGAAGGGGCTTTTGGCTTGAGTTCTCCGTTAGTGCGGAAGTGTCCTTTTGGTCTGGCAAAGATGAAAGTGACCGAGACCAAAATGGGCTTATCCATCATGGCATACCAGCCGTCTGGTAAAGCCTCAAGCGCGGCATATTTAACGTCTTGCCTCCATGGCTTGCATCTCTTTGATGCTTCAACCATGATGCCTTTGCCGATATGACGCTTGCTGCCTTGTGGGGCAGGTTTACCAAGAACGGTAAACGTAAAACTGTTAGGGCATGAAGAATCCAAAAAAAGGAAGACAAGGTTCGGGACTTACGCTACAGCCGCCCAAAGTTAATGAAACTGGCCGTGGTTGCCGCGTGCTTTTTGCTCGCGTGTTTTGAAGAAACCTTCAAGATCAGGGAATTGATCCATCAAATCACGAGCTGCAAAAGCTGTGTGATTGTTGTTGATCTTCAGGCCAAGGTCACCGGTTGTTGCGCGTGTCTCCCATCGAAGAATGTGAAACAGACCGTCCATCGAATAGCGGCTGTGACCTGAGACTTTCAACTCTTTTGCAAGGCGTGCTAGCTGTAGCAAAAGATCAGGGTTCCTGGCCTTGCATTGCTGCCATTGCAGATACAGTTTACTGTTTGTCATTAGATTGAGAATCAATGCTTGCTAATTAATTGTTAATTGCTGTTCCTGCGCATACTTAACAAACCCAAGAGGGGCTGAAAGTATAGACACAGCCATGAAAGACTTTCTTTGCCATGGGATGTTGCCAACAATTGCATAAGGCTCTTTAAACCTTTTAAACTCATGAAGAGGGTCTATGCCTTTTCGTATTGCTTCAAAAAAGTCCCATTGCAATAATTGCTTTTCAAACGGTCCTTTGAACTGAGGGCTTTTGCCCCAGATATAAAGTTTGTACGAAGGGAAGTACAAACCTTTTCTTGACATAAGCTCTCTATATTCTTCCTCTCGCTCGGTGAGTGGTTTTTGTTTAAAGCGGATAGTGCTCTTGTCAAAAACTAAAACTCCAATAGATTCACGTTCTTCGTTGTATTCCGCTTCGTGCTTGTACTTTGCCAAAACTTGACGATGGATAGCTGGCCGATCTTTTTCTCTAACTTTTCCTTGCACGCTTAAAAGCTTGCCAAATGAAACGCTTTCCTTTCTAGTGTCATTTTTGTCAAGCTGGCCAACAAATGAAAAGTTGTCCCATCTTCTAATTCGCGACTCTTGAGAGCTGTTAAATGGCAGGCATAGCCTTACAAAATTTCTTGTAGGTTGATGAAAAGCAATTGTGCAAACATGTGCTTTTTTGCGCTTGCCTTCAATGACACGCGCTTGAGCAAGGCATACGCAATCTTTAAAAGTCAGCATCTGCTTCCTCGGCTTTTGCAATTAAATACATCCCATGGCACCTAGATGGATAACACCAACAACCAAGCACTTTGCCTTTTAACTCGTTTAAACGGTTATGCAAGCTGAACTTACGAGGAAAGAAAATTTCGTAAGAATCGCACACCGTGTCGCGATCACCATCAGGCCCCATTTCAAATGGATTTCCCCAATGGCTACTGCGATCAATGCGCACAAAACGATCAGTCTTACGAGCCCAAGTAAGTAAAGCTCGGTCTGTGTCTTGGTGCATATTGGCAACCACCGTTCCACCAGCTTCAACAATCGCTTTGCGCTGCAACTCGTCTTCTGTCCACTCGTATTCAGGCTTAGCCTCTTGGACTGCTCTGTTGACAATCGCGGCAGTTAACTTGCCTTTGTTTTCATCCGCAGCAATGTTTTTTGCTTTTTTGTAGGCATTATTTAAGGCTTCAGGGTCATGACGCAAAACTGCAAGTGGAGCAGCGTGAGACCTCGTCATATCGCCGATGTTCCCGCCATTTTGCGGGAACTCTTTTAAAACAGCTTCAGCTCTAGCGGCAGCCAAGTCTTTTTCAATGGTCTTGGCGTGCATTTGAGGAAACTCTTTTATGCAGCAACTAGCAAAGCTGCGATAGCCAAGAGCTTTCCAGCCTTTGCGCCGATCTAGTTCATAAATCCTGGCGCGAACGGTATTAATTCCTTTTTTGATGTCATTGACGGCGTCACGAGCTTCGCGCTCGTTCATGTCAATCGCTGCAGTGATGTCGATAAGTGTCACTTCAGCCCCTTGCAAGCTTGCTGCCAGCCTTGCTCGCAGTGCGTGATCTGTTGCTGGTTGTGAACGCTGGTAAGCGTTACCCAAGTTGCTGTAGAAAACAGCACTCCAAAAACGAGACAGACTAAAAAGCTTGTCTTTTCAGGCTTGCTGCCGGGGTCGTAGTAGCGGGAACGTGATTTCAAGGAAGTCATGGGGTGATAGGACTCTCGCCTAAACAAATGGTGGCATGCCCAGGCATGCCTGTCAAGTTGGCACTCTGACTTGATCGCCAACCCAGTTCAGGTATGGCCCAATATTGACCTCGGCCTCTTGCGCTGTGTACCACCTGTAATCACAGCTATTGCAATGACGGCGGCGCACTGTTTCGTAGGGGCCATCAACGGTTTTCTTGGTCGTCACAACGTGGACGCGGAATGATCCGCACTTGGGGCACTTCATCTTGATTTGACGGCTCAAAAGTCTGGCTGCTCAGCAGAGAATCGATCCCAGCTTTGCTGGAAGGCGTCAAGACATTCCTCTGGGTCTTGCTTAATAATTTTAATTCGCTCAGGGCCACTGATTACGGTCACGCACATGCCAACCGTGATATTTGGCTGGCATTGAGAGAGACAACTGGCATACGCCCCAAGCTGGGCCGTTGCTGGCTTGCGAGCTGCAATTGCTTTTTTGCTGCTAACCGTTTTCAGGTCTCCCAGGATCACCAATTGTTTGCTGGGCTCCAAACCTTCCTCTTTCAATCGGATCAAAAAGTCAAAGCTGCCGCCAAGGCTTTTGTACCTGTCCATGACCCTATATTCCGTGGCCAAGGTTTCGACGCCCTTAAAAAATGAATCGTCAAGCAGTGGGTCAAGCCACGGCGACCATTTGTCATCGACGATCTGCGGCTCGTCAAGAAGGTGTAGTTCCAACGCCTTGTGAATCGCAGTTCCTCGGGCGGCCCATCCATCAGGGCCGTCTTTGTATTTGTCGATCATTGCTCGCTTGAACGGCGTCATGTCAACGTCGAGCACATCTGAAACGTTGTGCGCTAGCCACTCGCCCCGCCATCGATAACGATGCAAGCCTTCGTGGAACTCAAGATCTGGAACCGGGTCAAGCATTAGGGGGTTGCGCTCTGGGGACAGTATGGGCATACTTTGCCAGCAAAGCAATCCCAAACAATGCAAGAACTGGAATCAACTGCTAGCAGTCACGTTCGCGTCGATCCACGGGTCATAGCAGAAGTGGACCGCAAAAAACCAATCGGTGTCACCCGCACCGGCTGGGTCAACCTGCTACTTCAAAAAGCAATCGCATCAGAACCTGAGCCCCTTGGCCATGACTGATCTCAACGCAGAAGAACGCGCCTTTGATCTGTTGCAGTGGGTGCCGTATTGCCTTCCGTCTCAATATGACGAAGAGCAAGCCATGCTCGGCTATTACAGCAAGACGCAGAAAGATCGTTCAGATCGTGCCATTGACGCATGGGACGCTGATCATCCGTACAAATCCAGCGACGAACTAGAAGCGTTCAAAGAACTGGAAAGGCTTGGTGTCTACACACAGGCTGACTTCTACTCACCAAGCAAAGCCAAAGATGGACACTACACCGGGCGAATCAAAGCCCTCCGAGATACTGCCCGAAAGCCTGAAGGACCACCAAGACCTTCTGGACCGGCTCGACCAATACGCAAGCACCGTCCTTTGTAACGAGACAGACGAGCTACGCCGATCGCAACTGCTTCGCCTTTATGCCGATGAAGTTGGTTGCCCGATCAACGAAAAAACTGCGGCCATTGTTTTAAGCAAGGCCCAAGGTCAGATCGCTGGTGTATCCGTGCCACGGAAACGTGGCGAAAGGATGGACACTTCCACCACGCCATGGTCGTGGGAAGGTGTCATCATGTCGGGCACTTTCAACCTGCTTGTTGCACCACCAAAGGTCGGCAAGTCTGCCTTGATGGTTGGAATGATCAGCGCATGGTTTCACGGCGAAGAATCTTATCTAGGCCAGAAACTTCACGGCGCTTGCCCCAAGGTTTACATCATTGGGACTGATCAACCTGAAAGTGATTGGAACACCTTGTTTGAACGCGAAGGCTTAGTAAATCGCGATGGCGAACTATCAGGCCCGATCGAAATGTTGTGGCACACGGGAGCACCGTTGCACCTAACAGTTGAGGGGATTAAACATCTTTCTGAGATCGCAGAAGAAAACCCTGGCTCATTCTTTTTGCTCGACAGTTATCACGCTTGTTGTGCGCCGCTTGGTCTGGAAGAAGCTGCCTCAAGTTTTGATGGCCCAGCCCGTCAGCTTTCCGAGGCCCTTGCCCCACATAAGGCCACGTTGGCAATGATCCACCACACCAACAAAAGCGTCAGCGGCGGCAATGCAACCAATGCAAGCCGGGGCAGCAATGCCTTGCCTGCAGCGGCCAGCCTCACGATCTTGATGAACTGGTTCAAGCAGCCTGCTGAAGGCCAGACACAATCAGATCATCGCGTTGTGCTCAAGACGCAGGGGAGGGCAAAAGGCACGACCCTGCTGATTGAGCTTGAAGACGATGGATGGGTGCATCACGGCGACGGCGAGAATGTCTTGGCTGCGGAGGCCATGCAAGAGGCCGCTGACGATCTCCAGGGCCGTCAGGCTGACGTGTTCGACTACATCAAAGAGCGTTGGCTCTTGGGTGAGTTCACTGTGGCGGGGACAGAGCTTGCATCGCATTTCAATCTTGAGCGCAACAAGACGAGCCGTTGCCTTCGCGGCTTGGTTCGCAAGGGCTTGGTTGAAGAAGCAGGACTTGCCGATCCTGGGGTGCTTGGTGGTCGTCCTTCGCCGTTGTATCGACCAGCAGGAGGATCCTCCCTAGAGGGGTGGCAAACGTCCCAAACGTCCCAAACCTCACCCTCTATCACGATAGAAAGGGGTTTGACACCTTTGACACCTTTGACACGTAGTGACGGGGGATCGAGGTTTGACACACCTGCTGTCGGTGCTCCTGTTGAGCTGTTTCGCAACAATGAATGGTGCAACGGGTGGGTCGTTGCCAACGCGAGCAATATGGACAGCATCCGCGCTGCAAAGCTCGGAAGCCCAAACGTCTTGATCAGCAATCTGCGCTGGGGTCTAGACGTACGCCTTTGTCAATCTGGCTTGCAAGAGCCTGAGCCAACTGAACTGTTTGATTTCTGATGCCTGACTGCAACCGCACCTATCCCGTCCGCGTCGATGTGCGCCTCACTGAAGAAGAACGCGATGCCTTGAACGCTGAAGCTATGCAACGCGGCATTCCGCGCCAGGAGCTACTGAGGGCTCGCGTGTTGAGCGAAGCAAACCAGCCAGCCCCTGTTCCTGAGATCAAGCCTGTGCATTACTCCAAAGGCCGCGACGTAATCGATCGAGCCATGGATGCTGTCAATCGCCGTTATGACATTCCCCATGCGCAATTGGAACCATTGATCTGCACGGTGATTTGCGCCCTAAACGCAAAACGTTGACAGCGGGCATGCCCGGATGTATGTTGTGTGCATCGGGCGGAGATCGCTCGACACTTTCGCTTCAACACCATGCTCGACTATCACCACACCGGTCTTAACTTGTTCGAAGCTTTCGAGCGTTATCAGGACCAACTAGACGCAAACAATCTGCTTAAGCTTGCGCGTGTCGAGCCTCTTTACACCGTCAACGCCTACAAAGGCTCTGAGCACATTTGGGAAGACTGGGCCTACGACAATGACGAACTTGCCAGCCTTAAGCAAATTGCTGCTGAGAGCGGTTACACAGTCACCGTTGAAAAAGTAAACAACGATTGATCACACGTCGGGGCGCCTGATGCCTGGTCTCATACAGCAGGCTGAAAGCTATACAACACCCACCCCCGTGGGGAAAGCAGGGCGGGCTTGGTGTCCCGATCAATACCCCGACTTCAAACATGGACGAACATCTCAAAGCACTTCAACATGAACAGGAGCGAAACGCCTTCCTTCAATATGAAGCCAGACTCAGCCTTGCCTATGCCAGAGCCAGAGATCCATACCCTCGACGATGGCAATCTGCTCGTCTCAGTCGGCCCCTTCCGATCGATTGTGAGTAGCTGGCATCTCACAGAAGAAAAAGTAATTCGCTTGCAGGGCTACTACCGAAAAGCTCATCCACACCTTGGCCTTTGACCGACCATCTTTTGTTTCCCCTGTTAACTTCAGGGCATGGCTAAATCAACCAATGTAGAAATTACAGAGCGCGTAAACGCTGTCTACAAGTTGTTGTTGCAGTCATATTCGCGTTTTGAAATAGTGCAATACGCTGCGAAAGAGTGGGGCGTGCAGCCGCGCCAAGCGGATGAATACTTGGCACGAGCAAGACAGCTCATCGCTAAAGACTCAGAGATTGAGCGCCCTGAATGGTTAGCCGCTGCAATTTCACGCCTTGTGCAATATGAAAAACGTGCAGGACGTGACGAAAATTTGCAGGTTGCAATCAAGGCTCTTGAGACTCAAGCCAAGCTCCTTCGCTTTGACATGAACTGATGCCGTTGCTCTCAGGCATCACAGGCAACGAACCTCTTCTTGGGTTCGTCAAAGAAATACAGACGTTTGAACGACCAACGACAACAGAAGTTCTTGCACGAGTTCAAGACGGGATGTTGTCCCATCAGGTCAAATTCTGCGAAGACACTGAGCACCGCAAACTTGGGCTCGTATGCGGTTTTGGGGCAGGCAAGACATACGGCTTGATCTGCAAAAGTGTTCACATGGCTGCGCTGAACGTAGGCCACGTTTCTGCCTTGTTTGAACCTATTGCACCAATGCTTAGGGATATTCTTATGCGATCAATGGACGAGCTGCTTATGAAGTGGCAGATCCCTTTTGACTTTCGTGTAAGCCCCTTGCCGGAATATACCCTTCATTTTCGCGAGGGCAGCCATACCATCCTGCTTCGCACCATGGAAACGGCCAATCGGATTCGAGGTCAAAATTTGTGCGCCGTTGGGTTCGACGAAGCTGATACAGCAAACAAATCAGTTGCGACCCAAGCCATGCGAATGGCACTGGCTCGCCTTCGCTCTGGCAACGTGCAGCAGTTTTACGCTGCCACTACCCCAGAAGGTTTTGGTTGGGCGTTTGACACGTTTGAAAAGAACGCAAGCAAAGACACCGCTTTGATTCGTGCCAAAACAACTGATAACCCCTATCTGCCTGAAGGATTTGTTGATTCGTTGTTAGAGAATTACCCAGAAAATTTGATCAAGTCTTATTTAAACGGTGATTTTGTCAATCTAAATACTGGGCAGATTTACGATCGTTTTGATCGTGCTAAACACGTCATCACAGAATTGCCAAACGTTGAGAATGAACCTTTAAGGATCGGGATTGATTTCAACGTCGCAAACACTAATGCTGTTATCGGGGTCCGCATTGGCGATCGACTCGTGATAATAGATGAAATCGCACAGGCTCACGATACAGAGAGTTTGTCTAGAGAAATAAGAAGGCGATACCCTGATCAAAGAATCTATGTTTACCCCGATGCCTCAGGCTCTAGCCGCCATACCAACAGTTCGCGCACGGATATTGCAATTCTTGAATCGTTTGGGTTCTCGAATCAGTCAGGTAAAAGCAATCCCGCCGTACGTGATCGGATACTTGCTGTTCAGGTGCTCCTGGAAAATTCCCAGGGGTTAGTTCGAGTTCAAATCTCTGACAAGTGCAAAAGATTGATTGAATGCCTTGAGTTGCAATCGTGGAATGCAAAAGCCGAGCCCGATAAAGAGGCCGGCTTCGATCATTTCTGTGACGCATTTGGATATCTGGTCGTGAGAGAATTTTCCCCACTTCATGCGCGTGCTGGACGGGGCACTGGCATTAGGCTCTACTAAACTGTGGTATCGGGCGGGTTCTAACTGTGTATTCAGGCTTTTCTGGTGGTCGCCAACGCGTTGGCAACGTCACTCAGGTGAACGACCCCAGTACGGCTTGGGTTAATCAAGAACCGCATTGGGGATTGATTGAACATTTACTTGGTGGCACATACAAAATCAGAAAAGGCCACCGCAAATTTTTACCGCAAGAGCCAAGAGAATTAGACGAGTCTTATGACAACAGGCTGCAGCGTTCTGTTTTAGCGCCTTATTACGTCAGGCTAGAACGCATGTTGGCGGGCATGTTGACGCGTAAGCCAGTCAGGCTTGACGATGTTTCTGATCAAATCCGCGAACAACTATTCGACGTTGATCTGCAGGGCAATGATCTGCAGACGTGGCTTTACAACACATCGCGCATCTGCATTCGCTACGGGCACGTTGGTGTTCTTGTTGATGCGCCAAAGTCCGGCGATACTGGTCGCCCTTACTGGATCACGTACTCGCCAAGGGACATCCTTGGCTGGCGCACTGAAATGGCTGATGGGCAACAGAAGCTGACGCAGCTTCGTTTGTTTGAAAAGGTACTTGTCCCAGATGGCTTGTACGGCGAGAAGCAAGTCGAGCAAGTACGTGTCTTGACTCCTGGCGCATTTGAGATTTTCCAAAAAGATCAAAAAGGCGACTTCCGTGTTGTTGATGAGGGCACAACAAGTTTGAGCGAGATTCCGTTCAGCGTTGCTTACTCCAACCGGGTTGGTGTTTTGGAGTCATTCCCGCCGCTGGCTGATATTGCTGAGCTAAATCTGCAGCACTATCAAGTGCAATCAGATCTTGGGAATCAACTGCACATCAGCGCAGTACCGATGCTTGCGTTGTTTGGTTTCCCTGCAGCAGCAGAAGAAATTAGCGCAGGCCCAGGTGAAGCACTAAGCCTCCCTGAGGGAGCGGCGGCAAGCTACATCGAACCGGCTGGCAACAGCTACGACGCACAGTTCCGCAGGCTTGATCAGATTGTTTCGCAGATTAATGATCTTGGCCTTGCCGCTGTGATGGGTGCAAAGCTCAGCGCAGAAACTGCCGAATCAAAGCGCATTGATCGCAGTCAAGGCGACAGCACGATGATGGTTGTCGCGCAGCAGATGCAAGACATGATCGATAACTGCTTGCGGTTCCATGCTGATTATCTGCAGGAGTCACAAGCTGGCAGCAGCCTTGTCAATCGTGACTTCATGGGCGCAAGACTTGAGCCACAGGAGATTCAAGCGTTGTTGCAGCTTTACACCGCTGGCACGGTGACACAAGAAACGTTGTTGCTGCAGTTAGAGGCTGGGGAAGTATTAGGAGATGACTTTGATGTTGAGGCTGAGCTAGAAGCAACCCAGGCTGGTGGATTACTTGAAACACCGCAGCCAGTCCCGCAGCAGGAAGTCACAATGCCTGAAGGAGAACCGGAGGTAACCGATGGGGTGGCTTGATGATTTGCGCAAACCAAAGGCAGAACAACCATCAAGTCGGGATTTCTTTTATTCGCATGACAGGCTTGCCAATCAGTATTTTGCTGTCATCAGACTGACGTGGTATCTGGACGGCAAAGTTTGCGCCGTAACCGAAAGCAGTATTGCGACTTATGACAAAGACGTGGTGGCGGAATTTACGTCAATTTTGGATAACGCGTTAAAGCTTGGCGCTGATGCCGCTGTTGTTTGTATTGAAGAGCCTGGGATCCTTGGCATCTATGAAAAATGAGCACACCCGCCGAGCTTTACCGCAATGCCATCGACCTCAATCGATTTAGCAATGGTGTCGCGAAGCGCATCGCTCGCACATACAACGATCTTATTTTGGATGCTGTTGATCAGCTGCGTGGGATTGATGAGTTGTCTGCGCCTAGCAAGGCTGCACGGCTTAGGGCCATTCTCGCGCAACTAAAAGAATCGCTGAATGGATGGGCCGGATCAAGCACGATTTTGGCGGTTGAAGAGTTGCAGGGGTTGACGCTCTTGCAGTCTGAGTTTGTGGAAGATCAGTTACGCAAGGCGTTGCCAATTGAACTGCGTGATCAAATTCGCAGTGTGCAGATCAGCCCGCAGTTTGCGCAGTCCGTTGCAACGGTGGACCCGACTGCCTTGAATGTTGTTTCGCTCAGTGATGACCTGCAGGCTGCAGTCACTGGAGCGCCTACAACGTTTCAATTGACAGCAGCGCAAGGCACAACAATTACGTTGCCAAACGGCAAGGTGCTGGAAAAATCGTTCCGTGGTTTAGCTGAATCACAGGCTGATCTTTTTGCCAAGACTGTTCGCAATGGGCTGTTGATTGGTGAATCGACGGACAAGATCGCGAAGGATTTAAAAGGCACTTTGCGTTTTGGGCAGCCAGGTAGCGCGAGGCAGATTGCGCAGGCTGGCGGCAAGGTAACTGCAATGGCTAATCGTCAAGTAATGGCGATGGTGCGCACCAGTATTAATCAGGTCGCAAACGCATCAAGCCAACAGGTGTATGAAGCCAACCAAGATGTGACCAAGCGTTACCGCTATGTCGCGACGTTGGACAGTCGAACATCTCCAATTTGCCAAGCTTTAGACGGTCAAGAGTTTGATTACGGCAAAGGTCCAGTCCCGCCGCAACACTTCAATTGCAGGTCAACGACTGTGCCTGTTATTGATTACGAAGGATTGGGGATTCCGCCGCCAAAGCCTGGCAAGCGCAGAAGTTCAGATGGGTTGGTGCCTGCTGATCAAACCTATGGGCAATGGCTGAGCAATCAAAGTAAAGCTGTAAAGGCTGATGTCCTTGGCCCTGAAAAAGTTCCGTACTTCAATCGTTTATCCCGAAAGTATGGCCCGAGCAAAGCGATTCGGAAGTTTGTCAGTGAAGACGGTTCGGAGTTAACCTTGGATCAGCTCAAGCGCCGTTACCCCAGTGGCAAAGCTTCATAGCAGATTTCAACTCACGCTTCCGGGCGAAGAGAAGAAGTCAAAGCCTGCAGCTAAAAAAGCTGTGGCCAAGAAAACAGCAACTAAGGAGGAATCCTGATGCCTAGCTACTCCGGGCCAAAGAAGCCTCAGATGGCTGCTAAAAAGAAGAAGAAGAAAGGAGGCAAGAAAAAGTGAAGAAGGGTTCTCGCGTTAGTTGGGTTTACCAGGGCAAGCGGACCTTTGGCGTTGTTACCGGCAGCGGTGGCAAGCGTGCATCGGTTAAGGGGCCAAGCGGCGGGACAATTACTCGTGTCGGCACTGACGCTGATCCCATTGTGCGGATCAAATCAGAAAGCACGGGCAACCCTGTTTTGAAGCGTCGCTCTCAACTGAAGGCGGCACCAAAAGGCAAATGACCATCGAGCGTGGTGGCCATACATTTGCGGGCTACGACAAACCGATTAAGACGCCGAATCATTCGAGCGGCAAATCACACGCCGTTGTGGTCAGCGTTAAAGGCAGCCCGAAACTCATACGTTTTGGGATGCAGGGCGCAAAAACAAAGCGCCCGCGCAAGGGTGAATCAGCGGCGGATAAGGCAAAGCGTGCGTCTTTTAAAGCGCGTCATGCGAAAAATATCGCCAAAGGGAAAACAAGCGCGGCATTCTGGGCGAACAAAATTAAATGGAGCTGATAACCTTTAGGAGCAAATAAGCCCTACGGGTTGCACATGTCTGAAGAGCAAATTCAAGAGACTACGTCTTCTGAACCTCAAAACAATGCTGAACTTGAATCATTAAAAGGCAGCGTTGAAGCATTAGAGCGCAAAAACCACGAGCTAATCGGCAAGCTAAAAAAGACCAAAACGATTCCTGATGGCGTTGATGTTCAGGAGTTACTGGACTTCAAAGCTAAGGCGGAACAAGCAGACCTGGAAAAGCAAGGCAAGTACGGGGAAGCCCGACAAGCTTTGGAGCAACAATTCCGTGAGGCG
>Ga0181397_1000720_pt1 | contig 12247 bp, 13 predicted proteins | sample 20SPOviralmetaG_FD_130126 | JGI IMG/M metagenome (GOLD analysis project Ga0181397, IMG submission 130126) | Marine viral communities from the oligotrophic San Pedro Time Series (SPOT) site, San Pedro Channel, CA, USA - 20 SPOT_SRF_2011-02-23 | ecosystem: Environmental > Aquatic > Marine > Strait...
AATATGTGTCTTGCAGCAGAATTAACATACAAAAACATTAAGCTACCAGTAGCATTGGGAGATGCAGGAGCTTTACCACTAAATCAAGTAATAAAACTAAAGGAACAATTATATGGCTAAAGTAGCAATTATAGAAACAAAAAAGAGTAGAAATAACTATGAAAGATTGTTTGATAACTCATTTGAGTTTGAACAATTTCAATTATGTTCTGACCCCACACTAAAGAAAGTACTAAAGAGAGATGTAGATTTAGTACTAAATACAGATGATTATGACTGGCTAATATTAGTCGGTTCAGAAGCACTCAAATACTATACCAAACTAAATTCTGTAACAGAATACAGTGGTAGAGTAGTAGAAGAAAAGTTTATACCAGTTATAAACCCAGCAATGCTTGCATTTAAACCAGAGGCTCAAAGAACTTGGGACGACTCCAAAGATAATATTATAAAGTATATCAAAGGAGAACTAAAAAATGTAACGCTAGGAGAGGATAAAGCTTATGGAATACAAGACAGTGCAGACTTATATGTATTTTTAGATAATGCTTTGAACTCTGACCATGACTTCATAGCCTTAGATTCTGAAACAACAGCATTATATCCTAGAGATGGGCACATACTTGGTATGAGTATATCATATGAGCCTAATCATGGAGCATATATAGATACTGATTGTGTAGATGAAAAAGCAGAAAAACTTTTACAACAATTATTTGATAAGAAAAGAGTAGTATTTCACAATGCTAAGTTTGATTTACATTTCTTTGAGTATCATTTTAATTTTAAATTCCCAAGATTTGAGGATACCATGTTATTACATTATATGTTAGACGAAAATCCAGGCACTCATGGTTTGAAACAACTTTCCCTAAAGTATACACCTTATGGAGATTATGAGAAACCTATGTATGATTGGATGGACGACTACAGAAAAAGAAATGGTATGCTCAAAGGAGATTTTACTTGGGACTTAATTCCTTTTGATGTAATGAAGCACTATGCAGCTTTAGATGCTGTATGTACTTTCCTCTTATTTCAAAAATTCGAGACCCCTCTATTGAAGAACGATAGACTGTATGGAGTATATAGAGATATACTTCTACCAGGCACTAGATTTCTAGTAGACATAGAAGGTAATGGTGTACCTTTTGATAAAGAAAGATTAGAGAAGTCATCTGTGTTAATGCAAAATGACATTGATGAAGCAGTTGCAACTCTATACACCTATGAAGCTGTAAAGCAGTTTGAGATTAATCAAGGCAAGCCTTTTAATCCAAACAGTACAGTACAACTTCGAGCATTACTTTTTGATTACTTAGGTTTAAAACCTACAGGTAAAAAGACTGGAACAGGAGCGGACTCAACAGACGCAGAAGTACTAACAACACTAGCAGAAGAACACCCAGTACCAAAACTAATATTGGATATAAGACAGAAAGTAAAAATCAAATCGACTTATTTAGATAAAATATATCCACAATTAGATAGAGATGATAGATTGCGTACAGGTTTCAATCTGCACGGCACAACATCAGGTCGTCTTTCTTCTAGTGGTAAAATGAATATGCAACAAATACCTAGAGACAATCCTATTGTCAAAGGTTGTATAAGAGCCAAAGAGGGACACAAGATAGTCGCAATGGACTTAACAACAGCTGAGGTATATTGTGCAGCAGTACTTGCAAACGATAAAAACTTGATGAAAGTTTTTCAAGATGGAGGTAACTTCCACAGTAATATTGCTAAGATAGTGTTCAATCTCCCATGTGATGTTGATGATGTCGCAGAACACTATTCTACAGAAAGACAAATGGCTAAGGCAGTTACCTTCGGTATAATGTATGGAGCAGGACCGAAAAAGATAAGTGAACAAGTTACTAAAGATTCAGGAAAGTACTTTAGTATGAGAGAAGCATCAGCAGTTATTGCAGATTACTTTGAGCAGTTCAACGGTCTTAAGAAATGGTTAGATGATGGTAAACAATTTATTCAAGATAATGGGTTTATGTACTCATTCTTTGGAAGAAAAAGAAGATTACCCAATGTATTTTCAAGTGATAAAGGCATAGCGTCACATGAAGTCAGGTCTGGAATTAACTTTCTAGTCCAGTCCATTGCATCTGATGTAAACTTATTGGGAGCTATTGAGATGAACGCATATATCAAAAAGACTGGTATGAGGTCAAAGATATTTGCATTAGTTCATGACTCAATACTTGCAGAAGTACCAGATTGTGAAATCAATAGATACTCTCAAGAGCTTCAGCATTTCATACAAAAAGACAGAGGGCTTTCCATACCGGGAACTCCTATTGGGTGTGACTTCGATGTACATGAAGATTACTCTCTAGGTAAGTTCGAGAAGAAGTATGAAACTCTCGGAAGTTAACTTTCCTGTCTATGTCTTACATACAGACGATGTCGTCTCTCGGGACGGCATTCTCTGGTGTGATGGAGATGTAGTTGACGATAAAAATGTTAGTGGAGAAACGATAGGTAAAAGAAGACTATCAACTCCACACAAAAATTTATATAAACTAAAGATTATGATTGAGGACTTTCCTAATCTCTTCAAACATAGAGGTAAGTATTATGTAGATTCAACAGGTAAATTTTTTGTCTATGAAAAAAGTCAAGTAGTAGATTTAATTTATCACAAGATTAAAAGAGTAGAAAAGAAAGAAGTAGCCACTATTATATGGCTAGAGAATATAGCTTTTCCATTCGAAACGAGAAGACCTCCAGCATTAGAATATAAGTATGCAGGAGTTCTTTATATTAAAAAACAACCAGCGTATCTGTATGAATTTAGTGCAGATATGAAGAAAAAAACATGGAGAAAAATATGAAAAGATTATTATTTTGGATTATAGACTGTTGGAGATTAGTAATGGATAATCGATTCAACCCTCTTAGACACATACCTGACCCATCTATACAAGCATACTTTACATTAGTACTGTTTACAATGTGGTCAGTATTCTTTGGATTCGTAGGAACTTACTATTTAGGTTGGTATGGTTATAATACCGTTACTTCTATAATAGTACACATGGGTCTTATTATACCACTCATCTTTACAAACATTGTATTTAAAGAAGCTGAAAGAGATGGGCGTAAATGGTATGTCGAGCACAGACAAGAGCAGTGGAAGAAGAAACTCTTTCCAAGAAAAGCAAATGTAATTAAATGGGATATAGATAAGGAAGCATGAAGATAGTAATAGAAATAGATACTGAAAACGAACAAGATTTAGAAACAATCAAAGAGTTTATCGAACTATTAAAGAATAATGAAAGCAGTTCTAAGTAACAGAATATGGCTTGAAGTTACGAATAGTTATCAGTCTAAACTCGATGAAGAATTAACTTATGCTATACCTAATCGTAATCCCTTAAACCCACCATTCATTATAAAGAATATGGCAGTAGTGCGTTCAGGTTTAGTGACCATACCTATTGGAAGAACGGATTTGATACCAGAGAACTACGAGATAGTAGATAAACGAACGTTATCACCAATAGAACCACTTGACTTTAAGTTTGATTTAAGAGCCTCGCAACAAGAGGTATATGACGAGCTGGACGATAGTGCTATAATTAACGCTTGGGTCAGTTGGGGAAAGACTTTTACAGCTCTAGCAATAGCAAACAAGCTTCAACAGAAAACACTTGTTGTTACGCATACGCTAGCATTAAGAGCGCAGTGGGAAAAAGAATGTAAAAAAGTATTCGGGGTCACGGCGGGTGTGATTGGTAGTGGAAAGTTTGAAATAGATGCTCCAATCGTAATCGGGAATGTGCAAACTTTGTACCGACGACAGAAGGATATACACAATGTTTTTGGGACTATTATACTTGATGAAATGCATCACGTCTCTTCTCCGACCTTCACACGAATTGTCGACTCCAATCGTGCGAGATATAAGATTGGACTTACAGGAACTATGGAGCGAAAGGACGGACGTCATGTGGTATTTAGAGATTACTTCTCAAATACAGTATATAAACCACCAAGAGAAAATTACTTGAAACCTGAAGTGAAGATTGTAAAATCAGGAATAAGATTTATGGACGGAGCCTATACACCATGGGCTGAACGAGTAAATGCACTTGCGTATGATTGGGAATATCAGAACATGATTTCGTTGCTGGCAGCAAAATATGCCGCGATTGGACACAAAGTACTTGTCGTAAGTGATAGAGTAGACTTTCTGAAGCGTTGTGCGAAGTTAGTAGGAGACAATGCAATTTGCGTAACAGGGGATATACCTCACGAAGAAAGACCCAAACTTATTAAACAAATATTTGATGACAAAGATGTACTGTTTGGAACACAAAGTATATTTTCAGAGGGTATATCACTTGATTGCCTTAGTTGTCTAATTCTGGGTACACCCGTGAATAATGACCCATTACTAACGCAGCTCATAGGTAGAATTATTAGAATATACGAGGGTAAACCTCAACCTGTAATTCTAGACATACACCTCGTTGGAAAAACTGCTACGAAGCAAGCTAACGCAAGAATGGGGTACTATATAAAAGAGGGCTATGATGTTTCGGACGTATAGCATGGAAAAATATTTCTTGACACAAGTTCAAATTTTTGGTATAATATATGATATTGTTTAATTGGGAAAAGATAAAAAAAGAAAGCAATGGCAAGGTTGGTGACATACTTACTATCCTCCATATACTAACTTATAAACTTCCACCAGTAAACAAAAAAGACAGAATATTCAAGTTTTGGCAAAAGAGTTTCTATGGACATAGTTTCCTAGCTAACCCTGAGCCCTTGTTTATTCAAAGAAGGAGATATTCAGATAGCGAGATTGCACAGTACGCAGGTATCGCGTCGCTACGCAACTATTTTGAATATCAAAAAACTAAAGATACTACACTAGACCTCTTGCATTTTACAGGAAATATTGAGGTCATAGAAAACAATAGATTACTTTGGATTGAAGGGGACAGTATTCACTTTAAATTTGAAGAAATCACTAAAGGAGAAATGAAATGGCATTGAGTTTTAATCAAGCTAAGGGCGAAGCCCAAAAAAATAAAATCGATAGTTACCAATATGTAGAGGGTGACAACATCGTAAGAATGGTCGGGGATATCTTACCTAGATATGTCTACTGGCTAAAAGGTGAAAATGGAAAAAATTTACCGTTCGAATGTCTATCGTTCGATAGAAACACAGAATCTTTCAACAACATAGAAAAAGACTGGGTTAGAGAATATCACCCAGAGTTGAAATGCGGCTGGAGTTATGCTATCCAATGTGTGCATGACGGTAAAGTAAAAGTACTAAACCTCAAAAAGAAACTTCTAGAGCAAATTATGGTTGCTGCAGAAGACCTAGGTGACCCAACAGATGTAGAAACTGGTTGGGACGTTCACTTCAAAAGAGTGAAAACTGGACCAATGGCTTATAATGTTGAGTATCAATTACAAGCATTAAAGTGTAAGCCAAGACCTTTAAATGAAGCTGAACAAGAACTAACAGCAGAACTTAAATCTATGGACGAAATCTTAACTAGACCAACTCCTGATGCTCAAAAAGAGTTATTAGATAGATTAAGAGAAGGCGCAGCAAACTCTCAACCTGATGAAACAATCAGTGATGAGTTTGATATTTCTTAAAGGAGTATACTATGGTATCAGTAGGACACGAGTTTCCTGAGTTTCAAATGGAAGCATGTAATAAAGACAACGAAATCTTAACGGTAGGTAGAGTGCCAGACCAATGGGCTGTGTATTATTTCTATCCAAAAGACTTTACTTTTATATGCCCTACAGAAATATCAGGAATGGATATTCTAGTAGATAGCGCTAGAGTTCTAGGAATAAGCGGCGACAACGAATGGTGTAAATTAGCTTGGAAACAAAGTAATGAATTGATAGGAGATATCAACCATACACTTGCAGCTGACTCAGGATTATATCTTGCAGAAGAATGTGGCGTTGTAAATGAAGAAGAAGGAGTATGTTACAGAGCTACTTTTATTGTAGACCCTAGTAACGTAGTTCAACATGTATCAGTGAACGCACTAGATACAGGCAGAAATGCTGAAGAAATACAAAGGACTTTACAGGCACTTAAAGCTGGTGGACTCACTGGCTGTGCTTGGCAACCTGAGGACGACTTCGTAGCGTGATTTTATTTACTGCAGATTGGCATATTAAATTAGGACAGAAGAATGTTCCTTTGGAATGGGCAAAGAATCGTTATCAAATGTTCTTTGACCAAATCTCTGTCTTAGAAAAAGATGTTGACCTGCATATCATTGGAGGGGATTTGTTTGACAGAATCCCCACAATGGACGAACTGAGTCTTTACTTTAAGTTCGTAAAGAATGTTAGTGTAGATACGATTATATTTGACGGTAATCATGAAGCTACTCGTAAAAACAAAACATTTTTTACAAACTTAAAAGAAGTTACAGAACAAATAAATCCACTAGTGACAGTAGTAGATAGTACTTACTATTCAGATGATTGGGCAATACTGCCTTATGCAGACTTGCATAAAAAGAATAGTATAGAATCTATTGATGCTGATATACTCTTTACTCATGTGAGAGGAGAAATACCTCCTCATGTAGTACCTGAAGTAGACTTAGAGAGATTTAATAAATTTAATAAAGTATTTGCGGGAGACTTACATGCTCATAGCAATACACAAAGAAATATAGTATATCCAGGTAGTCCCATGACTACATCTTTTCATAGACAGCTTGTAAAGACAGGATATATACTTATAAATCCAACGAATTGGCTGTGGACATGGCACGAGTTTGACTTGCCACAACTGTTAAGAAAAACAGTAGATGACCCAGCAGAGATGTTACAGACGGACTTTCACCATACAATCTATGAGATTGAAGGAGATGTGTCTGATTTAAGTAATATTAAAAATAGTGAACTACTAGACAAGAAAGTAGTAAAACGAAAGACAGAAGCAACACTTATTCTTGACAAAGAAATGTCAATAGAAGAAGAACTAAATGAGTACCTCAGCTTTATACTAGAGCTAGAGGAAGATAAAGTTAAACAAATATTAGGAGTATTCAGTGATTACGCTAAAGAAGCTGACGTGGAATAACTGTTTCAGTTATGCTGACGATAACATGCTACAACTAGATGATAGTAGTGTTACGCAGTTAGTTGGAACAAATGGAACAGGAAAATCTTCCATACCTTTAATACTTGAAGAAGTATTATTTAATAAAAATTCAAAAGGTATAAAGAAAGCAGATATACCAAATAGGCATATTAATAATGGATATGATATTGGTATCTCTTTCGCAGTAGAAGATGATGAGTATGAAATTGATGTAGTTCGTAGAGCTAATATAAAAGTAAAGTTGTTTAAGAATGGCAAAGATATCTCTAGTCATACAGCGACAAATACTTATAAGTCTGTAGAGCAGATACTTGGTATAGATTTCAAGACATTCTCACAAATTGTGTATCAAAATACTAATGCAAGTTTACAGTTCTTAACTGCTACTGATACAAACCGTAAGAAGTTTTTAATTGATTTATTACAATTAGATAATTATGTAAAATACTTTGATGTTTTTAAAGAATTATCACGAAATTTATCTGGAGATGTTTCTCGCATACAAGGGAAAATTGACACAATCAATAAGTGGTTAACAAACAATAAATTAGAGAGTATACAACTATTACCAAAATTAGAAATTGAATTTATAAATGAAGAAGATGAAAAAACTTTGCGTTCTTTACAATTAGAATTTGAAAATATCTCGGAAATTACGAAAAAAATAAATCAAAATAATTTATTTAAAAAGCAGTTAGAATCCATAGATTTACAAAAAGCTAAAGCTGTTTTAAATGTATACCAAAAAGAAGATACTTCTTTCCTAAAAGAAACACTAGGTACTTGGAAATCTGAACTTGCTCATGAAACAAGAATGAGAGATAAGTATGAAAACTTAAAAAATTCAGAAGATATGACATGTCCTACTTGCAGTCAAGATATAGACTTAGACTTTATAGAAGCAGAGTATAAAGAACATAACGAACGTGCACAGTATAATAGTACAGAAATAAAAAAGACAGAAGAAAAAATAGAAGATATAGAAAAAACTAATTACAATGTCAAGAAAGCAGAAGGGTATATACAAGAGTGGGAAGAACTATTTAGAAGAATAGATAAAGACTTACCCGAAGAAGTACCAAATATGTTAAATCTAGAGTCAGAGATTAGAGAACTCAAATCTTCTCTAAGTGCTAAAAAGTTTGAGATACAGAATATCATTGATAGAAACTCAGAAATAGATAGACACAATACAAGACTAAGTATAGTAGAAGAACAAACAGAAGAATTTAATAAAGAACTCAAAGAACTAATAGAAGATTTAACTAGAGTAGAAGAAAAAGCAACAAGTGTTGAAATTCTTAAAAAAGCATTTAGTACAAATGGATTACTTGCATATAAAATTGAAAACCTAGTAAAAGATTTAGAAGAACTTACCAATGAATATTTAGCAGAACTATCAGACGGTAGATTTAGTTTAGAATTTATAGTAGTAAATGATAAATTAAATGTAAACATAGATGATAATGGAAAGCAAGTAGATATTCTAGCGCTAAGTGCAGGAGAACTTGCAAGAGTTAACACATCTACTCTACTAGCAATTAGAAAACTAATGAGTAGTATTTCTAAGTCAAGAATCAATGTACTATTTCTTGACGAAGTTACAAATGTACTAGATGAACTAGGCAAAGAAAAATTAGTAGAAACTCTACTTAAGGAAGAAAATTTGAATACATATATAGTATCACACGGTTGGACACACCCATTACTCGATAAAATAGAAGTAATAAAAGAAGATGAAATAAGTAGGCTTGATGGTCAATCCTAGACAAAAAGGTAATCTTGGAGAAAGACAAGTAATAGAACTCCTAAACAGAACTACCAAAGAGCAATGGGAGCAAACTCCTGGCTCAGGAAATGGTAAGATAAAAGGAGATTTAAGAGTACATGGAAAGCATAATATATTCTGTGTAGAAGTAAAGTTTTACAAGCATGTAGGCTTTGACTCAAAAATATACACTCAAAAGAGTAACAATTTATATAAATGGTGGAGTAAAATTTGTAAACAAGCACAACAAATGGAGCAAGAGCCTCTCTTAATATTTAGAGAGAATCATGGTAAGTTTTTTGTAGCGACTACAAGAGAACCACTAAACACGCTAAAATATATGCATATTGCCTGGCTAGGTGCATATATATTAATGGCAGAACACTGGCTAGATAAAGAGGAGATAAAATTTACAAATGGCGATTACGTTCTCAAGCCTTGGGAACCCAGCTCCGATTGGGAACTTGCTGATAGTTGATGGTCTAAATATTGCTTTTAGGTGGAAACATCAAAAAGTAACAGACTTTAAATATGATTATGTTAGGACAGTAGAAAGTCTAGCAAAATCTTATAATGCAGGTACAATTATAATTACTGCTGACGGTGGTAGTAGTTACAGAAAAGCTATATTCCCTGAATATAAGGCAAACCGAAAAGAAAAATACGCAGAACAGACTCCTCAAGAAGAAAAAGAGTTTGCAATGTTTATGGCAGAGTTTAGTGATACTCTAACATTACTAAAAAAGAAATATCCAGTATTTCAATTCAAAGGAGTTGAAGCTGATGATATTGCAGCTTATCTAAGTCTGAACTTAGATAAGTTTAATTTTGATGAGTGCTGGATGATTTCCTCTGATAGGGACTGGGACTTATTAATAACAGATAAAGTATCAAGATTCAGTACTGTAACTAGAAAAGAAGTTACATTGAATACTTGGGACGAACACTATGACTTTGAAGTTGAAGATTATATCACTTTCAAATGTCTAACTGGCGATAAAGGAGATAATGTTCCAGGGATACCTGGAGTTGGTCCAAAACGCGCAGTTCAATTAATGGAACAATATGGAAATGTTTTCGATATCTATTCCGCATGCCCAATTGAAGGCAAATATAAATATATTGAGTCTTTAAATGAAAATGTAGAACAACTACTTATGAATGTAGAACTAATGGATTTAGTGACTTATTCAGAAGAAGCTATAGGACAAGAAAACAAGCAAGTTATAGACTTAAAATTACAGGAATATTTAAATGATAAAAATTGATTACAGTAAAGATAGTTTGCTAACAGAATTTAGTAAGCAAACTTTACAAGACAGATATATGGTTGGAGATGAAAAGAGTCCTCAAGAAGCCTTTGCAAGAGCTGCAGAAGCTTTCTCTGACGACCAAGACCATGCACAACGAATTTATGATTATGCAAGTAATCTATGGTTTATGTTTGCTACCCCCGTTTTGTCAAATGGCGGAACAAAAAGAGGGTTACCAATTAGCTGTTTTCTAAACTATATAGAAGATAGTAGAGAAGGAATAACAGGACATTACACTGAGAACGCATATCTATCATCAATGGGTGGTGGAATCGGCGGCGGGTGGAGCGATGTTCGTGCACAGGGCACAAAGACGTCGAAAGGCTCTGAGTCCACAGGTGCTATTCCATTTATGAAAGTTGTAGATGCAGAGATGTTGGCGTTTAGCCAGGGAGTAACTAGACGGGGTAGTTATGCTTCTTATCTACATATGAGCCACCCCGAAATAGAGGAATTTCTCGATGTTAGAAAACCTACTGGCGGCGATATTAACAGGAAGTGTACTAATTTACATCATGGCGTTGTAATTCCAGATAAGTTTATGGAGATAATTCATAGAGCTACGAAGGAACAGAACTTTGATGATAGTTGGGAGTTAATTGACCCACATTCAGGAGAAATAAAAAAAGTTGTAAGTGCAAGAACACTTTGGGTAAAGTTATTACAGAATCGTATGGAAACAGGAGAGCCTTATCTCATGTTTGAAGACGCTGTTCAGTCTGACTTACCTGATTTTCAGAAGAAAAAAGGTTTAAAAGTAAACCATAGTAATCTTTGCTCGGAAATCACACTCGCAACGAATGAAGAAAGAACAGCAGTTTGTTGTCTTTCAAGTGTAAATCTGGAGTATTATGACGAGTGGAAAAACCACCCTGCATTTATTCCAGATTTAGTACGCTTTCTTGATAATGTATTAACTTACTTTATTGAGAACGCACCAAACGAACTAGAAAAAGCAAAATATAGTGCTTCAAGGGAGAGAAGTATTGGTTTAGGAGCAATGGGATTTCATGCTCATTTACAGAAGAATGAAATACCTTTTGAGAGTATGATAGCAAGTGGCGTAAACATGGAAATGTTTAATAAAATAAAGTCAGAGGCTATGATAGAAACTCAAAGATTAGCAGTAGAAAGAGGAGCATGTCCCGATGACGATTCATGTTCAGTGCGAAATGCACATCTATTGGCTATTGCTCCAAATGCTAGTTCTAGTATTATTTGTGGTAACACAAGTCCAAGTGTTGAGCCTTTTCGTGCAAATGCTTTTACGCAAAAAACTAAAAGTGGCTCATACTTAATGAAAAATAAGTTTCTAGAAACAGTTCTAGAACGACATAATAGTAATGATGATAAGACATGGTCGAGTATCATTGCGAACAAAGGTAGTTGTCAACACCTAGGATTTCTTTCCGCAGATGAGAAAGAAGTTTTTAAGACAGCAGTAGAAATTAATCAGGCATGGGTAGTAGAACACGCAAGTATGAGACAAGAGTTTGTTTGTCAATCACAGAGTATAAATCTATTCTTCCCACCTGATGTAACTAAAGGCGATTTGCACAATGTTCACATGTTAGCATGGGCTAAGAATATGAAAACACTTTATTACTTGAGAAGTGAAGCCATAGGACGTGCAGATAATGTATCAAATCAAGTTAAAAGAGAGGTAATTTTTGAACAATCAGATTGCCTTAGTTGCGAGGGATAAATGGCAAACTTACTAGAAGAAAGAGATTATTATAAACCCTTTAACTATCCTTGGGCATTTGAGTTCTATAAAAAACAACAGCAAATGCATTGGATGCCTGAAGAAGTACCGTTACAAGACGATATAAGGGATTATAAAGAAAAACTTACACCAGAGAATAGAGCATTAGTAGATAACATCTTCCGATTCTTTACTCAAGCTGATGTAGATGTATGTTGTGGTTATGCAAAGCATTACTTACCAACATTCAAACAACCAGAAGTACGAATGATGCTTGTTAGTTTTGCTGCTATGGAAGCAGTACACCAAGAAGCGTATTCATTACTA
>Ga0181397_1000721_pt1 | contig 12245 bp, 7 predicted proteins | sample 20SPOviralmetaG_FD_130126 | JGI IMG/M metagenome (GOLD analysis project Ga0181397, IMG submission 130126) | Marine viral communities from the oligotrophic San Pedro Time Series (SPOT) site, San Pedro Channel, CA, USA - 20 SPOT_SRF_2011-02-23 | ecosystem: Environmental > Aquatic > Marine > Strait...
TAGATTTATCAATACTAAACATGTTTCTATTTTCAATAGTTTTAGGTATAGCTCTACCATCTTCACCTCTAATATACATACTACTACCGTTTGTAAGTTTGAAGTTTTCTTGATAATGATCTTTTAATAATCTTAATCTAAGATCATCAGATATATTACCTTTATTTTGCTCATATTCTGCGTGTAATTTTTCTGAAAATTTAAACCCTTTTTCTATATCACCATTTAACTGATACGCGGCTGAATTAAAAAGAGCGTCATTTTCAGAACTAAACCTTTGGTTAGCTGCGTCAAAAGCAGTTTTATTAAAAGTATTTATACTACCTTCTTGTACAAATTCATTATCTCTTGAAACAGCAAACTCATTGTTTGTGCCTTCAAAAAACTTAGTATCACGAGAATAAAACTGTGGTTTAAAATTACCTACTTGAAAACCTTTAAAATCTTCGCTTAAAGAATTAGCTTGAGAGTATTTAACGCTCATGTTTTTACTAATCCATTTGTCAGTCATAGCAGTAGCATTAACAAAACCTAAACCTTCAACTTCATAACCATATTGCGTTATACCGTTTTTATTAGGTTTACTAGCTATTTTTATAGCGTTAGGGTTTTCATTACCTATTCTAATAAAATCAGCTATAGTACCATTTAAACTACCACCATCAAGACCAGGTAATTGTCTATTGCTAACATTGTGATCATTAACGCCGTCATCTAAAGCAGCAAGATAATTAGTAAAATTAGAATCTTTAGGACCAATAGCTTGGCTATAACCATTAAGATGCGCTTTTACTCTTGCCTCTTGTTGACTACCTTTAGGTATGTTTTTCATGTTACTATTAATTTCTGATAGCTCACCATTCTTCCAACTATTATTAATTAATATAGATACATCAGCGTTTAAATCTTGCATAACACCACTAGTATCTGTGAAGAAGTTATCTTTTTCACTTTCAAAAGTACCTAAATCTATATTTAAATCTTTTCTTTCTTCTTCTTTTTTAACTTCTGGCATCCTAAATGTAGAAGCTACACCTCTACCAAAAGTAGTGTAATCTTGTATACCTTCTCTAGGGTTTTCATAACTACCACCTGTAGTTGTTCTAGCTCCGCTACCTAAATCAGCGCTTGTATATGGATTTGTTTTTGCCATGTTTGTATATTTAATATCTTGGTAATCTAAAGTTTGTAAAAGAGCTCATGTAATCTTGATTAAAACCAGGTATTGGATTAAAGTTGCCACCAAAACCTCCAGTTAGAGGATTTTGTAAGTTACCAAAGTTAGGCTGTTGCATTGCATTAATACTTCTTTGAATGCTAGCATCTTCTTGTCCGTATTCAAATTGATTAATATTATTGATAGCGCTATCAAGACTTGATTGGTCAAAATTGTTAATATCTGCGTTAATAGAATTATTAAATTTTTCAGTTTGTTTAATTTCTTTTCCTGATATATTTCTAACGCCTGAGCTATCTTTTCCAGTTCCAAAACCACCAGCCGCAGCAAAACTACCTACAGCACCAATAGCTTGTCCTAGCATAGCAGATTGTTGACCACCATAAGCGGCAGCTTGCTGACTTGCTGAACTTTGTATACTAGCTTGTCTGTTAAGTTGTTGATTTTCTCTAGCTGTAGTAGCTTGAAAAGTAGCCATTTCGCCTCTTTGTCTCATTTGTGCAGTTTGCATTTCACCTTGCGCTCTAAGCTGTGCGTTTCTAGCCTCTTGTTTTTCTATTTGAGCTGAAACACCTCTTTTACTTTGTGAAGCAGCTCTAGCTAAAGCAGTAGCACCACCAGCGCCTGCGCCAGTAGCTCTTAATGTATCTAAAGTACTAGCTAAAGATATATCTTGTTGTTCTGCTTGCATTTCACTTGCTTGAGTAGCTACTTGTAGGTTAGCGTATGGGTTAGCTAAATCACCTGCAAAATCAGGTATATCTGCTCTGTTTGCTTCTAAAGCCATTAAATTAGCTTTAGCAGCTCTTTCTTTTCTTCTTGCTGCTCTTTTAGCTTTGCCCGCTCCTATACCTCCAAACACGCTGCTAACGAAGCTAACACCTAATCCTATTGCTGATAATGGGTCCATAATTTTTTTTTATTTATTGTGATGAATATACAGTTTCGCTACCAACAGCGTAAAGCTCTGCTTTACTTACAGAAGAAGCTATTGCTTCAGATGGTTTCCAATACTGCATTTTTACTTTGTTAAAATATCCTTTTATACCTGATAAATCAACTCCTATTACTTGATTTAAAGCCGTTGTAAGAGTGTTATTTCTTAAATGACCATAGTATTTATTTTCTTTGTTTATAAAGTTTACAGGTATAGATAAAACAGATACACTTGTGTCGCTGCTTAGTACAGGAAATGCTAAATGCATGTCTGTTTCTGCAGACGCCATTTTCCAACCTGTTGTTCCTTCGTAGCTTATTGTATGAAAGTTTTTAACAGTACTTGGTTGATCATTAAACACAAACTCTATGTTTGCAGGATCTACATCAGCATTAGAGTAAAAATTACATCTTTGTACGTCTTTACTATAATGTTTCCATAAACTTTCTAAATTATACGTATAAAACTCATTACTTAAGCTAAAACCAAAAGTTGGTTGGTATGTATAAAAAGACACCCAACCTTTTGACGCTTCGTCAAATGATAACGTAGCATATTTTGAAACTTGTTTTGAAACTCCTGGGTTAGCAAGATATCCGCCAAGCTCATTTGTTACAGTCATTGTTTCCAAAGGACTTTGTAATGATATTACATATTTGTTTTTTCTTTCATCATACATACCGTACACTCTGTTTGTTTTAGATAAATTGTCTCTAAAAAAACTACGCATACCAGCGTCTGATATAGGTGTTATACCATCTTGTGATAGTCTTAATACTGCGCCTCTTTCTTTGTCAGAAAAATATTTTCTACCGTTATAAACAGCAAAACTTTCAGGGTTTTTACTTATACCGTACTCACCTGCAAAAGAACCTACTTGCCCTATAACAACTTTTGAAGCAGTAGTTAACGGTTGTCCTTCTGCTGTAAATATAGCGTCTTTATCTATCAAAGCTCTACTTACTTTATTTTCTTGAAATATAATTAAGTTCGTATCTTCAGCATATAACTTCTGTATACCACCATGTATTATATCAACTGCTTTTGTTATGCTTTCACCAATAGAAAACTCGTTAGTTTTATTTACTTTTGTTTTAGCATTGAATATACCTGAGTGTATTAAGGCGTTACCTCTAGTTCTTTGCGCGTATTCATCGTCTACTAAATGAGCTCTTACGCCATAGTCAACAGATTTACCGTTAAACTCACCTTTAATTCTAGATTCTTCTACATGCCATTTACCTCTAGTGTTAGTTTCAAAATCACCACCACCTGTTAATATAAAAGTATTAAAATAAGATATTTCTAAAGAGTTTTGTGAAAAAGAACTTAAACTTCTATGTAAATCTGATATTAAACCGCTAGTTGAAGTTTCGTAAAATATATTTATATTTGATTTAAAAGGTTCAGTTTCTAACACAGTTAAACCTCTTCTAACAGATATTGGCTCTGTTTCTAGGTTTTGTATAACTATATCATCATTTTCACTAAAAAACACTTCGTGAGATAGTTTTATTTTTTGATAATACTTTAATACACCATCAATAGTTTCTGTAATAGTTTCAATAGATTTAACAGTTATAGGATCGTACATAGCTAAATACATAAATCCTGTAGCTGTTGACACTTGTAAGTTTTCAAAAACATTTCTATCAAAATGTAATATACTTCTATTTTCTTTTTTATTTAATTCTACTTTTTGAAGTATTGGTCTTCTTATGTTGAAATGATCACCGTGCTCTTCTATAGTAGCAGTTGTTTTACCACCTAAAATATTATCTCCGCTTATTTGTTCAGCTGTTCCAAAGAAAATACTGCTACCTTGTATCATAGCAGCTGTAAATAAAGCTTCTGGTTCGTTGAAAAATATTTTTGGAGTATTTCCATTAAAATCTTCATGTTCTACAGTTGCAACAATATCTACAGTAGGTGGTGGAATAGGTAAGTTTTGATTATTTACAACATAGATAGTTTCTGCATCAATACCGGCGTTATAAGCACCTTCAATTAAAGGTTTAACAGCATTTGACCAAGCCCCAGCGCCAGTTGTAGTGGTAATGAAATTTTCACTAGCACTATGCGATGACGCTATTAAAGCGCCAGGTAAAGTAGATATAACTTGACTACTACCAGGCACAATGTTTAAAAAAGGTAATTGAAACTCTATAAGTTGGCCAACCTCTAACACAGCGTCGCCTCCGCTATTATCTATTTCGCTACCGTCTAATGTTATTGTTTTACTTGTAAAACCATTTTGTTCGCTTATTTTAATTCTAACATCTAAAACTTTTCTACCTATATTACTAAGATGATAAAGATCTCTTGGTTGGTTTATAGTTATTTCGTGACCAACTCTTATATATGGGTTGATAGTGTTTCCGTCACCAATTATAATATGAGTTAAGTCTTCTGTATTAGCATCTTTAACAGTAGCGTCTACTCTAAACCTTACTCTATTGTTTGTGCCTATTGATTTAACTTGCGCTAACAGTGGGTTACGTTTAGCCATAACAAAGTCATGTACTCTATCTTTATCTCTATCATCACGAGTTAATATACCTTGCTCTCTAGCTGTACCAAGACTCATTATTTCTATAGGATCTTGATCTGCAGCTCCAAATGTAGATATATTTTCTTCAGAACTGTTTATGTCTTTTATAACTTTTGGAAATATTTTACTGTCAGAGCCTGCGACGTCTTCTCTAACTTCACTAGTCTCTGTTAAATCTTTTGTTATTTTATTTATATTATTTCCATATAAACTAACCCAAGTAAAGCCTAAAACCTCATCATGACCGTTTGATTCGTTGTTCCAACTATCTGCTGGGTGGCTAGTATATATGTTGTGATATTCTTGACCTTGCTGCTTTACAACTATTTTGTATGAGTACCAACCATATGGATTATATGTTTCACTGTTTATATCACCATTGTAAGCTTGCTCAACTATATCAGTTTCATTAAAAGTTATAGTTAAGGCTTTACCAGTTGAAGCTTGTATTTCAGACCAACTGTAACCTCCGGTGTAATTATTAGATAAATCTTGAGACACGTTAGGTATATTTATAGTGTCTTGATTATTTGTTGATAATATTACAGGTGATTGTCTACCAAACTTATCAGCCAAAATAATACCTACTTGATATTCTCTTCTTTGTTTTACAGAGTGATATTTATAAATATTGTTATTATACTGCTTATTATTTAAGCTAACCTCTGTGTCACCTTTGCTAGTATTACTAATCACATAATTTACACCACTTTTACCATTGTTGTCAATAGGTAAATTGTAATTTTCAGTAAAATTACCATATATAATTCTATTACCAGATATTTCTTGCGCTTTAGCTCTTAACGGAACTTGATCAAATACTCTAGTAATTTGTTTATCTTCTAATATTTTATAAGGATCTTCAGAGTTGTACTCATGTTTATAAACATGTCTATATAAAGTAACGTCATTTAAAGTATCAAAAACAGGCGTTGTTTCTATTTGATTTAAAAATGATTCATTTGTATTTACGTCTATTTCTTTAACGACTTTAACAACATCTTCATCAGACTCTTTAATAAGTACCTCTATTTTAACTATATGTAAATTATTTGTAAAATTAACGCCAGCATCAGTTTCGTAATCGTTGCTAGGTAAAGGTATTCTTATATCTATCTTGTTATAATGATTTTTCATTATATCTACTGTAGTTTTAGAATACACATCTTGTACATCTGTTTCGTTTGTGTCAGTGCTTAAAACGTTAAGTATATGACCTCTGTTTAACGGTCTGAATATAATTTGAGTAAACGGAGCCATTGTTGTGTACTCACCGTCTTCATACTTATATCTATACGAAAATCTAACAAATCTATCTTTTAAAAAATCAGAAGTTATAGTTTCGTCATTAGTTAACGTGTGCTCGTCTCCAGCGCCAGTGCTATCATATAATATAGGTGTTAAATAAGGAGCAACTTTTGCAACAGATATTTGTTCTTCTAACGTATAGTAGTTTACGTTCTCAATAGCGTTAGTTACGTTTATTTTTCTTGGTTGATTGTAATTGTCAGTCCAAAACAATAAATCATCAATTAAGTTTACACCAGTAATTAAATGATCTTTACTAAAATTTAAAAAATGACCCTCTACTATTATTTTAGCAGCAGCAGAAGTATCATTTAAGTCAGCCATAAGTATTTGACAAGTATCAGAGGCTTGTGCTCTAGACATAGTTCTTATATCACCGTTGTCACCTGTAAAGTTTGTTACAAACCAAAAAGCTCTTTTGTTTAAAGTATCTGCATAGTAACCTATAGTTTCAGGTGGATCAACAAATCTAACTGTTGAATATAACGAAGGTCTAGGCACAGCCAAAGAGTTACCTTCAATGTTTTCTACAGCACCTACATCAGAACCTTCTGACTGCGTAATCAATATATTTTGCGCTTCACGATATTCACCTTTAGGCACAAGTCTTTCGTCAAGGTCTTTATTCATTTTACCTTTTAGAAAGCTATTTTGAATTTTAGGCATATGTTAACTTTTTATATGTTTACTTTTTCCTTTCATTACTTGAGATATTTCTTCAAGATTTATCTTAGATAACCTTAGTTTTGCATTTCTAAGCGCTGCTCTGCGCTCTTTCTTATATCTTTGAACTATATACTCAGGTATGTTTCTTTTTGTTGCTAGAACGTTAAAAGCAATATGCTTGTATAAAGCTTCTTCTGCGAATTTATGTACTTTCATTTCAGCGTCAGTACCTAAACTATCGGACACATATTCTATTGTAATTATCTTACCAGATAAATCACTACTAAAAGCAAAGCTACCTGTTCTTTCATCTATAGTAAAATAACCATTTACTTGTTGATGCTCTGGTTCTAACCCATATCTTCTACCAAAGTTTTCTTCTAAGTGATTATCTTTACCTATAAAATAATCATCTTCTGTATTTAAGTTACCAGTTATATTATCTGTATTAAAACCTTTCCATTGAGTCTCTGTGTATGAAGACCCTGTAACAACTTTACCATCATTATCAAATACATAATTGTAATCATTGTCTTGCGCAGGTGCTTCAGTTGGATTTAAAGTTAATCTAGTAGGGTATATAATTCTTTTTATACCATCAGTGCCTACATAAGATAGTTTTATATAACTAACATAATCTTGAGGCATTGGTATTGTTAAAGAAGGGCTTAATTCAACTTCTTGTATTTTAACAGTTTTTAAAACATCATAGCTAAACTCTTGTAAACCTCTTTTTGCGTGAAACAAAACATCAGATTTTACAACATTATTTATTAGTTTACCATCACCTACATAAGCAACCATAAAACTATTAACTACATCAGATAATGAAGAGTATCTATAACCACCAAACATATGATGCATTAATTCTACTCTAACAGAACCTTCAGCATTTATTTCTGATAATTCATCAAAAGCTTGATCACCATCACCACCAGATGCTCCAGATGTTAATATTGTTAAAACAGTATTATTTACTTCAAAATCAAATATTTCTCTATTAGTGTAATCTACATTACCTGATTCTACATAAACTCTTATATCAGAATATGTTAATTTATCACCATGTTCAGTTTCTATATTAGTTAATGAATATGTATACCCTGGGTAATTATCACCTATACCGTTTATATAAAAAACTTGACTACCAGTGTAATATGTCTCTTGTGTTTTATTGTTTAATAATCCCATTTATTATTGATTTTCAAGTTGTATTTTTTGATTTGTTTCTGCCATAGCACTTTGTATTACAGAAGGATCTTTTATTGTTACCCCTACGTATCTTAATATTTCTAATATTAAATCAACTTCGCTTGATGGATGTAATGTAAAATCTACAAAAGAAACACCAGAAGCTCCAGTACTGTCGAAAGTTAAAGCGCCATTAACGTCAACCGTACTAGCCCATACAGGATCAGGTGGTACTGATATATAGTCTATATGTACTTGCGTAAAACTACTAGGATTAACTGTTATGTTGCTACCTGTTATATAATATATTGGAAATGTTGCTGACGGAGCTGTCAACGGTGAAGATAATAAAAAGCTTAGTTTTGATTTTTCTACTCTTTCTAACTGTATTAATCTATCTTTTTCTTTAGATACATTTACAATGTTGTAAAATGTAGGTAAAGTTCCTACACCACTTGTTAATGTTACTATCTCAAGAGCGTAAAACGGATCTATACGGTCTTGTAATTTTTTAGTTACATCAGCATAACCTTGACCTGTTCTACCAACAGACTGTTTTGCTACAGCCCTGTTGTAGTCATGAAAAGCTTTATCTAATAAATCAAGTTGAGCTTGAGATCCTATTTTTGAAAACTCATCAGGTGTTAAAAAACCTCTGGACTCTTTGTTTAGTATAGCTAATACTTTTCTATACACTCTATCTACTGATATTGCCATGTTTATATGTTGTTATAATCATTGGCCCTAATTAAAGGGCCATGACTATTTATTATTAATTTATTCTTTTTTGTATTGATTTGTAAACTTCAACACCTTCATCTGTTTTTAACCAAGCAGCAAAAGCTGAATATGGATTTTCATCAAAAGGTACTTCCATTAATTTTCTATCAGTTGCACCCCAAGTAAAACTTCTTTGGTCTTGTGATAGTTTTATTATACTCATTTCGTTAGCTTTAATCGCTAAGTTTCTAAGTATAACATTTTCATCATTTACAAGATCTAAGAACAATACTGGATTTTGTCTAGCAAATAAATATAAATCTCTTTTTATTTCTGCAGAGCTCATTTTATCTACTTGTGACCCTAGTTCAACTCTTAGTATAGCCTCTGCTTGATCTATTTCAATTGATGTAGCTGTATTTAAAGCTTTCATTTCAGTTTCAATATCAATTAAATCTTCTTTTGCATCAGCAACATCGTCTACTTCTTGATAAACAGATGATTTTTTTGGATGATATAATGTTAATAGTTTTTGTAATGGTTGATTTGTTTTTGGTACAAATAAAACACCATCTTCAAAAATAATATGATCTAACATAACGTTATCATCTTGTTCATCAACAAATATTGATTTTTGATTACTAGAGTATCTCATTTCTCTATTAATACCCTTTTCTTCGTCCCACCATAACAATGGTTTTCTTCTTGTTGATTTAGACTGTAACACATACGTTAAAGGTGTACCATCTTTTTTTAAAAAATATCTTCTATCTTTCATCTCCCATCTAGGAGTTTTATCAACTACTTTAGGAGTTGACACTATAATTTCTTTAGCCTTTTTAGGCTTTTTTTCTTTTGTTTCCATAATATAATATAATTTAATAGTTTAAAAATAAACCTAAAGGCGCCGTTAAGACGCCTTTGGTTTAGTTTGATTCTATTTACGAATCAAGAGTAATTGTACAGCTAGCAATGTCAGCATGAGCAAACTCAGAGTTTACATCATCACAAACAACAACATAACCGTCAGCGTTAAAGCTACCTGCGTTTCCAATTTTCTTAGCTAATGCTTTGAAAACTTTAAGCTCAGAGTTAGCAGTAACAGTTAAAGTTACAGTGTCGTGCTCAGCACCTGTTCCTCCACCTACACTAGACTTAAATTGCATTAGTATAGTTGCGTCAGCAGCTACAGTCATGCCAATAAGGCTAGATAAAGGGTACATAGCCGCGTCGTCAGCCGCGTCTATGAAAATTAAAAATTTATCCATTTTGTTTAGTTTTTAAAAGGTTATTAATTATGATTCTTTTAACATCACAAAGTTATTAGCCGCTTGTACAACTAAACATCTTTCAGATAAATAGTGTACTTCCATATAATCGTCTCCGATATATGATGCACCACCTACAGATCCTGTTACCCAAGATTTCATTCTTCTATCATCAGTTTGAGAAGCTCTATATCTTACGTGTAAGAAAGGTCTTTTGATGTTTTTACCTAGATTTTCATCATATACAGATGAAGTACCAGCAGGAATTAAAATTCCAGAAACATCTCCAAAACCACCTCTTCCAGCAGCATCGTTTAAGTATCTCCAGTCAGACTTATAGAAGTCATAAGAACCTCTTCTAAATCCAGAGAAACCTAAGTTAAGCGCCATATCAGCGTCGTTAGAGAATACTCCAAAAGAAGCACCACCTTGGTAGTTAGAGTTTAACCCAGCAACCATATCATCGATTGTAAGAGCTAATTGTCTATTTACGTAAAGCATGTTTTCTTCAATTGCACCTTGCTTGTCAAGATTTTTAAGTACTAAATCAAAATCAGCTAAACTAGCTAAATCTTCAAATACATTTCCTCTAGTTTCTACAGCTTCAAATAAACCTTCGCTACCAAAGTTTTCACCAGCAATACCCATCGCAGTATCTGCAACAGAAGAACCAGGAACACCTTTTACAGCTTCTATCATAGCCATTTCTATGTAATCTTCAAATCTTAATTTAGTTTCACTAGCAGATTTCATGTACCAAGAAAAACCTGATTGTCCTTCTTCAGTAGTTGTTTCAACCCACCCAATTTGAGCAGTATCAGAACCAGAAATTTTGAAGTGATCCTTAAGAATCATTGGTCTGTTATCAAACTTAGTAAAGCTTGGCTTAAGTTCTCCTACCATAGAAGCAGAACCTTTAGCAAATTCAGAACCAAATACAAAAACATTTACACCACCATCAGAAAGACTGCTTGACATGTCAGCTGTCTTGTATGGTTGTGCTGTAATAACTTGACCAGATGTTGCAGAAACTCTACAAACAATCGTGTTAAGTCCTGTTGCAGAATCAGTAACAATTACAGTAGCACCTACTCTTACAGAGTTTGTGTAATCACTACCTAGTGTTATTGTGTTTGCACTTACATCCGCTACAGCAGTTGCGTTTCCAGTTTTGTTTTTGTAAGCAATATGTAATCTATTTTGTTCAGACCACACTACTTGGTCAGATTCCATAGGCATCTCTGCCCCTACCATTGATAAGAATCCGTTAATTGTACGATTTCCGTATCTTTCGATCTCTTGTTCGTATAATTCTGGTAAGTATTGTTGTGCCCACCCTTGGTTAGCTGTATTAGCTAAATCAAGATAGTTGTTTGCACTTACGACTTGAGATGGAGAACCTGTTAAAGAGTAATCACCACCTAAGCCTAAAGACGTATTAAATCCCATTTTTTTTAAATTTTAAGTTGTTATTTTCTAATTTTAAATCTTAAACTAGAACTATCATCACCTAATACTTTAAACTTTGCACCACTTGGACTAACAGCAGATTTAACTGTTCTTGGAGACATATCAATGTTTTTAGCACTAATACTAGTCTCCTTTATAGCGTCTGCTTTACCTTGATCATAAAAGTGTTTAACTATTCTATCAATGTTTTTTCCTGCGTACAAAGCCTTGTGATATCCCTTAGCGTCTTGTATCATACTATTATTATCTAGGAACTCTCCTACAAAATTAAATATATCGCTTTGGTATTTTTTTACATCTTGAACATTGTTCACATTGTATCTATATGTTTTGTCTCCAACATTAAAATCAAAACCTTTGAAATTATTATTAAAAACATTGTCAGTAGATTTTTGAAAATGGTCAAACTGTAGTTTTTGTTTCTCACTATTAGTGGCTTGTTCTTGTTTATATGTATCGTAAAAGTCTACTGCCTCTTTCTGCTCGCTGGTCAACTTAGAACCCAACTTGACTTCTTTGTAATACTGATCCTTTAGGCCAGTAAGATGCTTTCGAGCTTTTACAATTTCTTCTTTGAAAGCCAATTTTTTCTTTTTAATATCTCTTGGCTCATCAAGTTCCTCATCATATTCAAAATTATCTTCAATTAAAAAGTTAATTTCTTCTATATCTAAATGAGGTTTAGTATTTTTATAGTATTCTTTTAAAAGAGTACCGTCATTTATATCTGTATAATCAGCATTTAACCTAGTGTAATCTTCTAAACTACCACCTGTATCTTCCATAAACTTAACTAAATCTTGTAAGTTTTCAGGAACTACAACTTGTGGTTCTTGTTTAGGTTCAGGAGTAGGTTTTTCTACAACTAATTTTTTTTGTTGTATTTCTTCTTCTGCTAATTGTTCTTGTGAAACTTCTTGAAGTATTACTTCTTTTTCTTCTTCACTTTTTTCGGCA
>Ga0181397_1000722_pt1 | contig 12243 bp, 16 predicted proteins | sample 20SPOviralmetaG_FD_130126 | JGI IMG/M metagenome (GOLD analysis project Ga0181397, IMG submission 130126) | Marine viral communities from the oligotrophic San Pedro Time Series (SPOT) site, San Pedro Channel, CA, USA - 20 SPOT_SRF_2011-02-23 | ecosystem: Environmental > Aquatic > Marine > Strait...
TCTCTAACAGCTTTAGCATCAGCGATTGCTTCTTTTAATAAGTTTTTTGACATATTATGTCTCCAATAAGTTTTAATGTGGAAATAAGGATATTAGGATCCTTAATAGAATTTGTTTAGTAGCTAACACCATATATTGTGATGGTGTATTTTGTACACATATAAATATATGCATATATATTAAACACATAAAAAAACCCAACTAAAAGTCGGGTTTCTTAAAAATAATTTGTTATTGTATGTTATCCATACCTCTCAGGCCCGTAATTCTTGCCTGGTGGTACTACCCATACATGATCTTTCCAGAATCTTTCTGATACTCTATCTTTGACCCATTGAGCTCTCTTTGCATCTGATATTTTCTTTCTTCGAACAGCAGATGGTTTAATGTACTCTTGTTTAGCTCTCACTCTACCTATTACATCTGCATCCTTCATCTGACGTTTAAGATACTTCAAGCTTTTCTCTAGAGCAGCTGCTGATGAATCAGGTACCTTAACACCGTTAGGGTTTCCTTTGATATAAAAGTCTTGTCGTGACCAACGTTTCTTAAATTGCTTTTTGCCATCGCTACTATAGGGACGGTCTTTGTTAAACTCTTTTTTCATTTTTACCTATTTAGTTATTACTCGATTAATACCTTAATATAAGAAAAAAGCCTGGTTAAACCAAGCTTTTCTTAATAAATATTTTATTTTACTTTACAACAACATTAACTACTATACCATGCTTACCTTGTGCATATGATACATATACAGTACCCTCCCTTAAAGCCATTTGGCAAGTATCACCTTCTTCTATATAATAAGAATATCTAGTAACTGTAGGATTGGAAAAGTAATCTAACAGTTCAGGGGTAACTTGAATTTTATCAAAATTATGATTAGTTACCACATCTTTAGTTTGCTTACATGAACTTATACATAGTGATAGTCCACATAGCAATAGTATAATATATAATCGTTTCACTTTACCAAGCATCATACTTACCGGTCATCATCTGTCTTACTTTTTTAGTAATAGTTAATGCATACTGTGCTCTTGTCTCTGCATAATAATCACTGCTATAGCCATCGTCTCGTTTAGATTCTGCATCTGCAGATGTATATCTAGAGTAAGCATCTAATATCTCATTCTGCTTTTTAGTAACGTATGTTAACTCGATAACTTTACCATTAACCTCTACACCAATATTATTGTATCTATCCAGTTGCATTTCAGAAAGAGCTCTAGTTACCACTTTATTAGCTTCATTTACAGCTGATAATACTAATTTATGTATTTTATCACTTTTATCTGCTGCATTTTGTAGCGCTGAAGTATATCTTGCAATATTCTCTTTCTTGAATTCACTAGCTGTTTTAAAAGATGTTGCACCGAACTTCATATCAGCTCGTAATTTTTGCTTATCTCTTAATGCATCCCTTTTATCCATGTAATTGATCTGAAATACAACATGAGGCATTTCTGCCATAGCAAATACACTTCTTGCTCCTTTAACGTCTAAACCAACCTTATCTGCATGTCTTGATTTTGAACCTATTCCGTTTTTAGTTATATAAGCAACTTTACCACCGATCATCATTCCAAGCATTTGACCTTTCTTAATAGATCTATTCCATCCATAAGCTCCTGATTCTCTAAAATCAAAATCTTGTGATGCTAAAATAATATATATACCTTGTTTACCATATAATTGTTTAGGTGTTTTATTTGTTAAAGTTAGATCGCCATCTGTTAGTGTGTTCCAGTCTAATCCTGTTTTAACACCGGCTTGTAGAAATCTTTGCTTTTCCCATTTAGCCATACCACTAACTAGTGATTGAAGTTTTCTAGAGCCAAATCTTTCTGATAGCAGTGATTTAATCTCTTCACTTATAAGTTTTCTTAATTGCAGTTCCTTCATGGTTATACTCCTATTGCTGCATAAGTAGCCATATCTTGAATAGCTTTAAGTGCTTTCTTTTTAGCTTTTTCAAATTCTTTACTGTATCTACCAGCACTACCACCTTTTTGAGCGTTAGCTACTTGATTATACAGACTTTTAATATTACCTTCTTGTTTAGTTTTTTTCATCTTCGGTGCTGCTTCAGTCATCTTTTTAGATATAACTTTTCTCTTGTTAGCTAGATACTCATCTGACTCATCTTCATCACCATCGTTATCGATATCACCATCTTCTTTACCAACAGCATCTAAAGCTTCTGATATATTGTAGTATTTACCAAGCTTGTGACCTACATCTTCAAATACAGATTCTAATCTCTGTTGTAAAGTTGCTAATTCTTTAGCAGCTTTTTCAAATAGTCTAGTTGAATTAGCTACTTCTTTCATATCCCTCTTCACGGTAACAGAATCAAACCATCCATCCGTTTCCTGTAAAGCAAGTTGAGATGCTCCAGAAGTCATATTTTTTATAGCTTCTACCATATCAGATATTTCGTTTGTTCTATATAGTTTAGAGCCAAAGTCGTTAAACTTTGAAATGCTATCCATAATTTCACGCTTTTGCTCACGTGTTAGAGATTTGTTAAATCCATCTCTACTATTTTCACTTAATAAATCTTTTAATTTCATTTTTTTTTCTCCGTTGTTTAAAATTACAAATTCTCAAATGTACCTGTTCTTAAATACTTACTTAAGTCTGCAAAATACCTGAGTTCTTCAGGAGTTAATTTGGTTTTGATATATTTTGCAATAACAGTTAGTTCCTTTGTACGTACTTTAGCAGCTGCCCGATTTTTCGCATTAGAAGTTCCCATATACGGGGTCAATTCCGCGTACATTTTCTTAAGCCTAGCGTCGTCTTTGAATTTCTCAGCGATCGGTATTAATATTGCTTTCTTATTTTTTAATTTTTCGGCAGCTCTTTTAGCAGCGTTAAAAGCATCGACTTTATCTGAAGCTTTGTCCATTATTATTCCTGCCAAATTCTTTGCAGTTTTAGCCCCTTTTACAAGTGCAACAGTTCCGACAAGGCCTAGTACGATGCCTCCGGCAATAGATAGAGCTAAGCTTTCATCAACTTTATGTTTCTTTGTCTTTACAGCTCCCGTTTCTGTCAAATACTTATCGCGCCACTCTTTAATATTAAATTTTTTCATTTTTCCCCTAACTTGGTAGTGAACATTTACATGTTAAATCACATAACATTTCGTTTATAATATTATTTACCTTGTAATATTTATTCAAAGGCTTCTTGTTTGTAATTGATTCATTCATAGGTGCCATAAATGCACCATGTGTTGATGGGTTACTTACGAAATCCCAGCATACTAATTCAAAGTCATCTTGTACAGCTACTGTATCTTCATTCACTTGTCTAACTGACCCTAGACCTCTTGAACTAATACCTAACTTAATACCTGACTTAAGTAGCTCTTTTAGTATATTTCCCGATGGTGTTGATAGTACCTCTACCTTACCTATCACATCATCACCTTTCCACCATACATCTAAAATATTGTGCGACGCGTTAGATAGGTTAACAACAGATGATTCTGGGTGATCTAACTCACCAAGAGCTCTTCTTTCTGCTATCTGTACCTTTTTATACTCTGACACTTCACGCTGCAATATATCACGTGGGTAAACTCTACCATTCTGATTCTTTGCACCTGCTCGCTGTAATACACCTGTCACAATAACTCGTCCGTTATTCTGTTGCTCTGATTCTGCAATCATTTGCGGTGATACATCGAATGATGTGTAATCTATTAATAATGTTTTTGACATTATGCTTTCTCCCATACGCTTCGTTTTCTGTATAAATCAAAGAAAATGCGAGCTAGCTCTACACGAATAACTTGACGGATTTGATCTTCAGACATTTGCTCTGTTATTATTTGCTTAGAATTGCTCATTAGAATTTTCTCAACTTTTCACCTATACGCATCATACGCTCAGATATCTTATATAAACTTCCTCTTGTAGATTTCCAGTACTGTTTATTATCAATACCTTCTTCTGTTTTTAGTTTTATATTATGATTTATAATTCTCTCTATCTTTAATAATCTACTATTTACCTCTTTAATAGATTGATTTACTTTTTGTTTTGAAGTTGCAGTTTCATCTTTTTTATAATCTTTGTATGATACTTCTGTTAAGAATGATGCTTTTGCAAATTGTTTAAATTTAGACTCTTTAACTTTTTTATATCCAGCTACCTCTGCATTCTCATCTTCGTCTTCATCATCTTTACTAAATGCATACTTTGAATCATATGCTTCACCTGCTCCAGTAGCTGACATTTCTTCCAGCTCTTTAAGTTTTTCTTCTAATTGTTTATTTAACGACATTCTTCAACTCCGTAATTAAATTATATGAACGTAATAGTGATACAAGATGTGTATCTTTAATTCGCTTACTCTCTTTAATTAAATCTAACTGTTGCTTAACTTCTTGTAGTTTAATTTTAACAACATCATCTTTTACTTTATCCGTTAAAATTGAAAGTGCTTTATTAATAGTAGTTATCTCAGATACAACATACTTCTTTAATGTTGAACTGTTAGATATATTATTAATATACTCTCTTAATAATGTCCTTTGTTTAACTGTTAATTTACCATACTTGCTGTTAAACTTCTCTAATAAAATTTTATATGATAATAATCGTAAGTCTTTATCCTGTCTACTATACTCTTTAATAACATTAGTACCAGCTTCTGTTGCAGTATTTTTGTTTTCTAGAATATGCTCTGTAATAAAGAATCTACTTTTCATAGATACAGTTGGATTTTGTACCTTACTGTTATGCCTAGACTCTAGTATATTATAGATAGATGCATTAAGTTTATAGTTAGATATGTGAGATTTAAAAAAGTCTTCTAAATTGTAAGCCTGCTTTATCTCTTTAATTAAATTATATTTCTCACGCTTCAACTTTATATTAGGTAGTTTTGCATGCTCTTTTATAACTAGATCAACAAACCTATCTGCACTCGCTTCTTTCTTATATTTTTGTTGCTGTAATGCTTTATATAAGTTATATTCTTTAAGTAGATATGTATTCTTATTAAAGAATTCCTTGACGATCGCGATCGCAGGAGAATTATCAACACCGTTAACTGTGTCACTTGTAATTTGACGTGTTAATAGTTCGAACAGAACTCCGACGTTTTTAATTTTATTGTGTTTTATATTTGCCATAATTTCTTTCCAATATATACATCTATGCTTATATAAATATCATCCGGTCTATAAAGACTCGTCATCTATTAAATTATTTTCATTTAATAGGGATGATTTTTTATTTTTATCCATGCTTTTGGTTATCGATTCAAGAGATTCTTTATAATTATGTCTTATTGTACGATCTCTATTTTTTATATCACGGTTGCGCGTATCATCACCTAGTGGATCAGCACCTCTTACATGATCTTGTGTACCATACTTTGTACCTTCAGGTGGTCTTCCTAATTTACCCCCCGTTGGTTCATATGCACCTTCCTGTTGATCTTCTTCAGGTCCAGCAGGTTGATTTGCAGGATCTTGCCCTTCATCTTCTATCTGTGTTTTTCTATATGTTTGCTTTGAATCTTGTATTACCTTTACTTGCTGCTCTTTTATTTCCTTATCGGTTAGATTAAATATATTCTTATAAATCCAATCCTCGGAGAGCATTTTATTATCTTTCATAGCATCAGCTAATGATATTTTTTCTGACCATAAACTAATTTTTTCTTGCTGATATATTGTAGATGAATTTGTAAGAGCTAGCTCAAAATTAACTAACTTTTCATCATCATACCCCTGTGAGTATAAATGAACGATAGCTATTTTAGTAAGCTCAGATACTATAATTCTCTGTATACGTTCTATTGTTCTTGCAAATCTTACATCCTCAGCTGCTAATGTAGCTTTACCTTCAGTAGTTTCATCATATCCTAAGAATGCTTTAGGTACTTTTAATCCTGCAAATATCTTATTTTTTAAATAGTCGACATCGTCAATACCGGTAAATTCCATTCCGGATAGTGAATCAATCTCTGTACCTGATTGACCACCTCGCACAGGTAAGTAGAAATCTTCTAACATATTTTGCATGTTAAATTTAAGGTTATACTGACCTGTGTTTTGATCCACGTATGGTACTTTTTTCATTTTATTAATAACCTGTTGCATGTAGTTATCTACTTCTGCAGGTGGTATATTACCTATATCAATTTTAAATACTCTCTTCTCAGGAGCTCTCATAATTCTATGGATTAGCATTGCATCCTCCATAAGAGTTAATTGCTTCCAAACTTTACGAGCTCCTTCGAGCATTGACTTACCATATGGTAAAAAGTTAGTATCACTTAACATTCTAAAGTGAGCTATTTCATAATTTTCTAGCTCCGTCTTAGCTGTTGATGATGCAGCAGATGATTGACCTGCCATACTTATATCATGTACAAATCTAACATACTCATCATTTGTAGGATCAGTACCTTCCTCTCTAACCATTTCATATGTTGATATAGGTTGTGCATTAGTCACACCTAACTTTTCTGTTATATCGAGTTTTAAATAAAAATCACCATACTTACACATATTACGTACCCATGGCCATAGATTAAATTCTATATTTAATACATCGTAAAATAAATTATGTAATATCTTTTGCACATCTTCATCATGACAATTAATAGATAGCACTTGATCAAACTCATTTTTAATTGTAGATTCATCTGCGTAAATATCTAATGCAGAAGATATAATTGAATCCTCATCCATTGATTCATAATCTGTAAATAAGGATATTCTTTGTTGTTGGAATGTTTGATATTGATTATACGTCATCTGAGTTGATGATGCATGTAATTTTGTATATCTATCAACTAACTTGTTTGTAGCTAATCCACTATTTGACTGTACCTTGTTAGTGTCAATTACTTTTAACTTGTTTGTACCAACTCTTCGCACAACTGCGTTTGTTGAAAACAATGTTTGTAATCTTCCGAAAAATGTTTTATCTGCCATTTAATTTACCTCTTATAATAACCATGTTAAGTCTTCATTATCTTTGTTACCAACATCCATATTCCATGAATTGTTAGGATCTGAGTTGGAACTATATGCTCCGTTGTATGTAGTACTCGTGCCCATCATTCCAATTGCTCGCTTATTCAACTCTAAACCATCATTCCTTAACTTTAGCGCTGTATCACGAATATACATTGCTATCGAGAAAGCCATGGTCAAGTCATCATTATAGCCTGATTGTGCTTCCGGTCTAGAGCCTTTCCAAACAAATACAAATAATTCATCTATAAGTCTACTCGAACGCACCACGCATGCTTTTTCTCTAAAATAAATATCTAATTTTGAAATCAAAAGTGGTCTTGTGCGTGCTGATGTTGTAAAACCTGGTACCATTTGTGATTTATCTTTAATATCATACCCTTTACGTAGTTGAACATCAGGGTCAGTAACCCCTTCATGTTTATATGTATAGTATAAATTTTTGTACCCTCTATCGATAGCAGGTTGTATTGCTGCCCAACCGATGTTTGCATTCTCAATCACTAATAGTGCTTCGTTATACTCTGTTGCTACATTTACTAACATATTACCAAACTCTTTAACACCGATTTGAGCTTTATATTCTGCAACCTGGGTTACTGTTTCAATATCAATTACATGGAATGTTGAGTAATCACCTCCATCACCTCTCGCGACATCAGCTACTACTATATAACTCTTAGTATAATTAGGATATTCCCATACCCAATATGACCCATCATGTCCACGTTTTTCTATAGGTGCTTGCACCATATTTTCACGATACCACTCGAGGAGTGTACCAGGGATAACAGATTTACCAGAGCTTATAAAGTCACAATCACACTCTTGTGCTGCTTGATCTTTACCTAATATAATATCTTGCTCATCTCTCCAGGCTTGGGTTCTCTCTGGATGCACTGTCCAGTGTAATCTGATTGTGTTGAATTTATTTTCACCTGATTCTGCTTTCACCCACGTTTTATGGAACCAGTTACCAACACCGTTAGGAGTAGATAGTGCGATACACTTACCACCTGTTGCTAATGTTTGTTGAGCAGAGGTCCATATATCATCTATACCGTCGATAAAAGCAGCCTCATCTATTACAAGTAGTGATAGTGCTTCAGATCTACCAGCGTCCGGTGAACTAGATACTGCTTTAACTTGAGACCCGTTAGCTAACCTAAGCGAAAGCTTATTATCTTCAAGTATTTTTCCTTTCAACCAGCTTGGTAAAAACTCATGCATTACACGTATTTTAGTTACAAGATTTTTTGCTGTATCTTGCTTAATTGCAATAACAAGAGCGTTGAAGTCTTGATTAAATACCATAGACCATAACGTTACTCCAGCTGTTAATGTTGATATACCTAGCTGTCTAGATTTTAGTATTACACTATAATCGTGTTCTGCAAATTGCGTTAATGCTTTTTCTTGAAATGGGTATAGATCAAAATTAATTTTACCCCGAGTTGGATGTTGAATTTTGCAATACTTCCTCATGAAGTGTATTGGATCTTTAGCACACTTTACGTATTCATCTGCAATTATTTGTTTTAAGTCTTTAGCCATGTCACTCTCCTACTATTACATATAATATAAGTAAAAATAATCAATCTACCAACTATATTATACAGTTTATTGTGGTAATGAGTAGTCTATTACATGTATCATAATAACTGTTGATAATGCACCTCCAATAAACCCTACCCACGGTTTAGTATACCATTTATCAACCACCTTTAATCTACTATCATATAATTTTATTTGATTATTTAGTAGCTCTACCTCTTGTGCTCTATATAACAATAGAGTACTATCCTGTAACATTAGTGTTTTATAGTTTGTTAGTTGTAATTCTAGATCTGCTATCAGTATAGATTTTATAGAATCCTGATCTCGTAATGTATCTATAGCTAAAAAGAACTCATCAAGATCTGCCTGCGGCATTTGTATTGTATCTTGAGCTAACATATTTAGTGGTAGTAATAATAAAAATAGTAACCTTCGCATACTACTTTTTCCTATATTTGCTTTCAAAAGCTTTTATAGTTTTATTTGCTGCAGCGGTGGATTTAACTTTAGATTTCGTTTTTTTAATTTTCTTATCTGATGCGCCGATCTTTACTTTAGTTGCTACTTTCTTCTCTTTTACAACCGCTGCGTTTTTCTTTACCACATCCACTTTCTTCTTGTTAGCTTTAACTGCTTTCTTAAACTTCTTTTTACTTGCAGTGCTTGATGCCCATAGAAGCGCTACTAAAAAAGCTCCTCCAGTTACTATATATGCCCATAATTTTTTCATAACCTATTCTCCATCTTTTAATCTATTGTATATTTTCTTCGCTGTTTGGTAAACTTTAGAACCTTTTTTACCTTTCAATGCAGTTCTTAATTTTACCTTGTTACCTGTTTTAGGATTCTCTATTCTTTTATCACCGTGCACTTTTCTTACATCAAGTTCTTTTAATGATACAGTTTTATCACCAGCCATATATTGTTTGAATAACTTACGCTCATGATTAAACTGTTTAGACATTGCTTTACGGTCAAAGCTAGAATTATCATATTCGTCTTCCATTGCCCATCGCTGTACACTTACTAAGTCAGTTAATTTCTTAATCTTTTTAGCCTTAAGTCCTTTGATCTGTTCAGCATATTTCTTATGTAGTTGTAAATAAAGATTGTCTTTAGCTTCATTAATTGATTCTAAAACTTTACTATTCTTTTCAATAGCAGCTAAGATATCTGGCATTTGTCTAATTGATATACCTTTAAAGGTTGGCTTATCAAAATATCGTGGGCTGCTTGATGATCTACTTGTATATCTGTTCTTTAAAGAAAAATGATCAGCGAATACTCCACCTGGTAAATTATAAATAATAGTTCCTTTAGGAAGTAATACATTTACAAAATCCCCAATTCTAGCACCTTTAACATCTTTCTTTAATTGATACTTTCTATTATCTAATTGTAAAACACCACCGCTCATAGTACCTGAGTTTGGTACGAATGTTGCTTCAGTAACTGTTCCATCTGTTGATAATATATTAGATGCTTTAGTTTTACCTGTACCTTTGTTATATGATACACTATAGTATGTTTTACCATTATAATCTTTAACGTTTGTTATAATACCTGGATTGCCTAGGTATTTTACTTTATCACCTTTCTTAAAATTTTCTTGTAATTCACCTGCCGGCTCAGATCTAAGTACTTGGTTAAACTCCATCTCAGCAGTCTGTACGATTGTATGAAGTTTTATCAATGCTTGTTTAAATTGCTCTTTCTTCTTTGGATCTTTCTCTGCAACAAATGCTTTACGTAACTGTTGTTGCTGTAACTGCACCTTATGCAATCCTTCTGCAGCTTTTCTGAATGCTCTCGTAATCGAAGCTTCTAGCATAGTAGCTACTTCTTCGCTAATAATTTTTTTAATGTTCATGCTTAATCCCAAAATATTATTTTTGTTAATATACCTAATAATGTTATCCATATTGAAAACAACACTTTGCTAGTTGATTTTCTAAATGATGTATTTTTATTTACTCTTGCAATAGTCCCTTCATCGGGATTTAATAATCGTTCTTTAATCATAGAGAGATCAGCTTGCATTTTTGTTTGTGCATCTTTAACATACGCTAAATCTTGCTTAACTAAATTTAACTCACTTTGTATGTGCTCATTAGTCAACCTTGGCATTTCGCTTCTCCTTAACATCTGTTATTACTTTTGCAAACTCTTGCTTTAATTTATCTGATGATTCACCTCCAGACCACTCTTCCACTTGACCCGCTTCTGTTACAAATGATTTAGCTCCACGAGCTTCCACCCATTCGTTATACTCTACTGTAACATTCTCTATATAAGCGTCAAAATTTTCTTTATCAAACTCACTATGCCAAGCATCATATGTACCATCTGCTTGCATCTTCTGCTCCCATTTAGTTACACATGTTAAACACATACCCCATCTTTTAAACATAGCTTTATGTGCCGGGTGATTTAGTTTATTTGTACATTTAGGGCATTTTAATGGGACTCTATTTACCTTCCTTGCAAAATCTAACTTATTAACTGTACGCTTAATTCCGTTTTTAATCGTCCATTTCTTGCCGCGCTCTTCCCATACATCACCTTCTATATGCTCTATACTCTTTTTAGTATATCCACTACTAACTTTACTTTTAGCTGTATGGTTTCCAGAGACTAAATTTCTCATTCTCTGAACCTTTGCTTGTGATAATCCTTTTTTCATAACCTTTCCTTAAAATGTCATCATGCCAGCAATTTGATTTATTGGTCCAAATGCCCCTGTTAACTTATATGTTTTACCTTTGTAAATAAAAACAAGACCTTCGGATGGAATTACTGCTTTCCACCCTCCAATAGCAGTAAGTTTACTTAACTGCTGACCCATTCTATTTAATTTTTTTATGTCACCACCTTTACGTACATCACTAATAGCTTTAGATACCTGGTTCTTAATATGTTGTACAGCTTTATCAGGGCTTACAGTTAAGAACCCTTCTACATTTTTAAGAACTTCAACACCTAACTCGAAGAATAATACTTCAAACGGCTTCATGGTGTCTTGTACAGTACCTTTATGTTTTTGTTTATCAAACTCTACTATCTTAGCTAATAAATCTACATCAGCTATATTCTTTTTATTTAATCTAAAAGACTTATCAAAGAATGCCCATCTTTTAACAAGTCCCATTTTAGTTCGTGTATCAAGATTTTTAAAACTTCGCTCAATATATGTTTCCCACCATACTTGGTGATACTCTGCAAACGTATGTGAATCTTTCATACTATATTTAGACATAAGTTTTTGTAGCTTTGATGTAAAGTAAGGAATCTTTTTTCCAAAATCTTGATGTGGATCAACCTTAAGTATTTGTGGTCCTATAATGCTAAAACTCTTCTGTATATTAGCATCAACTTGCTTGATCATTCCAGCTAATATTCTCGCTCCATCCTTAACCGTGCCAACAGGTACACCTTTCTCGTATTTTAATACTCCGTGAAATTGTAAATGTGGAGCGTCATACACTATAACATTCTGAGATGCTGGGTACATAATCTCCATGTTCATCCAATTGGTACCATCTCCAAATATTTTTTCACGTTGTTTATCAGATATTTTACCGATAGCTTTTGAAAGGTCTTTAAATGCATATGTAAACGCTTTCTCTATATTACCTCTACCTTTCCACTTTGCTGCAAATGATTTTGCATCCATCCCA
>Ga0181397_1000723_pt1 | contig 12230 bp, 12 predicted proteins | sample 20SPOviralmetaG_FD_130126 | JGI IMG/M metagenome (GOLD analysis project Ga0181397, IMG submission 130126) | Marine viral communities from the oligotrophic San Pedro Time Series (SPOT) site, San Pedro Channel, CA, USA - 20 SPOT_SRF_2011-02-23 | ecosystem: Environmental > Aquatic > Marine > Strait...
CCCCGGAGTGCTTGATAGTTCTATTGGAACTTGTGTTAAAGCCATTAGTTGTTCTCCCTAGGGTGTATATGCGTCTGCTGCGCTTATAGCAGCGTTAATTGCAGTCATGTCTTCACTGCCCCAATCTTCCAAAGCTGTACCAGCCGATAGGTATCCAGCACTACGCAAAACCTTCTCTTGCTTTTCAGTGTTGGTTAGATCGTTGCCAAACTCATTGTCAGCATCTAGCACACTGGTAATGACGTTAGCGCCATCCAGCATCGCTTGATACATCTTGGCTTTTTCTTCGTCAGTTCTTACTTCAGACATGATGTCTCCTATGCTTCTAGTGCTTCAATACGAGCAGTGAGTGCAGCGTTCTCTGCGGATAGTTCTTGGATGGCTTTTACAAGGATTGGTATGAATTTTTCATACTTGAGTCCGTACTGTTTGCCGTCATCTGAAAGCGATACAGTGAGGTTTTTCTTGTCAGCAACTTTGTAACCAGCCGCTTCTTCAAGAGCTTGTACAGACTGCGCCTTAAAGCCAATGTCCAGCCAGTCTTCTTTGTGCGTACCGTCTGGTGTTTGTGCGTCAAGATCGTAGTCTTCAGCGTACTTATCACCGTATTTAGAACGCTTGTCCCAGTAGTAAGTGACAGGCTCTAAGGCTTTAACAAAGTCCAAACCAAGGTCTAGCTCATTGAAGTCAGTCTTATCCCGTTGATCCGACGCTACGGTAATAGATACTTGAATGTGAGCACTTGCTATGTTTTCATCGCCAAAGACTATTCCGTTAATGCCACTTACAGTGGCTCCGCCCGGACTTCCTGTACGTCCTGCATCGTGGCCCAAAAGAAGGTTGTTAGAGCCAGATGTTAATTGAAAGCCTGCGCGATCTCCTACACAAGTGTTGGAGCTACCAGACGTTAAAACTTGTAAAGCTCCATATCCAACGGCTGTATTGACATCGCCTGTAACAGTCGTAAGAGCTGTATCAGAACCGACAAAAGTGTTGTTATCCCCCGTGGTGAGTCCTGATCCTGCAAGACCCCCGACGATGGTGTTCTTAATTCCGGTGGTGACTGACACTCCTGCATTGAAGCCCACGCCCACGTTGTAAGCATCAGTAGCCGTCGTGAAGTTTTGCGCTCCAAGAGCAAACCGCCCGACAGCTACTGAACCAATTCCTTGTGTATCAGCGGTTAATGCGCTGTATCCAACAGCAACATTATGGTTTGGCGTTGTAAGCGCATCTCCTGCAAGACCGCCTAACAAGGTGTTGTACTGTCCCGTGGTGACTGAGCCTCCCGCGAACATTCCGACAGCAGTGTTATAAGCGTCAGTAGCGGTAGTGAAGTTTTGTGCGCTAAGTGCTAGGTAGCCTACAGCCGTACTTCTGCTTCCTAGCGTATCTGAACCTAAAGACCCGTAACCAACAACTGTATTGAAATCAGCGTCAGTAAGTGCATCACCAGATAGACTGCCAATAAGGGTATTCTGTGTTCCCGTAGTGACTGCGCCACCTGCGTTGTAACCTACTGCTGTATTGTCAGAAACAGTAGCAGTGGCAAAGTTTTGCACATTTAATGCGCCCTGACCTATTGCAACTGTATGCTTTCCAAGAGTATCAGAAGATAAAGCGCCAGTACCCACAGCAACATTGTTGTCTGAATCCGTAAGAGCATCGCCAGCTAGGCCACCGATGAGAGTGTTATTGACGCCCGTGGTGACTGACAGACCTGCGATAAAGCCTACGGCTGTGTTGTAGGAATCTGTAGCAGTTGCAAAGTTTTGATTTTGCAAAGCCGAAACACCAACAGCCACGCTATGACTACCTAAGTCATCGGTGTATAAAGCGCCATATCCAACGGCAACATTCTCTCCACCAGTAGTAAGACCTTGACCCGTTGTTCCTCCAATAAGAGTGTTACGGACTCCTGTGGTGACTGCAGTACCCGCAGCACTACCAACGGCTATGTTGTATTCAGCACCAGAAGCAATACTATCCAATGCAGTATCACCCACTGCTACGTTATGTGTGCCTGTGGGGAGGTTACCTAATAGGCCACCTGTAACTTTTGTTAAAGCCATTAGTTGTTCTCCAGTTGTGTGATACGCGCTTCTAGCGCAGTAATTGTTGCTTGTTGCTTTTGAATTAGTTTGAGCATCAAAGGCGCGAACCTGTCGTACTGGACTCCCTCGGGTTCTGGGGTTTCAAGTTCAGTCTCTACTCGCTCACCGTCATCGCTGTAAGTAATATCAACTGTCTTGTAGTGAACAAGCCTTGGGTCAATTTCTGCAACTTCTTCTGCAATAAATCCCCAGTGGCTGTGCTCAGTGTTGTCGTTTTCCAGAGTTGACCGATAATAAACAGGCCGGATGTTTAACAAAGAATCAACGTAAGCATCCTGCACATCTTCAATGTCTCTCTTGTATTTAGCTGAAGAAACAGAGCGCAAGAAGACACCACTAGAATTCACCACCATGTTTGCGGAACTTGCTGAACCGTTGTTATAGGTTGGCAGACTAGTCAAGGTGCCAGAAAATGTTGAATTTTTTGTAGTCCCATCCAATGCAATTATGCTGGCACCTTTTCCGTTAGCAATTACCGTATTTCGGAATTGAGTAAGGCCTTGGTTGTAGCCGTAGTAGTTTATATAGGATGTCCCAGTGGCATTAAGGTCGTTCAAAAACCAAATAGAATCGCCAGTTGTGGTAAAAAACTCAGCCTTAACTGTCTTCTCCGCCAGCACGTTGCCTGATGAGTCTATCGTCGCTGCAATTGTTGTAGCTTCTGTGCTGTTGTCACCACCAACTAAAAATTGAAGCTGACCTGCGCCTGCGCCTGTTACAGTGGGTTTGATTCCTGACCTGCTTGCTCCCCCAGCAACAGCAGGAAAACCAAGCGTCATAGCGTCAAAACCGACAACTTGTGTTTGTCCCGCGCTGGTTATACGGAGGCGTTCTGTGTTAGCGCCACCAGTAGCCTGTGTGTAAAACAACATGTCGGCAGCGTCATTAGCAGAGGCTCTGTTGGAGCGAATCATGCCAACGCTGTCACCATTGTTATTGAAAATTATACTTCCAATACCACCATTGCTGGTTTTATTTCCATCAAGAACAAGATCAACACCGGCATCTGAGGCAGACGTTGCTATTTCAAGATTTCCTGTAGGCGAACTAGTACCAATACCTACGCCAGTATTATCAATAATTACACGCTCAGTACCAGCAATATCAAAGCGTATCTTGTCCTCATCACTGGACTCTTCTACTTGTACTTTGGTATCACCATCAGCATCCTGTAGAATAGAAGCAGTATTGATTGTAGTAGTGTTAAGTGTAATAGCTTCTACAGCAGAACCAGTAGGAGGTGCAGTAGAGAATGTTAAAGTAGTACCAGAGACACTATAGGTGCTTTTGTGTTGAGTTACACCATCAATAGTTACAAAGGTAGCATTCTCATTAACAGGAGCATTAGTAAGAGCAAGTGTGGTATCAGAACCATCACCTGTCATTGTGTCAATACTAGGTGCTACTCCACCACCACCGCCAGCAATAGCTCCCCAAGCGTCTGTGTAGCCTTCAAATCCACCTGTAGTGCTATTGTATCTAAAGTATCCAGCAGCAGGACTTCCGGGTCTTTGTGCAGTAGTACCTACAGGTACGTGCATAGCGTCTGTGGCTGAACCAACGTCTAAGGATACATCAGGTGATGCGTTAAGAATACCTACACGATTGTTAGTAGAGTCTACTTTTAAGCTGTTAGTGTCTACTGTAACGTCACCAGATACTGTTAAGCTACCTAGAGTACCAACACTTGTAATGTTAGTCTGTGCAGCAGTAAGTACAGAACCTGTCAAGTCACCAGTTACATCACCTGTAACATCGCCAGTTAGATTTCCTGTAACATTGCCAGTTACATTACCAGTAAGATTACCTGTGACATTACCTGTGACAGGAGCAGTAACACCGGCAAACGTAGGACTATCAGTAGTAGCCACACCTTGGTTCAGTGCTTTGACTGATGCTTCACTGGTTAGCTCACTGTCCATCAAGGCACCAGCAGCAGTTACATTAGCTGTATCAGTTACATCTGCACTAGCTTCAATGCCATCAAGTTTACTATGGTCAGCGTCAGTAAACGCGTTAGTGTCTGCATTAGACTCATAGGCAGTCTTAATCTGAGCAGCGGTCTGGTCAGCAGTTGCTCCTGATTCAATACCGTCTAACTTAGCACCATCTGTAGCTACGTCACGTCCGTCTATAAGGCCATCAGTAGTTAGGTTACCTGATATTACAGGGGTAGACAAAGTCTTGTTAGAGAGCGTCTGTGTGCCTGCTAGAGTAGCTACAGTAGCATCAATAGCTAGAGTAACCCCAGTACCTGAAGCAGTAGAGTCAATACCTGTGCCACCTAAGATACCTAGAGACTCAGAGTCCAAGTCAATGTCAATGCTTGTGGAGCCATCAGTTACATCAAGATCTTGTGCAGTTACTTGTGAGTCTACGTATGCTTTGATTGACTGTTGTGTAGCTAGTTTAGTTGCACTGTTGGAAGACATATCGTCTTCATCTTTAATACCAGTTACAGTAGCTCCGTCACCAGCAATGTTAATGCTAGTGTTAGCTACAATGGTTGTGCCTGTAATAGCAGCAGCAGTAGATGCGCCTACAGTAGTACCGTCTATAGCACCACCGTTTAGATCTACAGTTGGTATAGTTACAGTACCAGTAAACGTAGGGCCAGCTATGTCTGCCTTAGTTGCTGATGCAGTAGCAATGTTATTGAACTCTGTGTCAATCTCAGCGCCTTTAACAATCTTAGCAGCGTTACCTGAAGGTAGTGAGTCCTTTGCTGCAAAGTTTGTAGTCTTAGTATAATTACTCATTAAATTGTTCTACCTATGAATGCTTCAATGTTTACATCTTGTATTGAAAATGACTTGTCATTAATCGTGGCATCTAGACCAATAGTGACTACTCTACCAGATCCAGTAGCTTTAGTCGTTGCTTTGTTTACAATGATAGATGCGTTGTACTGCGAGGTTGCTACGTTGTACTCAGAGATACCGTACTCTGCAATAGACGCATCGTCTACTGTTAACAGTTGCTTGGTGTATCCTTCAGTATAATCGTAACCCCAGTTTAACAATAGGTCTGTGCCTTGACCACCTACAATAGTAAATGTTATTTCTTTTAGAATCTTTAGCTTACTAGCGTCACCAAATGACAAAGCATTAGTGTAATACTTCATTGTGTAAGTAGAAGTATCGTCTAGGAAACCAGAGTATTCATTGATACCTTTAGAGTTACCAAAGTAAACTTCATTGTTGTCTGTAGTTGTAGCGCACAAGATACCAGTAAACGGCCATGTAGTTACCCTACTAGCTCCATTCTCTAACTTACCACGCATGTCAAAGCAGAACACAAGGTTGTTAACTTCAGGTAAGATCAGCAGATAAAAAGCATTCTCTTCGCTATAAACTGCTTTAATGTTACCTGTCTCTACTGCCGCTGCCTGTACTAAGTCATCACGTACATTTACAGATACGTCACCAATAGGGTTAGACTTCTCTTGTATAACTCTGCCCAAACTACGGACACCAGAGTCAGACAAGAATATAAGGTCTGATCCTGTGGACTGTACGCTGTCTCTAGCAATACAGCCAATGTTAGTAATGACATCAGCTAGTACCATACTAGAAGGTGAACTAGCACCAGAGTACAGGATAATACTACGCTTACCAAAGATAACTAAAAAGTCGTTAAACTCTGATAACGCTACAATCTCATCATGACCTGTAGGCCATACAGTTGTAATGTCTAAGGAACCTGAAGAACCTCCTGTCCACGCATGACCAGATAGCAAGTCAGACCAGTAAACAGTATGTTTGTTACCGACAACATCAGCAACCCATACACGGCCAAAGGCTGCTAGAGCTTCATTGGCTTGCGGTGGTGTACCTGTAGCGTGACTGTGGTCACTAAACTTTTCTAATACTCCACTACCAGACTCATCAGTGTAAATAAGTGGCTCTTGCCCACGCTGCCAAAAGTAAGCATGGTTATTAAAGTTTATGATCTTCCAATTGTTAGCACTGACTGTATAGCTACCGGGAGTAACATCAGTAAGTGTAGTAGTGCCTGTAAAGATCTTGTTGTTGCCAGTAGAGAATACTGTCTTATCACCGCTATGGTCTACAAACTCAAAGATAGACTCAATGCCATCACTAGATCCTAAAGGCGTAGCACTGGTCGTTAATTTCTTCAGACCCTTACGCGCACCAATACGACCAAACTTGTCTATCACCATGTTCTCAGCAATAGCAGCAAAGGTAGCGTCTTGAGCTACAGGAGAGTCCTGTGTGTTAAGACCCTTGAACCCCGGAGCAGCAATGTATATGTGTTCTCTGTTCTGAGCCATTAGGGAGTAGTCCAGATAAACTCTTCAGGATTCTTATAGGCATCTAAAGCAATAGCATCAGATAGATGTTTGTCTGCAATCAAGAAGTAATCCTGTGCTGTAGTTCCACCAGTTTCACCACGCTCCCTAGCCAACAAAGCTACAGCGTTGTGTACTATAGCGTTCTTAGGTAAGACTGTAGTATCTGTATCTAAAGACAGTTCATCTTCTCTAGCAATTAAATCAAAGCGTAAGTTAAAGACACCTGATGGTTTAGGGTATACTTTTACTTTAGTATCACTGTTACCATCAATACCACTAAAGGTATATGAGTCAGGACTACCAGTTACTTCACCAGAGATGTAATAAGCATTGTTAAACCAGTTAGGTGACTCATAACGCATAAAGAAGTTTGATGTGTCGTTAATGACACTATATATTCTAACACGTTCTCCAGCGTTTGTCAAGCTATATTCTGTAGTATCTGCTACAGTAGGTACTACAATAGTTGTACGTAGTGTAGACCACTGATGTGAGTCTTCTACAATCTGCTTTGCGTCGTTAACAAAGTCACCTACCATCTTGCTGTAGGTGTTCTGTGTAATCGTGGATACTTCTTCTTCTCGTAGCCTACGTAGTACCTCGTTGACTATGTTCAAATAACTGGTACTCATACTATATTCCTAAACATTCCTTGAGGTGCTGTATAGCCTCTAAACCTTCTGCGTTCTAAAAGACCCGGATCTGCGTACTTAGACAGGTAATCACTGAATAGTCCTTCGCTTATTTCACCAAACTCAGGAGCTTGAAAATCAAAGTCTAAATCTACATCTGCATCTACACTAGGAAGACCCATTGATCCTGCTTTAGGAATATCTGGGCCTTCAGGAGTCGTGCCTGTAGGAGCTTCAAAAGCCTCAACAAACTTTTCAACTGCTTCTTTAGGTGGCTGTAAAACAGCGTCATCGAAAGCAGATCCTGCTGTTCTTACGTAGTCCTCAATCGCTTTTATCTGCTCAGGTGTCTTATCTGGCAGAGAGGACAATAGTGCTTCAATTGCCTCTTTAGGCGGCTGTAGAACAAAGTCATCAAAAGATGATCCTGCCTCTTTGATAACATCTCCAATGCGCTCTATAAACTCAGGAGTATCTATATCAATACCTAATGTACCACCTTTACGTACATATGTGCCAAAACCATCCATCAAAGCACTTTCAAAGTCTGCTCCACCTGCTAATCGCCTTTGCATCTTAACAAGACCAGCGGTCATATCGTCACGCTGTATTCCACCGTATTTAGCGTCTAGTGTTTTCTGATCTAATCCTAGTTTATCTAACGCTTTATTTGTAAGCTGTGAACCGTATAAATCTACAAAGCCACCAAGTACATCGTCATTTACGGCAGCATTTACAAACTTAGCTGTGTTTACAACCTTATCAAATCTCTCTATGTCACTAGCAGCTTTAGAAGCCCCTGCTAGCAGTTGTTCACTTTGGGCGCTAAATGTCCCTTGTAAAGCTAGAGCTTCTGCTCCTTCAGCTACCTGCACTAATCCCTCTCTGTAACCCCCAGCACCCGCTAAAATAGCAGATCGTAGGATGTCACTAGTATCTCCTCCAGTAGCCAATGTTGACCCAGCAGAAGCTACAGCAGACCCAACTGCATTAGCTAGAGGCGCTGACATAGACGTACTAGCGGCAAGATAGCCACCTAGTGCGCTGCCTGCTCCAGCCGTTGCTACCATGATTGCTAGAGCTTTTAAGCCGTCCTGTACCCCAGTATCTTTTACTTCTTTAGTTCTAATCTCAGAAAAGCTAAGAGGATCGTAAAGATATGTAGAACCGTCTGATGTTTGACGGAAAGGAGTTACGTCATACTTTGCGTACAACGACTGTACCATAGGGTCTCTATTGTAAGCCTCTACAAGAGCATCTTGATAGGAAAGATCTTCTGTAGTTTGTAAGAAAGCTATTTGCTCAGTAAGGATAGGCTTAATAATTGATTGAAACTCTGATATTTTTTCTTGAGAAGCGCCAGTATGCTCTCCGTAGTTTCCACCAAAGTCTTCGATAGTTTTATCAAAGGCATCCGCTTGTACATCATAACCATAGTAATTGCTAACAGCCTGCTGTGTGCCCTGTTGATCAGTAATTGCTATGCTGCCATAGACATCTTCTGCTGCTTGCTGCTCTGGTCTACCCTGCCAGTTTGCTAAATAAGTAGGAGATGCTGTTTCTCTAAGATAAGTTTCTGGGTCTACTTGTATTGCTGATAAGTTACTCTGGAATGACTGATCGTAAAAATCATCTACTTTATCAACATCATCTATTTTGTCGTAGTCCGCGCCTTTTTGTAATCTTTCTTTATACTGTTCAATACCGCCAGTAAGAGTATAATAATTGTCTGTTCCGGGGCTTATTTCGTATGTAGGAGTAAATCCCATAGCCGCAGGAGTCCCCGCAAGATCAAAATCTATAAGATCAAATAAATCGTAGTCAAAAATACTAAAATTTTCAGGAATAGTAAAGTTTGTTGCCATTAGCTACCTATTTCCTAGTTTTTTCAAATGAGCGCATAGCGCCTAACCCTAACATACCCATAAGGACAGGCATCATAGTTTCTAGTGGTACTAAAGGTATAACAATGTCTATACCTGCTAGAGCCAATACAAAGTTAGAAAACGGAATTGTGATAAAGTTACCAAACATGCCTAATCCACATGTCCAGCCAATGAAGGGTCGCCATCCAGAAACAAATAAACTAGAGTGTCCTGCCTCTACTTTGTTTACTTCTAGCTGACCTTTAGCTAACTCTTGAGCATGACGCTCAGACATGGTAGCAATCTCATGAGCCAAAGCATTCTTCTGGTCTTTGTCCTCAATAAACTTATCAAGTAACCCTGTTACTGGGCCGACCAAACTAGCTACTATGCTCATACTTAGCTACCTCAATAAAACTAGGGGCCACCGTAGCAGCCCCCAGTTAGATGGTTATTACTTAGGAACAACCAAAGTCAAACCTGACTCAGGACGCAGTACGGAAACACCATACAGAGTATCTGAGGTAAACAGGTTAGCAAGGAACTCTTGCTTGTACTGAGTCTGAGAGCGAACACCCAGTTGTTCAGCCATTACAATTGCATCTTTCTGGATCAACAGAGCGCCCAGAGAGTCTACAGTTGAAGCAGAGTTATCAGCAGCAGTTTCAACAACAGGGCAGTTAGTGCTAACAAATACGTCAATGCCGTACAGTTGACCAATCTGACCGTTGGTGACTTGACCGTTGTTTACGAAGTCAGAGCTTACGTAACGATCAATACCCATAATGGTGTTGCGAACTGAAGGAGGAATAACGAAGCAGCGGTTTTCCATAGGAACATCAGCATCGTCCAGCTTCTGAATGATAGCGCGGAAACCAGCGTCAGTAAATACGTCAGCAGTTGTTACCGTGTCAACAGCATAGGTAGCCAGAGCGCCACTTGCAGAGTTGTCTACGAAGAACGTACCACCATTGTTTGCGTAAGTCGTAGAAGACGTACCAGCAGAACCAAGGCCAGTAGCCAAGCTGTGCAGGTCAGTGTCAACTTGCTTCGCCAAAGCGTAGCCAGCATCTTCCGTGTAGAACTGACGTAGTGAGCTAAGAGCCTGTACGTCCGTAATGTCTTCAATCAGACGTGAGTATTCAAAGTGCTTGTCAATAGAGATTTGCACTTCACCTTCCGTAGCGTTCTGAACCGTTACAGCAGTGTTCTCAGCTTTAGCGTGAGCGTCACCACGGACAGGCTTAGGCACATGGATTGTGTCGCCTTTCTTACCAGCCATAGACATCTTCTTGACAAGGTTTGCCAAGACGAGGTTCTTTTGGTACGCAGCAATAATCTCGTCACTCCAGATTTCTGGAATGAAAGTAGCTGCGCTAGTGTTGTCAACGAACCCGCCAGTTGCGGGATATGTGGAATCAGTCATAATAAATATCTCCTAAGATATACTATCTGACCCGTTTCTCTGCATATGCCTTCATGATCTCTGGTTGTAGAGCAGCATAGCGATCAGGGTCGTTTCTCATAAGGTTAATAATGTCTGCGCGTCTATAGATCTTCTTAGGTGCTGATTCAGTGCTACCACTAGCATTGCCAGTAGAGGCTGCTTTAACTGCTTGCTTACGGGATTGCTCCTCTACAGCGGCAGTCTGCTGTACAATGTTCTGTCGCTCTTTCCATAAGCTAAATAGCTCATCAGCGGACTCACTATCGTACTGCTGGTCTGCTGCTACAAACAGCTTAGTCCTAACATTGGACGCTTTAATCCACTCAGCAAAGTTAGCATCTTGCAAGATCTGTTGCATGTCAGGATGCTTACGTTGTAGCTCTGCCATTGCGGTACTTGCGCGATACTGTTGTGTGAGTGCTTCAGCTTCCTTAATCTTAGGATGGTTCTGAATCGCCCTATCTACAGCCTTATCAGGGTCTGTAAACCAATCTACTTCTTCGTCTTGTTGGGGTGCTTCTTTAGTATCTTCTGTGAGTTGTGTCTGGATATACGTATCAACAACCTTACGTAGCTCACCTACTTCAGAACTCTGTCGGCCCAATAGCTTCTCAGCTTCTTGGTGCATCTGTACAAGTTCTTCGGCAGACTTACCTTTGTACTTATCAGGGATCTCAGGTTCCTGTGGTTCAGGAGTTTCCTGTTGTTCCTCTACTTGTGCAAACATATCTAGTTGCTGTTCGTTCTCTTCTTGGTTGTCCTGACGCTCAGGTTCAATAATCTTAGCCATTATTAACTCCGTACCTTAGTATTGTGGAGATGTTTAGTATGAAGGTTCTCTAGGAGGTTTGCCTTCGTTCATGTGCCATGTGCTGCTCCCTACGTTTAACCCACCTATCATGTGCATCAGGGAAGTCTCCACTAATGCCTTCAAGGTTAGATCTCACTGGGGAGATAACACGTTTAGCGTCCAAGCCACAACTGCACCTAGAAGTTGTGACATCAGACTTAACTAAATCTTCAAACAGTTTGCCACAAGGACATCTAAAATCAAACAGCCTCATCAATAGAGTCTTCTGATTCTGCTTGTTCTTGAGCGTTTTCAATCTGTGCTTCAAGATTTAGTATGGTTGCTAGGATAGCTAACTGACCTTTGCGAAAGTTCAAGTTATCGTTATCCGTAGTCATTTCTACTGAGTTGATCTGTCCAACATTACCTTGTAGGTCAGAGATTAGCTGCTTCCAGCCTTCTGATCTAAACATAGCAAAGTAGTTGTTGAAATATGTTTCTAACTCTTGAGTCATTGTATTTTACCTTTGTTAAAGAATACTTGTGTACACTAATGTACCTATACATTATAGCATACTTTGACTCGTTTGTCAAGTGTTATTTTGTTAAATATGAAATTAAAAGTGCTAAGCACATAGGTACTAGAAATACCAGTACACCTATGACAGCACCTATCTCTCTAACGTCCTTCCAAAATTTCTTCTTAGCTGCTATTGCTCTAGCTAACTCTACTTGTTTAGCTTTTCTAGCCGCAGCCATAGAAGCCATAGCTTCTTGGTAAAGTTGTCCGTTACCGCTGACTGTAAAGAGATCTTTAATCTCTTGCATAGTCTCTTGTATTTGTTTCTTAGCTAGTGCAGCTTTAACAGCATCTGCTTCAGATAGCTTGCCTTCATTCTGCGCTCTAGCTAACTCTACCTCTGCACCTCCAAGAGTAGATAAGAAAGCAGAGATACTTGAGATGTCATTGGTAGTCTCAGCTACACGCTTGATAGCGGATGTTGCAGCATTGACACCAGCGACAATTGCACTTATCTCTGCTATCACTGTCAGCGGCCCCTACGTCC
>Ga0181397_1000724_pt1 | contig 12219 bp, 22 predicted proteins | sample 20SPOviralmetaG_FD_130126 | JGI IMG/M metagenome (GOLD analysis project Ga0181397, IMG submission 130126) | Marine viral communities from the oligotrophic San Pedro Time Series (SPOT) site, San Pedro Channel, CA, USA - 20 SPOT_SRF_2011-02-23 | ecosystem: Environmental > Aquatic > Marine > Strait...
CATACCTAGGAAAATGATTGTAAACCCTTTTGATCTTAGCAATACGGTTACTGAAATAGATTGGGAACGTAGAGAGGGGTTTGCCGCGATACAAGTATTTAAAGCGTGGAAACGAGTTGATACACTTATTCGTGCCATACCCTACATCGACGAGTATGATTCAAACCCTCTTAGGAAAGTGACCAAGTGTGTTGGTGGTGCAGGTATTGAGTACAGGTATATGACCAGTAAAGAAAAGTGTAAGCCACAGTATTTTGATACAGACGGTAATAAAATTTGGGATGTCGCACTTGCAAATGGGATGGAGTATGTAGGCACTATTCCAAACAGCCATGTACTTGAAATACTAAAAGACCGTAAGCTACAGATAGACCCTAGTTGGTCTAAAAAGTATTCTGAGTACGGAGCGCATTTTAATAGAACAACGGTAGAAGCTATGATGATGGGTGCTGTACCAGTTGCTACCGATTTAGGTATGAAAAATAGTGAAATATTTTATGGTGGAGAAAATTTTATAGAAGTTCCTCATACAGCTACACCTAAAGAGTTTGCAGGTATAATTAATGATAGCATGAACAACCGTTATCAGTGGGAAAGTATCCGTGCAAATAACATTTCTTTACTAAAAATGTTTGAAATGAAAACAGTAGCACAAGAGTATATAGATTTAATAGCTGATGCTAACAGGTGGGTGACAATGCCGATAGGTGTCCCAAGTGTGGGGTTAAAAAACTCTTGTGACAAAAACTTAGACTTTTTCAATATACCACCCCATTTTAACGCCCATACAGGCACTCAACTTAGTTTTTAGTAGTTAGCCCCCCCTATAACCCTTAGAGAGCTCAGAAAGGCTTTAAATGCAGTATATAAGTGCAAGAAATGTAAGTGAAGCATTGTACCTAGCAGTACAGGCATTAGAAACTAAAGGTGTTGAAGTAGACACACGCAACGGTAAAGCATTAGAGTTTGCTTGCCCTGTGATGACTTCTTACAGCCATAGCAGGGAAAGAGTATTGTTTTACCCTATGCGTGACGCTAACCCCTATTTCCATTTAATGGAATCGTTTTGGATGTTAGCAGGTAGAAATGATGTTGATTGGATTTCTAAGTATAATGGCAGAATTAACAATTACAGTGACGATGGCGTAACCTTTCACGGTGCGTATGGGCATAGGTGGAAAAACTGGTTCGGCTTTGATCAACTAGAAGTAGCTATTCACCGTCTGATTCATTATGAAAACGATCGTCGTACAGTTATTGGTATGTGGGATGCTACAAAAGATTTTTCTACAGATAATGATGGTAAAGATTACCCCTGCAATACGCAGATTATGTTTTGGGTTCGTGACAATACGTTAAACATGACCGTATGTAATAGGAGCAATGATATGATATGGGGGGCGTATGGAGCAAACGCTGTTCATATGTCTATATTGTTAGAATACATGGCGGCAAGGATAGATTGCGCGGTAGGTACATATTATCAATTTAGTAATAACTTACACGCTTATGTGGATACATTAGAAAAAGTAAAAAACATTGAACCTGATTACGATCCTTATCTGCATTTAGGTGATAGTGGGCATTACAACCCTAAACCACTGGTTGATGAACCTGCTTGCTTTGATAAAGAGTTAGAACGGTGGATGAACAATGAAACCAATACATATACCAACTCTTATTTTGATCAAGTGCTTACACCTATGGATTTATCTTGGGGTGCTTGGAAAGCAAAAAATATAGATGAAGCAGTACGCCATGCCGAAAACATTGAAGACCTAGCATGGCGTAAGGCTTGTGTAGAGTGGCTAATGAGGAGATGGTAAAGTGAAACGTGAGTTAAGTAATATTCTTACAAAGGTAAACGATTTAGCACATGCCGATGTAGAAGGCTTGCATGTGGCAGAACAAAGTTATGGCAACAGTTGGAAACAGCGTGGAGGCACTGGTGCTTTTATGATGTTAGCCCGTAAGTGGGATAGAATAGAAAACCAAGCTAAAAAAGAAAACTATGATATATTTGAAACTATTCGTAAAGACCCAAGGGAAGAAGGTATCATAGACGACATACGCGATTTAAGAAGGTACTTATTATTAGTGGAAGCAGAAATGTTAGGGCATGATAAATAACCCCGACCCCATGGACAAAGAGGTAGAAGCTGTTTGTGAATGTGGAAAGTATAAAAAAGTAATTACTTTCCGTAATTTAAAAAACAAATGGCCTCGCTGTAAATGTAAACTATCTATGAAAGTGAAAAGTAATGCAGTATCCTCTGTTTAAACCACCTGTAGAATGGGTTGTGCCAGATGGTTACCCTGATTTAAGTGAAGCAAAAGAAGTTGCTATAGATTTAGAAACAAGAGACCCAAACCTTACAACAATGGGATCAGGTTGGCCTAGAAAAGATGGGCATATAATTGGTATCGCCGTTGCTGTACAAGGTGACCAATGGTACTTTCCCATACGCCACGAAATAGGTTCTAATCTAGACCCTAAAATGACAATGAATTGGTTACGAGATGTATGTTCGGTTAACAGGGATTATATTTTCCATAATGCTCCTTATGATGTTGGGTGGTTGCTCGCAGAAGGTGTGCCTGTTTCAGGGCGAATCATTGACACAATGGTTATTGCGCCCCTGTTAGATGAAAACAGATTTAGCTATGCGTTAAATGCTATTGGTCGTGATTACCTGCAAGAGCGTAAGTCAGAGAAAGAACTACGCGAGGCCGCTGATGCGTTTGGTATTAATGCTAAAAGCGAAATGTATAAACTCCCTGCAACATATGTAGGGGCATATGCAGAACAAGATGCCGCTTTGACTTTAAAACTATGGACGTTTTTCAAATCGTTAATAGTAAAAGAAGATATACAAGACATCGTAGAACTAGAGTTAAAGGTTCTCAAAACAATAATACCTATGAGACAAAGAGGTGTAAGGGTAGATTTAAACAAAGCTGAAGCAATACAAAACGATTTACTTAAAAGAGAACAACAGCTACTTGCCGAAATAAAAAAGCAAACAGGGGTTGAAGTAGAGATATGGGCCGCAGAAAGTGTAGCCAAAGCATTTGATGCGTTAGACCTTACTTATAATAAAACCGAAAAAACAAGTGCTCCATCATTTACCAAGGGGTTTCTCACTAACCACCCCCACAAAGTACCACAAATGATAGTAGAAGCTAGAGAGTACCAAAAAGCAAGAGGCACGTTTATTGAAACTATTTTAAAGCACCAACAAAACGGTAGGATACATGCAGAGCTCCACCCATTACGCAGTGATGATGGCGGTACAGTTACAGGCCGATTCAGTTATAGTAACCCGAACCTGCAACAAATACCTGCTCGTCACCCTGAAATAGGGCCGTTAATACGAAGCCTGTTTTTACCCGAAGAAGGGGCCTTGTGGGGGGCATTTGATTACTCTAGCCAAGAACCACGCATAGTTGTTCATTACAGCAAGTTGATGGGTTTTAAAGGGGCTGATACGTTTGCTGAACAGTACAATGAAGACCCACGCACCGACTTTCATCAAATGGCGGCAGACATTGTGGGCGTTCCACGCAAACAGGCTAAAGATATAAACTTAGGGTTGTTCTATGGTATGGGGTCTAAAAAACTAGCGGCAACATTAGGTTTAGAAATAGACGATGCTAACGAATTGTTTGCCATGTACCATAGCTCAGTACCGTTTGTACGAGAACTCAGTAATTATGCTGTTAATCGTGCAAGTAGTAAGGGGGTTATCCGTACTGTATTAGGCAGACGATGCCGTTTTGATAAATGGGAACCAACTAAGTATGGCAGTTGGAAACCAATGAACTACCAAGAAGCGTACAATGAACATGGCCCTGCGATTCGTAGGGCATTTACATACAAAGCATTGAACAAGTTAATTCAGGGCAGTGCCGCAGATCAAACCAAAGCTGCGATGGTAGCTTTGGCAGAAGAAGGCATGTTGCCTATGATACAAGTACATGATGAACTAGATGTCTCCGTAGAAAGTGAAGACCAAGCTAAGAAAATTACGGAGATAATGGAAACCTGCGTCAAGCTAGAAGTTCCCTCCGTAGTTGATGCAGAGTTTGGGCCTAATTGGGGGGAAGCAAAGCAACCCTTAACGGAGAATTTATGGAAAAAAGAAAAAAAACATACAAAAACGCCAACCTGAAACACCTGTATGAAAAAATTAGGGGTGGGCATGTAACCCGATACCATACACGGCCAGAGCTAACCAACGGACAAAACGTAGCTGCTCACACTTGGCGAGCAATGGTGATACTTCATACGCTTTGGCCTGAAGCTAGTAAAAACTGCCTGTTGCATATGATGTATCATGATGTAGCTGAGATTGCGGTGGGTGATTTACCTGCTACAACTAAATGGAATTACTCAGAAGTCCACTCTATACTTAAACGCATAGAAAATGATTTTGAAAGTTCTATAGGTATTGGTGAATTATTTATACCGATCACTGTAGAAGAGGCAAAAGCATGTGATGCCGCAGATAAATTAGAACTCGTGCTACATTGTTATGAGTTGATCACACAAGGTAACAAGTCTGCTGTAGATGTAATGAATCGGGGTATACGGTATTTAAAAGAAAAGTACCCACACGAGAAACAAGTAAACAGAGCATTAAAAATGATAATACGCTTACATAATCTGAGTAAATAAACATGGTCTTTTGTGTTTTGTAGGGTATATTTACCATAGTAAACAATACAACCTAGAAAGGATTTACTATGGCAAAGCCAAGAAACAAAAACGTAGGCGTTAGCTTTGAACTATACGAAGGTTTAAAGGATTTACAACAAGAACTAGACTATAACCTTGGGTTTAAAATTACTTTGACTCAAGTTGTTGGGCATTTACTTGCTGAGTACCGCAAAACTACAAAGGCATGGTAGCATCAACATTTTTTTACTAGACTATAACGTTACCCAATGTGCTAAGTACCATTGCGATAAACACATTGTAAAGATGCCACTAGAAACCACACAAATGCTTTCTACTGTGCATTGGCGTTATGAAAACGAAGGGCCTTACCTGCCTGTACATGAAAAGCACCCATGTACGTTATGGGCAGGACAAACAGTGGAAAACTACATTTGGTTATGGAGGCTAGGCATTGCATTATGCAAAGAGTATACTTACAGGTATGGAAAAGTCCATGCTTGCGAAACAGTTCTTGCCATTTTACGGTGTCCCCCTATATTGCTGAAAGCAAGGGGCGTAACAAAACATCCGCAAGCGATGCCAGATGAGTACAAATGTAGTGATCCTATACAGGCTTATCACGATTATTACATAAACGAAAAAGCAAGGATATGTTCATGGAAAAAAAGGGAAACCCCGCCATTCATGACACTGTAGGTAACAATGTCATACCATTTGTGTCAAAACCAACTGTTAGTGACGCAGAAAAATATGCAGAAGCTACGTTTAAACAGAAAAAACAAGAAAAAGGTACGTTTTTAGAAACAGAGGTAGATGTACTCGTATGCTCTCTATGTGAAAGCAATAAGTTTTTTCTAGTAAACGATGACAAACGTACAGTAGGATGCTCTAGTTGTGGGTACTTAACGTCAACACATTGGATTATTCCTAATGGCGAGTGAGTTTGATGTATTTGATTTAATTAATACTGGGATAGCAATTTTTGCGATTCTTTCTGGTATTGTTTATGCGATCATCAAAACTAAAATAGATGTAGAACATCTCACTAAAAAAGTTGAAACATTGTTTACTCTTTTCAATACAATGCGTGATAAAGATCGCGATAAGTAACGAACACTTTTTGCTTAACATTGACTTTTTTATATGTACAATATAATTAATAACAACATAACCTGTAGAAAGAGGTATTTCACATGATTATTATTCCCAGAGAATACAAGTACCATGACAATGCTAAGTTGTTCCAGTGCTATTGCAATGCTCGCAGAACATATTTCAAAGCATTAGGGCATAACAAAGCAGAAATGAATGAACGCATTGCTAAAGATTATGCTGAAGAGCTAACCCGCAGAGAAACTGATGTACCTACTGATGATGATGTTGAAAAGTACGGTATATTTAATGGTGACGGCACATGGTAAAAGAGGAGGGTGGTAATGTTAGAAACAATTACTTGTCTAGCAGTAGCCATTTATTTTGAAGCAAGGGGCGAACCTGTAGATGGGCAGATAGCCGTTGGCAATGTTATACTCAACAGGGCCAAAGACCCACGGTTCCCCAACGATGTGTGTAGTGTGATCACTCAAGGGCCTACACACAAATGGAACCAAACTTATCCAGTAAAGCACAAATGTCAGTTTAGCTTTTACTGTGATGGCAAAAGTGATGAACCTAAAAACGATGAGTCATTTAGGAAAGCAGTATTTCTTGCGAGAGAACTCGTAATGGGTAAACCAGATTACAGCAAAGGAGCATTGTTCTATCATGCTGTATATGTCTACCCACAATGGGCTACAAAAATGAAGCCAACCGTTAAAATCAACAAACACATTTTTTATGTAGAAAGGTAGTTGTATGCAAACCGAGGAGTGGATGAAACGTAAAAAAGAAGAGCTAAGAGTAACAAAAGCTCATACCGTTTTTAAAGAACAAGTAGCAGAAAACAAAAAAGAATTGGAGGAAAGAAATGGTAACTTACTTAGTGATAACAAGCATACTTCCAGTACTGTGGTTGCTGACACTAGCCTTAACGCCTTTAACATAAAGGAATTTGTAGAGGCTCAAGCGCAACATATACAGTTTAATACGCGACTCATATTAAAACTGGAAAAGCGTGTAAAAGAACTTGAGGAAAGGTTAAGGGGTTACAATCCATGGTAAACTACGCAAACGTCAGGGCAAGTGTAAATGATCTTTTACACTTAGCCGAAACTGAACATGATTTAGAAAAGAGACAAAATTTAGGCCAACCCTTAGAATTTACAGATAGCCACAGGACAGGCGTTTTAGCTTTTGCTCTAGCTACTATCTGTTTACATGTCCCACAAGCAAGGGATAGATTAGATAAAATGATTAATCAAAAACAACAGTTCATTGCGACATTGCAGAAAAAACGGTAATGTATGGGGATGTTATGGGTTTATCTTATCAATGAAGGACCAATGATGTCAGAACCAGACAATGAATGGTTACAGCGTATTCAAGACCAGTTTGATCGTGTTTTAGATTCTGTGCCATATAAAAAAAGAATGTCTGAAAGCGAAAAACTCAGGCAACAAGAAATCAAAAACAGAAAAGCTGACATCAAAAAAGAATTAGATGATTTACCAAATACAAAAATAAATGAAATAGATATTTAATTCACAACCCTTAAAGCAAAGGAGCATCCCCTGATATGAAAACGATAAAAAATATGTTTATACATTTAAAAGATCAATTCACAGAACTTTCATATTTTTGGCAGTTCACTGTTTGTTGCATTTTGATTTTTAGTATCATTGTGCTTGGCATGATCATTCATCAATGATAATGTGTGGTAAGACTAACCTCATCCTTAGTCTATCACTCCCTGGAACTCCCCCAACAGGTTTTTCCTTCATCCTGTTGGGGTTTTTTTATGAGATTACGACGAGAGAGAGCGTACATATGTTGACCCTACAAGAGTTAAAAGAAGAACTAATAAAAAACGGAGAAAAAGCAGTTGAAATTGGACAACCAATGGCACTTTCAATTGTCAGGAGGCTTGGTGGTGTGAAAGCAGTAGCCGATTTAATTGAAATACCAAAGGTAAGTCCTGTCACTGTAAATAACTGGATTCATAATGGGTTACCTCCAAACTACACAACACGCGAAGCATTAAAAAGAATCGCAAGAAGGAAGTACAAAAAAGGGGCGGTGTTGACAAAGTTATTAAAGGATATTCAGGAAGCGCGAACAATTAGGATAAAACAAGGGTTGCGTACTTAAAAGTCAACTTATATACTGTACCTATAACTTAAATAGAACCCACATAGAAAGGTGGTTATTATGACAAAAGTAGTAGCGTTAAAAAAAGAGGCTCCTAGCACTGCCAAGGCATCCTCTAAAAAAATAGTAAAAGCCGTTGCCAAGAAAAAGCCAACCAAGATCAAACTTTCTGGCTTTCCTGCTGAGTTATTACTTAACGGTGAAGAACTTACTTACGATGATATTACCAATTTTGTGAGAGCTGAAGCAGGGGGCAACGAAAACAACGTTGAAATACAATGCCTTGTACCAAGCCCTGAAGATGTACCCTTTGGATGGGGTGGTAAGAAAGGAGGTGTACGGCACTTCATTCAATCGGCTTTTCTAACAGGCATAAATGGTGACAAACGGTTAGGGTTTATCCTTAACCAATGTGCCAAGCTCGGGCATTCACGCAAAAAGCCCAACGTTCTGCTCGCCCTGTTAAATGGCGGTTACTCTCCTAGCAGTAAGTACTGGGGGACGCCATACGTTAAACTAATTGTGAACAAGTAAGACTAATTAAATATAGCCCCTGACATTGTTAGGGGCTATACTATTTATATTAGTTCATAAGCCGAGAAAGGGTTTACCATGACACACAAGTTTTTTCACTTCTGCAACCTGCCCCCCTCTACGTTTCAAGTAGCCACATATGGGTGGGAGTTCAAAAGCCTTACCCAAATTGCCAATCGTGCTTCATGCAATGACCCCGACACAAAAACGTTTATTAAAAGACAATTACTTGATTTATGCTCAGGGCATGGCGATGTGATTTTTGCCTTGTACGACCCTGAAACCAACGACTGCCCAAAATTGCACGACTGGGTTGAAACTACCCCACGCAACAAGGTGAAACTTACAGGAGCTTTGATGCACCATAATGTGACTAATAAAGTAATCACTTATCATGCAGGGCTAGGGCAGAAAATGTGTAGATTAGTGCTACACGAAACACCAAGCCAAGAAGGACAAGAAATGTTTGTCGTACCGTTGCCCCAATAACCCGAACACAAAAGACACAATAATGGTAGCCCCTGACAACTTTGGGGGCTATTATTTATACAGTACACAACAAACCGAGAAAGGGTTTACCAATGATACAGTTACACAAATATCTTGATGATTTTGTTTGTTACAGCGATTACATTGAAGATGTAACCTGCCCATATGAGCGTAGGGTAAATCAACTTGTTTTTCCTGCTATTGACAAAGCTATTACAGATTTTATGCACACCGTCCTACCCATAAAGCAATACACCACTGAGGGCGGCGCAGTTAACCAGAACAACGCTGAAAAAGTTGTTAATGAGTTAGGTTTGTTGCGTGACAAAAGTACCAAACTTGAACAAGATTTGAAAATAAGCTACCACATACCGCCTACCGACCGTGACACCACGGCACTGTATGGTATTGATGTACGCTTAGAGTTTTACTTTTTACCACCTGACACAGTAAAGCACGTATTGACACCTACCCTTGACACCTATTTTAACAAGATGGTGGTAATACACATTGATGAACTTGAAGATTACGATTTTATTTTAGGTTAGGTAACGAGGGGGTGCGGTGCAGACGGCGTGGCACATTGGTCTCCAAAACCAAGGTTAGTTGACACTAGCCAGTAGGTTCGAATCCTATCACCCCTGCCAACCTACGCGAACACAAAAGACATAATAACATTTGTCCCTAACAATCACAGTTGGTACTGTATATATATTAATAATTAAACCGAGAAAGGGTTCACACATGATGCTACATTCTAACTTTGTTCAGCCCAAATACTGCCCCTACGCATTGAAGCAGGAAGAAGCTGACGTTTTGCTAACTGAGAAAAATTACATAAAACCTGACGAATGGTCGGTTTTCGTAAATTGTTGTCACTTACAAAAAGGTTATGAAAATTACATCTATGCAGGGTTACATAGAGATCTTGTTGCCTTGGCTGAAAAAACCAAAGGTGACATATTTTGGGACAACGATGCCCGAGACCCGATACGTAGCACTGGGTTTTACCTTGACACGCAAGGTAGCGAAATATTAAGATGGGAGACGCCCAACTGGTACGGACTAAGCCAACCACAAAAACGAATTGTGATTGCAAGTAACGCTACCCGAGGCACACCGACCAATACCCATGTAGTGACAGTAAGGGCATCAGACGGCCGAGGACCGTGGGCCTTTAAGAACCTCGCCGTTGTATGGCAGTAACCTGAACACAAAAGAGGTAATAATGGTAGCCCTTGACTACGGCTTGGGCTACCATTTATATAGTACCAATTAAACCGAGAAAGGGTTTACAAATGACACAACCACGTGACCAGTTTTTTGATAAGTTTATTACTGACGCAGGGTTAGCACCATACACCGACAACCACCATGACAACCTGCTTGGTGGCCCAAACAGTGACCCAGTACCCGCACACGACGGTATGGACGCATACATACACCACATTGACAATGACACAAGGCTAGTAATAACGAGCCACGCTTTTGGGGGCATTGTTACCGTGATAGTTTACCAACGTGTTGACACCCCAGTTACACTAGTGCTTGACGCAAAAAATATACCAAGCCGTGACTACATCAGCCAAATGCACGTTATAACGACGCCTTACCAATGCGCTGTAGCCGTTGACGCAGTAAAACCAATACTGAACCTATAACCCTTGAAGGTGGGGGGCCTGTTGCCCCTCACTTTTTTACCCACACATCTCAACTTAACGACGCACCAGTAACACTCAAACTACCAAGGGGTATATACCCCTACATAAATACTTTGAGACCATCACAAGGGCCTTAAAATAGTCAACAAAAACCCTCAATAAATGCAACTTTGTATAATAGGGGTAAATACGATTTATGATGAAATGGTTTTTTAACATTTGAAAATATACGATATATGACTATACACATATAAACAATGAGTTAGCAGGGGTATTAAGATATTGTACATGGTCAATGGTTCAATTAATCAGTAACTTTCTCGGTACGCGCGATTAATTTGGAATTTTTTAAGACTAGTAACTTTTCGTAATTCTTCCTATTATAGCAAAGTAGCAAAACAAAGAGGACATCAACATGGTTTTAGCCAAAGCTACTCACAAGCCAACGCTTGAAATTGTAGCCAACCCACGAACAGAAAAGAACATAACACCCAAGCAAGAAGAGTTTGCAAGATTATATGTTTGTGAGGACATCAGCCAAACAGAGGCCGCAGTCAGGGCAGGGTACTCAGTAAAATCTGCACACGCCATTGCATCACAACTATTAAATGGTCAACGCTACCCCAACGTAGTTGCGAGAATAGGTGAACTAAAAGCTGAGTTAGCCAAAAAGTACGAAGTCAGCTTTGAAAGCCATGTAAAAAAGTTAGCTGAAATAAGAGACCAAGCAATGACAGGTGGTAACTTCGCCGCAGCTGTTGCCGCTGAAAAATCACGAGGGCAAGCCGCAGGTCTCTACATTGATCGTAAAGAAATACTGCATGGAAAAATAGACCAGATGGACAGAGAGCAAGTGATGAAAGAAATACAGAAACTTCAAAAGGAGTTCCCTGCACTTGCCGCTGTTGCTGACGGCAATGTGCTTATAGAAAACCAAGCGGATGATAAGACAAAATAAGATATAAAAAAGGTTACTCAGTGTAAACGCTGTTGCTATACTAATTATAGTTAATAAATAACCGAGAAAGGGTTAGACAAATGGGTACAAGATGTAACATAGTTTTAGAGTATTGGGGCAGTGACCAAGTTAAGTATATGTACAGACATTACGATGGTTACCCCAGTAGTGTGAGACCTGAGCTAAAAAAATATGCTGAGGCTATACGTTGGTATGCAGACAATTACAAAGAGTTTGTAAAACAGGGCGATGAACAGTTAGCCCCACACACTAATGAGGGTATAAAAAAGTTGTTTGCTGAGCCAAGCCGTTTATTAGAGTTCTATGCCGACTTGTTAGTTAAGCATGAAGCATGGGACGGGGTGCGTAAAATACTGAACCCGAAGCACAAGCAAACACATTACGAGCCTATGCAGTTGACAGGCAAGTATGAGATAACCAACGGCATACATGGTGACATTGATTACCTGTACGTTATTACTATTGACGAAACATACCACAGGGTTTGTAGCATAAGTGAGTATGACCGCGACAGCTTTAACCAATACATGCCCGAGCTTGGGTTGAGGTGGGCTTGACAAGTAAACCTGAAAGTAAACTTTGGTATAAACTAAGAGAAGGAACTCAGGACCTAGGCGTGTTTTGGACAC
>Ga0181397_1000726_pt1 | contig 12204 bp, 8 predicted proteins | sample 20SPOviralmetaG_FD_130126 | JGI IMG/M metagenome (GOLD analysis project Ga0181397, IMG submission 130126) | Marine viral communities from the oligotrophic San Pedro Time Series (SPOT) site, San Pedro Channel, CA, USA - 20 SPOT_SRF_2011-02-23 | ecosystem: Environmental > Aquatic > Marine > Strait...
AAATATGAAAATAAAGGAGACGAAGTTGAATATAATCCAAGCTGGGCAAGTGGCTGTGGACGAACTTATTAAGGTTGCAAAAGAACCTATAGTAGATTCAGATGATGACATCTCTGCAGACAGGCTTAAAAACGCTGCTGCAACTAAGAAGTTAGCAATATTTGATGCTTTTGAAATACTTAAACGTATTGAAGAAGAAAAAGACTTGTTAAATGATAAACCTAAAGAAGCTAAAAAAGAAATTAGTTTTAAAGGATTTGCAGAAAGAAGATCTAAGTAATGGCTTATCAACAAACTTTATATAAAATATTAGACGATCATATAAAACAAAAAGTTATAGATCGCATGAATAGATACAACAAGTGGGAGTATGGTTACAATGAAGAACATGATGTTGTAGTTGTTAGTAAAACAGGTAAAATAGGTGAAGTATACGAAATACAAAACCTTAAAATAGCTTTACCTTTATGTGAAAAATCTTATAAAAGATCAAACAAAAAAGAAGAACAACACTGGCAACCTTTTGAATATCCTAAACAATTAAACGCAATTAAAACTGTATTTGATTGGAAAGAATATCCTGATGAATTTAAAGAAAGGTGGTATGAATACATAGACGAAGAATTTAAACGTCGTGAAGAAGGTTTTTGGTTTAACAACAACGGTAAGCCTATTTTTATTACTGGACCTCATTATATGTATTTACAGTGGACTAAAATAGATATTGGAAAACCAGACTTTAGAGAAGCTAATCGTTTATTTTTTATATTTTGGGACGCTTGTTTAGCAGATTCACGATGCTACGGTATGTCTTATCTTAAAAATAGACGTTCTGGATTTTCTTTTATGGCATCTGGAGTATGTGTAGATATGGCAACTATATCAACTGATTCACGTTTTGGTATATTATCAAAGTCAGGTGCTGATGCTAAAAAAATGTTTACAGACAAGGTAGTGCCAATATCAGTAAATTACCCGTTTTTCTTTAAACCAATACAAGACGGTATGGATCGTCCTAAAACTGAAATAGCATATAGAGTTCCAGCATCTAAATTAACAAGAAAATCAATATTAAAAACTACAGAAGCTAGCGAAGCTTTAACAGGTCTTGATACAACTATTGATTGGAAAAACACTGGAGACAATGCTTATGATGGTGAAAAGCTAAAATTACTAGTGCATGACGAAAGTGGTAAATGGGAAAGACCTAACAACATATTAAATAACTGGAGAGTTACAAAAACTACTCTTAGGTTAGGATCAAGAATTATAGGTAAGTGTATGATGGGATCAACATCAAACGCTTTAGAAAAAGGAGGCGATAATTTTAAAGATTTATATTATGATTCAGATGTCACACAAAGAAACCGCAATGGACAGACTCGCTCAGGACTCTATTCTTTGTTCATACCTATGGAATGGAACTACGAAGGATACATTGATATGTATGGAATACCTGTATTCGACACGCCTACCAAACATAAAAAAGGACCTGATGGATATCCTATAAAAATAGGTGTAATAGATTATTGGGATAATGAAGTTGAAGGATTAAAGCAAGATCAAGACGGTTTAAATGAATTTTATAGACAGTTTCCAAGAAGTGAAAAACATGCTTTTAGAGACGAAACTAAACAATCTTTATTTAACCTTACAAAAATATACGAGCAAATAGATTACAACGAAGATACTAAAATGTCTGCAAAAGTAACTCAAGGTAGTTTTCAATGGAAAAATGGAGTTAAAGATACTACGGTAGAGTTTATGCCAAATAAAAACGGCAGGTTTAAAATTAGTTGGATACCTGAATTAGGTTTACAAAACAGACAGTTTGTAAAAAACGGTATGAAACACCCAGGTAATGAACATGTAGGGGCTTTTGGTTGTGATAGTTATGATATATCAGGTACAGTAGATAGATTAGGCTCTAACGGAGCTTTACATGGTGTTACTAAGTTTTCAATGGAAAACGTACCTGCTAATAGAATTTTTTTAGAATACGTTGCAAGACCACAAACAGCTGAGATATTTTTTGAAGATGTTTTAATGGCGCTTGTTTTTTACGGCATGCCAATACTTTGTGAAAATAACAAACCTAGACTTTTATATTATTTAAAAAGAAGAGGTTACAGAGCATATTCAATGAATAGACCAGACAAAGTGTATAGCAAGTTATCTGTAACAGAAAGAGAAATAGGTGGCATACCTAATTCAAGTGAAGATATTAAACAAGCTCACGCGGCTGCTATTGAATCTTACATAGAAAACTACGTAGGTTTAAAAACTGAAGGTTATGGTGATATGTATTTTCAAAGAACACTAGAAGACTGGGCTAAATTTGATATAAACAATAGAACTAAATTTGATGCTTCTATTTCTTCTGGCTTAGCCATTATGGCTTGTAATAGAAACCTATATAAACCAGTACAACAAAGGCAAACAAAAAATATAAATCTTGGTATTAAAAGATATAACAACAAAGGACTAAGATCTCAAATAATATAAACACATGATTAACAACGGTATTAAAGGTTCTTTCCCTTCACAAGCAGTAAGCGATGTAGAGAAAATGAGTATGGAGTATGGTGCTAAGGTAGGTAGAGCTATAGAACATGAGTGGTTTAATGGATCTGGAAAATCAACTAGATACAACAGCGCTAAACAATCATTTCACACTTTAAGATTATATGCTAGAGGAGAACAATCTGTAAGAAAATATAAAGATGAATTATCTATAAATGGTGATTTATCATATTTAAACCTAGACTGGAAGCCAGTACCTATTATACCTAAGTTTGTTGATATAGTTGTAAACGGTATGTCTGATAGAGCTTATGATATAAAAGCTTATTCACAAGATCCTGCTGCTTTAGAAGAAAGAACTAATTACGTTAAAGATATAGCTGACGATATGATGGCTAAAGAATTTAATGACAACGCCGCTAATCAACTAGGTATTGATATATATAAAACTGATCAATCAAAACTACCTGAAAGTTCTCAAGAGTTAGAGCTTCATATGCAGTTAGATTATAAGCAGTCTATAGAAATAGCAGAAGAAGAAGCTATTAATAGTGTTTTTGATAAAAACAAATACGAGCTTATATCAAGAAGATTAAACTCTGATTTAATGATACTAGGTATTGGTGCTGTAAAAAGTAGCTTTAATAAATCTGAAGGTATAAAAGTAGAATATGTAGATCCTACTAACTTAGTTTACTCACCTACTGACTCGCCTTATTTTGATGATATATATTATGTTGGTGAAGTAAAAGATATATATTTAAACGAATTAAAAAAAGAATTTCCACAATTAACTGACGAACAGTTAAAAGAATATAAAGGATACTCTAATACTTACCACCAAACAGGTGACTATAATTCTAAGTCAGAAGATGAAAATGCTGTAAGTGTATTATATTTTGAATATAAAACATACATGAGCCAAGTTCATAAAATAAAAAAGACAGCAAGCGGAGGTTACAAGGCTATACAAAAAGATGATTCATTCAACCCACCTGAAAATGATAGTTTTGAAAAAGTAGATAGAGTTATTGAAGTTGTATATTGTGGTGTTAAAATATTAGGCAGTGGTGATGATATATTATATTGGGAAGTAAAGAAAAATATGATGCGACCTAAAGCAGATACTACTAAAGCCGTGATGAGTTATGCGATTTGTGCGCCAAGAATGTACGAAGGTAGAATAGAATCACTAGTAAGTAGAATAACAGGTTTTGCTGATATGATTCAGTTAACTCATTTAAAATTACAACAAGTATTAGCTAAAGTAGTACCAGATGGTGTTTACTTAGACGCTGATGCTTTAGCAGAAATAGACTTAGGTAATGGTACAAATTATAATCCACAAGAAGCATTAAACATGTATTTTCAAACTGGATCTGTAATAGGTAGATCTATGACGCAAGATGGTGATATGAACAGAGGTCGTATGCCAATAACAGAATTAAATTCTAACGGAGGTAATAATAAAATAGCTTCGCTAATACAAACTTATAATTATTACCTTCAAATGATGCGTGATGTTACAGGTTTAAATGAAGCTAGAGATGGTGCTATGCCAGATTCAAATGCTTTAGTAGGATTACAAAAAATGGCGGCTGCTAATTCAAATACAGCTACTAGACACTTATTGCAATCAAGCTTATATTTAACGCTAACAATGGCGGAGTGTATTGCTATGAGGGTTTCAGATGTATTAGAGTTTTCGCCGACAAAAAAATCTTTTGTTAAATCATTAGGTAAATTTAATGTTGCTACTTTAGAAGAAATATCAAACTTACATTTACATGACTTTGGTATATTTTTAGAGTTAACTCCAGATGAAGAAGAAAAACAAATGTTAGAAAATAATATTCAAGTTGCTTTACAAGGAGGTCAAATATACCTTGAAGATGCTATTGATATTAGAGAAGTTAGAAATATTAAACTAGCTAATCAATTGCTTAAAATACGTAGAAAACAAAAACAAGCAAAAGATCAAGAAATGCAGCAGCAAAATATTCAAGCTCAATCACAGGCTAATGCTCAAGCTGCTCAACAAGCAACAGAAGCTGAGATGCAAAAGCAACAAGCTTTAGCACAAACAGAGGTGCAAATACTACAATCTAAATCTCAGTTTGAAATACAAAAAATGGAAAGAGAAGCTGCTATTAAAAAAGAATTAATGCAATATGAGTTTGAATTAAACATGCAGTTAAAAGAAAAAGATTTACAACAAGTAAATCAAAAAGATAAATTTAAAGAAGATCGTAAAGACGAGCGAACTAAAATACAGGCTTCACAACAAAGTGAGCTAATCGCGCAAAGAAAAGATAACGCACCACCTAAAAGTTTTGAATCCGCAGGTATGGATAACTTAGATGGTTTTGGATTAGAGCAATTTGATCCGCGTTAAACATTAATTATTTAATTATATTATATTATGTCACAACAAGAAGAACAAGTAATTCAAGAGGTTGAGAATCAAGAAGCTCCGGCTGTAGAAACTCAACCAGTTAAGGAAGAGATTTCTTACAAAGAAGTAAAAGACGATGGAACTATTAAATTAGATTTATCAAAGTTAAACAAATTTCAAAACCAAAAACAAGATGCCATACGGGAAGAAACACAAAAAGAAAGTAGTAAAGAAGAAAGTGTCAATGAAAAAGAAGAAAGCGAAGAAGAAGTATTAGAACAACCTATTCTTGAAGAAGTAAAAGAAACACCTGTTGAGGTTAAAGAAACTAAGACAGAGCAAATTGTTGAAGAAAAGCAAGAAGTAACAAAAGCACCTGAAGTAAACGTGCCTGAGAACTTACAAGATCTTGTTAAATTTATGCAAGATACTGGTGGTAGTTTAGAAGACTACACTAGGTTAAATGCGGATTATTCAACAATTGATGATAATACTTTGTTAAAAGAGTATTACAAAAATACTAAACCTCATTTAAATAATGAAGAAGTTGAATTTTTATTAGAAGACAACTATTCGTTTGATGAGGAAATTGATGAGCCAAGAGATATTAAAAAGAAAAAATTGGCCTTCAAAGAAGAAATTGTAAAAGCAAGAAAACATCTTACTAGTCTAAAGGATCAGTATTACAAGGAAGTCAAGTTGGGTTCTAAGTTGACCAGCGAACAGAAAGAAGCAATCGAATTTTACAATAAATACAGCGAAGAACAAACTGTTGCTAGTGAAGTTCAGCAAAAGCAGTTTAATCATTTTAAACAGACTACAGATAGTCTTTTCAGTAACGATTTCAAAGGTTTTGATTTCAACGTAGGTGAAAAAACATATAGGTATAATGTAAATGATATTGCTAATGTTAAACAAAGCCAAAGCGATATACTTAATTTTGTAGGAGAGTTTCTAGATGATTCAGGTATGATGAAAAACGCTAAAGGTTATCACAAAGCTTTATATGCAGGTAAAAATATTGACAAAATTGTTAAGCATTTTTATGAGCAAGGTAAAGCAGACGCTATTAAACAAACCGCTATCGATTCTAAAAATATTGATATGGGAGCAAGAACAATTAAACCTGTTGTTGATGCCGGTGGTATGAAAATAAAAGTGTTAGGTGGTGATGATAGTTCTAAGTTGAAATTTAAAATTAGAAAATAAAAACAACTTAAAATTTAAACAAAATGGGATTTAACACATCTACAGGATTATTAGGGAGCTATTCTCTAAGTCCTATGCCAAGTCCAACTGTAAGCGATCAAAATTACATCGACTTTACAGCTACAGCTACGGCTGGTTGGGCACAACAATACTTACCAGAATTATACGAACAAGAAGTTGAAAGATACGGAAATCGTACAATCGGTGGGTTTTTAAAAATGGTTGGCGCTGAAATGCCAATGTCATCTGATCAAGTAATTTGGTCTGAACAAAACAGATTACACATCGCTTACAAAAACGATGCTGTAACTGCAAACTCTACTGTTGTTATTGCTACAGCAACTGGTATTGTAACTTTAGGAAGCGCTTTAAGTAACGCTTTAAGAGTTGGAAATACTGTTGTTATCTGTGATAACGCTACAGGTCTTAAAACGCTTAAATGTTACGTTTCTGCTGTATCTGGTCAAACAGCTACATTAAAAACTTACAAAGATGCTGCTTTCACAACTGTAGTTGCTAACGGTGGTGCAATTAACCTTTTCGTGTATGGTTCTGAATTTCCTAAAGGATCTTCTTCTATGTCAGGAGAGCTTAAGCCACAGTTCCAACAGTACAACAACAGACCTTTAATTATGAAAGATCATTTCAAAATTGATGGTTCTGACACTGCTCAAATTGGGTGGGTTGAAACTACTGATGAGTCTGGACAATCTGGATACTCTTGGTATTTAAAATCTGCTAGTGAAACTAAACTAAGATTTGACGATTACTTAGAAACAATGATGCTAGAAGCTGAACTAACTGTTTCTTCTGATACTAACACAACTGTATCTGATACTGGAAATGAAGGTGATAGTGATGCTCCTGATGGAATCAATGGTTCTGAAGGATTCTTTGCTGCTGTTGAAAGTAGAGGTAACATATTTGAAGATTTAGCTTCTTTAGCTGACTTTGATTTATTACTTAAAAACTTAGACAAGCAAGGTGCTATCGAAGAAAACATGCTTTATGTTAACAGACAATTAGCTTTAACTCTTGATGATATGATGGCTGGATTAAACTCTAACTATCAAGGTGGTGCTTCTTTTGGAGTATTCGATAATCAAGCTGATATGGCTTTAAATCTTGGATTCTCTGGATTTAGAAGAGGTTCTTACGATTTTTACAAGTCTGATTGGAAATACTTAAACGATGCTGCTGCAAGAGGTGGTTTTGGAGATATCTCTGGAGCTTTAATTCCTGCTGGAACATCTAGTGTATACGATCAAAACATGGGTAAAAACGTAAAAAGACCTTTCTTACACGTAAGATATAGAGCTTCACAAACTGATGACAGAAGACTTAAGTCTTGGGTTACTGGTTCTGTAGGTTCTGCTTCTTATACAGGAGATGACGTTATGGAAGTACATTATTTATCTGAAAGATGTTTAATTACTCAAGGAGCTAATAACTTTGTATTATTAAAAGAATCTTAATATTAACCCTTAAAAACTAAACAAAATGGATAAATTTTTAATTTTCATAGACGCGGCTGATGACGCGGCTATGTACCCTTTATCTAGTCTTATTGGTATGACTGTAGCTGCTGACGCAACTATATTAATGCAATTTAAGTCTAGTGTAGGTGGAGGAACAGGTGCTGAGCACGATACCGTAACTTTAACTGTTACTGCTGACTCTGAGCTTAAAGTTTTCAAAGCATTAGCTAAGAAAATTGGAAACGCAGGTAGCTTTAACGCTGACGGTTATGTTGTTGTTTGTGATGATGTAAACTCTGAGTTTGCTCATGCTGACATTACTAGCTGTACAATTACTCTTGATTCGTAAATAGAATCAAACTAAACCAAAGGCGTCTTATTGGCGCCTTTAGGTTTATTTTTTAAACTATTAAATTATATTATATTATGGAAACAAAACAAACAAAGCCTAAAAAGGCTAAAGAAATTATAGTGTCAACCCCTAAAGTAGTTGATAATACTCCTAAGTGGGAAATGAAAGATAGAAGTTATTTTTTAAAAGGTGGGGCTTCGCCTTTATCATATGTTTTAGCTTCTAAATCAACAAACAGAAAACCTTTACTATGGTTTGACGAAGACAAAGGTTATAATAGAGAAATAAGATATGCTAGTAACCAAAGATCTTGCTTTGTTGATGAACAAGATAATAACGCTATATTAGAGCATATAGTTTTTGAAAACGGAACTTTATTTGTTCCAAAAGAAAAACAAGCTTTACAAAAGTTATTATCAACATACCACCCTAAAAAAGGATACGTTTACGAAGAAGTAGACGAAGTAAAAGCCGCTAAAGAAGATCTTGTTGATATTGAAGTAGAAATGGAAGCTTTAAACACAGCTATGTCTATTGAAATAGAACAAATGGAAGCTATATTAAGAGTAGAACTAGGTTCTGCTGTTGATAAGATGAGTTCTAGTGAGCTTAAAAGAGATTTATATCTATTTGCTAGAGAAAATCCAGTATTATTCTTAGATCTTGTAAACGATGAAAATGTTATACTTAGAAACTTAGCTATAAAAGCTGTAGAAATGAGTATAATTAAAATATCACAAGACCAAAGAACTTTTTCTTGGGGAACAAATGATAGAAAACTAATGACAGTACCTTTTGATGAAAACCCTTATTCAGCTTTTGCTGCGTACTTAAAAACAGATGAAGGTGTTGAAGTTTATAAATCAATACAAAATAAAATAAATTAATAATAAGTAGTCACGGCCCTTTAATTAGGGCCAGTGATTATAATAAAATATAAAAATGGCTATATCAGTAGACAAAGTATACAAAAAAGTATTATCAATACTTAATAAAGAAGCCAGAGGTTTTATGACTCCTGATGAATTTGCTAAACTTGGTTCTCAAGTACAGCTTGATATATTAGACAAAGCTTTTTTTGAATATAATAAAGCTATTGCTAGACAATCTATGGGTAGAGGCGGACAAGGTTATGCTGATTTACCTAGAAAAATACAAGATACAATAGACCCTTTTTATGCAACAACGTCTATATCTTTAACAAACGGTGTAGGAACTTTACCTACATTTTACAATATTATAGATGTCTCTACAGACTCTAGATTAACACAAATAGAAAGAATTGAAAAATCTAAATTAAGCTTTCTATTATCTTCACCTTTAACATCACCATCAACAATTTTTCCAATATATTATGTAACTGGATCTACACTTGCAGTAAATCCTGTAACTATAAGTAGTATTGATATGGACTATATATCTGTACCAGTTGATCCTAACTGGAATTACGAAGTAGATGCTAACGGAGCACTTACGTTTGTAACTAACGATAGTGTTGATTTTCAATTACATCCTTCAGACGAAGTTGAGCTTGTTATAGGTATATTAAAATATGCTGGTGTAATAATAAAAGACCCTAGCATTATACAAGCTGCTGGTCAAGAAGAAATGATTAAAAAACAAACAGAAAACTAATAACAAATGAGTTTAATAGGAAACACAACAGAAGAAAATTATTACAGTGGAAGTCAAGTTTTTTATCTTGATGGCGCTAGCTCTACGTTTGTGCCAAGTGATTTAATATGGACATATAATTTAAGTACTTTTGAAACAATACCTTTAGCTTCTAACTTAAGAGTGTTTCTTAGAGATGATGAATTAAATACTGAAACAGAAATTTTTAACTTTACTACAAGTAGTAGAGTTTTGTCAATAACACCTGATGGTGATGGCTATGAGCTCCACAAAGCATTAGACACAAATAACTCTGTTGGTAGCTTAAGAGTACAGTTACAAGACTTTGAGTTTGGTAATTATAGATACACTTCGTTAAAAGATATAGTATCTAGTTTTATGGTTGCTTATGTAGGTGATGGAAAATTAATAGATTATGTTAATAAATCAGACGTAGTGTTTCATGCAAAACGTGGACTACAAGAATTTAGCTATGACGTTTTAAAAACTGTTAAAATACAAGAAATAGAACTAAGCACATCGTTAACAATGCCTATGCCGCAAGACTATGTTAGTTATGTAAAAATTTGTTATATAGACTCTTCTGGTATAAAAAGAATTATACACCCTACAACTTTAACTATAAATCCTACAGAAACACCTTTACAAGACGTAAACTACAATTACGTTTATGATAGCAATGGTGAAATAATAGAAGGTAGCTCTTTAACAGAGTCAAGATGGGATAATTTTAATACAAACAATATTACAGGTAATTTAACTACAGATCAAGATGCTTATTTTATAGGTGCTGATAATTATTTAAAAACTGATTACGGTAGAAGATATGGATCAGAGCCTCAGCATCAACAAATAAATGGTTATTTTACTATTGACGAAAGAACAGGTAGTTTTGCTTTTAGTAGTGATTTATCTGGTAAGCTTATAGTTTTAGAATATGTATCTGACAGTTTAGGTACAGATGTTGAAATGAAAGTACATAAATTTGCAGAAGAAGCTTTATACAAACATATTGCTTTTAACGTTTTAGCAACAAAAAGAAATATACCTGAGTATATAGTTCAAAGATACAAAAAAGAAAGAAGAGCAGCGCTTAGAAACGCTAAATTAAGGTTATCTAAACTTAATCTTGAACAAATGGCTCAAGTAATGAGAGGCAAGTCAAAACAACTTAAAAACTAGTACATGGCTAAAATTCAAAATAACTTTCTAAAAGGTAAAATGAATAAAGACCTTGACGAAAGAATAGTGCCTAAAGGTGAATACCGTGAAGCGCAAAATATAATGATTACGCAGTCAGAAGGATCTGATGTAGGTGCTATAGAAAATGTTTTAGGTAATGCTCTAGCTAAAGGCTTGACTAATATAGTAAACGTAAACCCTTTTCCAAGCACATCAAGACAAGAAAGCTTAGAAACTATAGGTTATTACAACGATGTTTTAAATAGTAAAGTTTATTGGTTTGTAAGTAATTTTAGCGGTGTTGATAATGATAATGTATTTGAAATAAATAGAGCTAAAGATTATCACACTTGCGCAATACTTTTGGCTGACTTAGGTAACGCAAGTTCTACAATACAAGTTTTAGCTCAAGGTAATTTCTTAAACTTTAGTAAAAGACACTTAATAACAGGTGTTAACTTGATTGACGATTTATTGTTTTGGACAGACAACTATAATCAGCCAAGAAAAATAAACGTAACAACAGCCTTTACAGATAACAATTATTACAATACTGAAGAAAAAATATCTGTAGCAAAATTTACACCTTATTTAGCACCTATACTTGTAGATTCTAATAACGCAGGTCATGATGTTACTTTGAAAAACGATGGTAATGTTAAATCTGAATATTTAAAAGAAAACTTTGTTAGATTTTCTTACAGATATAAGTATGATGACGGAGAATATTCAACAATGGCTCCTTTTACCCAAATTATATTTTCACCATTAAACAACGCTAGAATACCTTATGCTTCAAACACAGAGTATAACTCTGAATCAATAGAAAGAGAAGGTACTGTAGATTTAATGCAAAATCACTACAATAAAGCTGTTGTAAGAATACCATTACCTTGTTCAGAAAACTTAACAAGTGCTATTGTAAATTCTTCTGACGAGACTGTATGGAATAATGATTTAAAAATTTCAAAAATTGAAATATTAATAAAAGAATCTGAAGAAGCCGCTGTAAAAGTTGTTGATAGTATAGAAATAGATAATTCTTTTGAATCTGCTTCAGCTGCTAGCGCTTCGTTAGATACTGGTGTAGAATATTATACTGTAAAACCAAGTGATACAACAGAGTTTTTTAGATATGTATATAGATATATATATAAATCAGAAGAACCTTATAGTGTTTTACCTGAAAACCAAACAACAAGAGTATATGATCACGTACCATTAAGAGCTAAAGCTCAAGAAATAAGTGGTAATAGAATTATATACGGTAACTACACTGAAAATCCACCACTTCCTTACGATCAAACTGGTAAAAAAGGTATAAACTATGTAATAAATAGTATAAACAAAAGTGATGCGGAATTTGGTTTTGATTGGGGTAAAAAACAACATTTATATAACGCTTATAAATACCACTCGTTAAAACAAAG
>Ga0181397_1000729_pt1 | contig 12169 bp, 7 predicted proteins | sample 20SPOviralmetaG_FD_130126 | JGI IMG/M metagenome (GOLD analysis project Ga0181397, IMG submission 130126) | Marine viral communities from the oligotrophic San Pedro Time Series (SPOT) site, San Pedro Channel, CA, USA - 20 SPOT_SRF_2011-02-23 | ecosystem: Environmental > Aquatic > Marine > Strait...
ATTTTAATAGTAGTATTTATTTTAATAGTGATATTGGTGATACGGGTAATCAATATACATTAGCGGCACTAGAAACAGGAACACCACTAACCGTACCAGGAGCAAGTTCTCTACCGGAGTTAACATTAGTCGGTGATAATCCTTTATTTATAGAAAAGGGTAGTATAACTCAATATACAGATCCAGGTAGTCAGTCCGCTGGTGGGGAATCAATCACTGTGGGGGGAGATATAGTAAATACAAACGTAGCGGGAGAATATAATATAACTTTCACTGCGAGTAATAATGGAGGGAGTACTACTATTGTAAGAAGAGTATATATAATAGATAATAGTGTTGTAGATGGTGGTGGAGATAGTGGTGGAGCCAGTGGTGGAGATAGTGGTGGAGATAGTGGTGGAACACCACCACCCACTGTAACATTAAATGGTGATTCTGTTGTAGATATATTCTTACATGAAACGAATTCTTTTGTAAATGAAGGGGCAACAGCAACAGATTATAATGGTAATTCATTAACAGTTGAAACTACTATTCACAATACTACTTATTCATTAGGGACAGCTATAATCGCACATACAGCAACAGATTCAGCAGGTAATACCGGTTTTAATTATAGAAAAATAAATATATTACCAGAACATTTTCCATCTACACCTACACTTGAAATAGTTGATACTGATTATACATTCTCTTTTCAAAAGAATAACAATGACGGTTATTATAGATTTATATTTGGTGTTGAAAGAAACTATGATGATTATTTTAATTCTGAAAATAATGACAATGGTTTACTTAATCAAAATATAGAACTGATAGCTTATGCGAATGATACAATTCAATATAAATATGAAGCACAAATGTTAGGGACTAATAATCATGAATTAGTATATGTTAGTGATACAGCACTAGGGTTTACTTTAAATGGAGTACCTAAGCTGACAAATTATGTTAGTAGTGGATATAACCTAGAAAGTTGGGCGAGTGGGACGGGAAACAGTTACGTAAGCACTCAGTTTTCTTCGCCGTCTTCTATCAGTTGGTTTTTAAACATGTATCCATCTTCATCATCAAATGTATCACCAGTAGAAACATTAGGGATAGGATGGTTGAAGATGCCTAGACCTAATAATGATGGATTTATCAAATTGAAATCAGCAAACGGTTTTTCGGGAAATGGAATCAGTAATGGTATTCTAAAATTTAATTTTTATTTAATGAATCGTATGTATTATAATCTAGGCTCTAGTGGTTACACCAGTAGTTGGGGGCGTGTTATTCGGGTACAAATCTTTACCGAAAATGGTACAAATTATTATGATAACGAGACTAGGATAGAACTGTATAATATACCATTTGGTTCACATGAATATCAAATGGAGTGGAATGGTAATGTTCAAACCCATTATATAGATCGTGAAACAAATCCTATACCGGTTTTCACATCAACATGTAATTTTAGCAATAAAGTAGGTGGTTTAGATTTGTATTATTCGGGTTCGGATGGAGTATTAAAACAAGATTATTATTATGGTAATATTTATATAAAAGATAACGACACCGGAAATGAACACCTAATTGATTTCAATGATTATCCAAGTTCCAATAATCAAACAGTCCAACAATTTTGTGAAAGTAAGGGACTGCTACCATGGGACACTAGCAGTTCAAGTCCATATAATTTGAATGATGTAGAAATTATTACAACAATGCGTCCAGTTATAACATTAAATGGCGATAGTATTATAGAATTAAATGTAGGTGATACATATACTGAACAAGGTGCATCCGCAACCCTTAATAGTTCTCCAATACATAGTGGAGGATTAACAAGTAGTGGAACGGTAGATACATCAACTGTAGGGGTATATCAAATAGTATATACAGCAAGAAAATATATTAGTAGTTCACAACAATATTATGAAGATGTAGCAGTAAGAATGGTAAATGTAACAGAAATTCCAGATACAGAAGCTCCTGTAATTGAGATAGCCGGTTCAAACCCGGTAGAAATAATATTGGGTAGTGCATATGTAGATGAAGGAGCAACCGCAACAGATAATATAGATGGAGCTGTGAGTGTAGTAACAAGTGGTGATACAATAACCGAAACTAGCGAAGAAGGTCAATATACAATAACATATACAGCAACAGATAATGCGGGTAATGTAAGCACCGCAACTAGAACAGTAATAATAATTAGTTCTCAATATCTATATTCTTGTTTTTACATGTCAACAAATGCATCAGTGGTAAATGATAACGGAAATAAATATTTATTTAATGGTGATACGAGTTATAACGCAGATAAAAAATATGGTTTGGGTGTAGGAACATATACAATAAAGAATATTCCAGCTGAACATCCAATGGCACTGTTAAATGAAGGAAAAACACATTTAATAACATATACGGGTGATGATGCAAAAAAATTTAGTAAATCGGTAACATCAACAACCGCAGATGGAACATATGATTTCTATCATGGGGATATCACGGTAACAGTATTAGGTAATTTCATAACATTGAGTATATATTGTTATCATCATGGTTATATGGGTGGTGAAAATTTATTAGTATATAAAGAAGCATGTGAAATAGGTCTTCCCGAATCTTTAAATATAAATTATACGTTAGGTCTTTATAAAAATTCAAATGCATCGGTGGTAAATAATAACGGAAATAAATATTTATTTAATGGTCATACAAGTTATAATTCAAATTATCAATATGGTTTAGGAACAGGAACATATACAATAAAGAACATTCCAGAAGAACATCCAATGGCAATATTAAATGCAGGAAAAACATTACAGATATCATATTCAGGTGATAGTACAAAAAAATTTAGTAAATCGGTAACATCAACAACCGCAGATGGAACATATGATTTCTATCATGGAGATATACAAATAATGGTAAATAGTAATTTTGATAAAGTAAGTGTATATTGTTACTATCATGGTTATATGGGTGGTGAAAATTTATTAGTATATTCAAGCGATTGTAAAATACAATTGCCTTTAATAGATAGTAGTTCTTTATCGGTAGCTGAAACAAGTATAACAGAAAGTGATATTGGTATGAAAATATATGGTAAAAAAAAAGATTATGATGAAAATGGAGATTCAATAACAAGTAGTAATAATTATAATAAATTAGATGTAAAATATAATAAGAATACACGTAAATGGAATACAATAACAAATATTCAACCATTATTAAACGTAGGAAGTGGTTTAGAAGATGGATTATCTTCAAATAATTATTTTCAAATTTATCATAATATAGATTACAATCTTGTACAAAAAATGCCAGAATTAATAAGTAAATATAATGAAACTTATGGTGAAGAAATAGGTATAGATAAGTTTTATGAGAGTGATGAAATTGATAATGCACATATATTAGATTGTTATATGAAATTTTATAGGTTATCAAATCCAATATCTGAATTATACACATCACTTGAATATAATAGAGTAATAAATAGTTGGAAAGTTAAAAACCCAACAGAAGTATATAATCGTGTAAAAGCAAGTAACACAGTGAAGTATAGTGTATTTAGGTTAACTCATTTAAATGACAAAGGAGATGATTTGAAAGAACAATATAATATAGTATATCCTCTACATTCAATAATAAAAATATATAAATTATGGTATAATTCTTCAAGTGCGGGTGATGAAATTGTGGACGGAATCATGTTTTATTCATATAAAGAAAAAGACGATGTATTAGTAAAAACACAATTTGCAACAGTAAATATACTTTATACGGTGATGACAGATACATTTTCAGTAATGAGTGAAACTCCAACAATTAGGTCATATGATTATAATGGTGAAGATTTATAATGCGATAAAATTTAGTATTATATATAAAAATATTATATATAATAAATATGACTATTTTTGATTCAGTCTCTAACGAGACTCAACTACAAAATACTATAGATGAATTGAAAGCCGCACTTGTGGCGGATGTTGGGACTCAAATAACTTTGGATAAATTAGAAAGATTATGGTATGAAACAGACACTATAGACAATCTTTCTGACAGTGACGTAAACGCACACATAATAGTTTATGTATTTTTTGAATACACAAATACCAATAACGATAATGACCCGAATTCTCATGTAATTAAAAAGGTGAAATATAATGAACATTACGGGTATCATGCAATAATAAATTGGGGTTACTTGTCGGCTTCTAGTTATGGTTATGGCGTACCGAGCAGTAACGGAGAGATTCCAGACGTGTTTTATATTATGCAAAATAACCTATTCGACAGACTAACCGAGTATTACCCTGTACCCGTAACTCCATCAATAAATTTAATTGGTGATAACCCATATGAACAAGTATATGGTACACCTTATACAGATCCAGGATATACTATAATAGATTCTAATGACGCCGATGTACCAGTAGAAATAACAGGAACGGTAGATGTAAACACTTTAGGACAGTATACATTAACTTATAGTTCTACCACAACGGGTGTAACATCAGTTAATAGAAGAGTAGATGTAGTAGATAACATAGATCCAGTAATAGTTTTGGAGGGTGATAATCCGTATGTTATAGAACCGAATAGTACGTATACTGAACCAGGTTATACTGCAACAGATAATCGTGATGGTAATATCACCGCTGATGTAATAATAACAGGAGGAGATATAGATACTAGTACAGTAGGAATAAATACAGTAAAATATACAGTTACTGATGCGGTGGGTAATACTACAGAAGTAACCAGATTAGTACAAGTAGGTAATATGAATGATTCAGTGTTGCCAGTAATAACTTTGCAGGGTAATAATCCATTCTATCTGGATAGAAATAGCGTATATCAAGAACCAGGTTATACAGCACAAGACCAAGTAGATCTAGATACAGCTTCAATAGTTATAACTTCAAGTGTAGAAGTTACAAGTAATATAGATAATTCAACAATGGGTGAATATGAAGTAATATATTCGGTAACAGATGGGGGAGGAAATACTAGTAGAGTTACTAGAACAGTAATAGTACAAGCCGGAGGTTTAATGGAGGTGGAAACATATACAGAAGAAGTGTATTTCACTGTGGATATAACAAATGGAATACCAATAATGATATCAAATACACATATAAAATCAAATTTTGATGTAGCATATAGAGCGGAGAATTCTGGTCGTAGTGTAGTGGGTATTCATAGAATTTGGGTAGAAAAAGGAACAGGTTCATCAGGATTAATATATGCATCACCTGTAGTATATTTATGGGTATTTTATTCTCATAAAGCAGATAATAGTGAAGAAATCAGTTATGAATCACGAAAAATGAATTATAATTTGCAGATAAATGAGTGGACATATACTAGTGAATTATTATCTGGTACAATTCGTTCAACTGGAATAACAACATTTGACGAAGTAAATTTAATACGAATATATTCAAATATGCCTCAAGTGCCAATGTTTTCAAAGTATCAAGCAAGAAAATTATCATCACTCATACTATTAAAAGAACAGTGTGTAGATTTGAATATTTCAGTTATACCAACAGAAAATATAGATAATATAATTATATTAGAGTTATGGTATGATATACGAACATCATCATACGAGTATGTAGAATGTATAGCTTATATTCAAATTACACGAGATGATAATGAAGCAATAGAGTATAAAACATTTTACATAACTTATAATAATGATACAAAATTATTTGCAATAGGTATTTACAATGTTACTAATGATATAGTGATGGTAAATAGTACAGCAGATGATAATAAATTAAATGATGTACTTTCTGGATTAGGAAAACAAATTGATATATATGATTCAGACGGTAATTTAACACAAGATGATTATCATAGTACATTTTATACAAAACCAACAGGAACAAGTGTTCATAGTGAAGGAATAAGATTTATTGATAATACAATTCAAACAACCGCAATGCCACCGATAGGAACAGTATTAATGTATGCTTGCGAAGGAACACCACCAGGTTGGCTTGATTGTGATGGTACATTATTCAGTAAAGATGATGCAGAAATGATAGATTTATTTAATATAATTGGTTATACATATGGAGGTGATGGTGAAAGTAGTTTTCGTGTACCTGATTTAAATGGGCGATTTCCAATGGGTAGTGATAGTACATTAGCAGATAATGACAGTGAATGGGATTCCTCCAGAAAACAAGGGGGTAATGACCAAATAAAACTAACACAGTATGTTCATAAACATAATATTACAACTACTGGTTACCATACGCCAATAAATAGGGTTAACATTATTCAAAAAAGAGCACCAGGTACCGATAGTTACCGATATGGTCATTTTCATACAAGTAATAATACTCAAGTAGACTATAATAGTAACACTACTAGTAATTATTATCCATCATTTACAAAATTACGTTTTATAATAAAAAAATAATATGTATATTTTAGTATATTAAAATATATATAAGTTTATATAAATGTCGTCAGTAAAAGTAGCAAAAGATTATATTCAGTTTAATGATAGTTCAAAACAATCAGGAATATTTCCAATGATAGGTTCAATAATAATGTGGCCAGGTGATATAAGTAATATTCCATATGGTTATTTAATATGTGATGGTAGAACATTAGATAAAACCGAAGTTGAAGGTAATAGTATTATTGAAATATATGGTAAATTATTTGAAAAAATAGGTTATAAATATGGTAGTGTTGAGGGTGATTCAAATAAATTTAAATTACCGAATATGATAGAACGGTTCCCGTTAGGAATAAAAGATAATATTTTTAAAAACGTAGTGGATTCAACAACTTTATACGGAGGTGTAAAAAAGTTAGAAAATAGTCATTTTAAACATAAACATGGATTAGATACTAGAAATTTTGGGACAGCCATTGGGGAGACAGAGATTGAAAATGATAATGAGTATACGTCATACTATGCTATACAAAATACCGTTACTTTAGATATTGTACAAGAAGATGGTGACAACGATGATTATCTATCGAAGTTTAATGTGTTAGTATTTTTAATAAAATATACAAATATTTAAATTTTAGGTACGTGAATAAAGCCACCCAGTAATAATATATTTATCATGACTAATAGGCATATTACCTTTATGTGGATATGTCCAAGTAGCAGGGAAAAATAATAATGAACCAGCTTTGGGTTTTATCTTATAATCATCCCATAGAATCGTTTCACCGCCCTCATCAACATCATTTAAATAGAAAATATATACAAGAGTGCGACAATAAACCTTTTTATTTTCATAAATAGTTGAAAAATCATGATGATAGTTAAAAAAACCATTATTTTTGTTATATTTTTGCATTAAAAATCCGGTATCTTGTAAGTCTTCAAATATAGTATAATGTTTATTTAATGAAGAAGTATATTCAAAATATTTATGAATATGTTTATTTAATGTAGAGTTTAAAATATCATCAATAATTTTCCAAAAATCAATATGAATAAGGTTAGATATACTAATATCAGTAGTTAGTTTTGTATTTGGATTATATCCACCTGAAGTAATACCTGATTTCTGGCAATTCGGGTTATTTTCGTATATATTAATAATATGATTGCACATAGAATTATCAAGTACGTTATCAAAAACTTTTATTAATTCCATGTATTAATTATTTTATAAATCTTTATATATTTTCGTATTTTTATGTATAAAAGAATGTTTATGTATTATATAAATGTCATCATTAAATGCTTTAAAAATAACAAAAGATAGTTTAGAATATAATACAGATGAAAAACAAAATACAGTAACGACAGATATAGGAACAATATTATTATATGCAGGAACGACAATTAATAATATATCTAATAATTTTTTATTATGTGATGGAACAAGTCATGAGATTGCTGATTATCCTGAATTATTTGGTATAATCGGTGATAAATATGGTGGTACGATAACGCATTTTAATGTTCCAAATTTTAAAGCGTATATACCAATAGGTTCAAAAGAAGGTGTAAATACAATAAATTATCAAGGTGTAAATACAATAAGTGGTGGTCATAATTTTATAGAATCAAGTCATTTTAAACATGACCATGCTATCCCCACCCATACTTTTTTGAGCGAATTACAAAGTTCTGGGGGGGATACAAATTCCGGCAAATCAGACAGAGATATTTTGAACAGTTATTCAAGAGTTTCCAGTTCACTACTTGTTACTACAAATACATTAGATGATAACGATACTCCAATTACAACACAAATTAACCATTATCCCAAATATACAACATTAAATTATATAATATGTTATAGAACATAATTAAACATCTTTTTATTGTAATTCAATAGAGGAACGATAAATAAAGCGACATAAATTATAATGAAAAAGTTTATTTTTGTTTGCTTTTTCTCATAAATAAATATAGTATAATATATGGAAGAAAAAATAAATATAATTTTAAATAAAAATTTTGAAAATGGTTTATTATATAAAGAAGATGTAAATGAAATAAAAAAAATGTATAGCGAATTAAAAATGTATACATATAGAGATATATTTAATAATAGAACAATACGATATCAACATTTAAAAAAGAATTTAACAAACAAAGATTTTGATATGGAAAATAAAAATATATATGTATACGGTGTATTAGAGCCATTCAATGATAAAATAATAAAAGTTATAAATATTCATAAAGAATGTTTTAATAAAGAAAAGTTATGTATAAATTTTTTAATAGAAATATATTTTCAAAAATTAGCAAAAACATACATTAATGACGAAAAAGTAATTATTCCAACAATATATAAATATGGTTACATAAATGGAGACACACATATATTATATTTTTTTGAAATGGATTATTATATTGAAAATTATTATGAAAATATTATTATAGATAAAGAATTAAAACACTTAATAAATAAAGTAGAAATAAATAATGAAAAAATAAATATGATATTGAGAAGATTTATTAATTATAAAAATGGTATTAATTATTTGAAATATATAGCAACAAAATATAATATATATCATAATGATGTACATTTGATAGATGATGAACATTATAACAAAGTTATAGAAAATCTTATAGAAAAAATAAAAGAATGTAAAGTAGTTGATAAAAATTTTAATTATAGAATAGATGATTTAATTAAAAATATTACAAATATGGAATTTGAAACAAATAATCTATTATCAAATAATTTACAATGTATAATAATAGATTTTGGTTGTTGTTCTCGTAAGTTAGAAAAATAATCCTTAATTAATCTTTTTACATACGCGGATGGTTCTCTTTATTTGTAATAAAGTTTTTACAAATAAAGAATATTATGCTGTTGCATTCTTATCTAGTCGTACAGTGGGGCATAATTGTTTAGTTATTTTATGTGTAATGGTATTCAATTCATCTTGGTCGGTACAATCACAATAGGTGTTTTGTTCGGCTTTACCTGTCATAACATATTCGGGAGTATCTAATTCACAACTGTTAGGATGAGATTGTTTATACGCCCGAATTGCACGCCACGATTTCGTATTGATTGTTTGCTTCATTGCTTTGGGAATGATTGGGTCCTTTGTATCCGTTTTTTTCCATTTCTCCGCTTTCTTGATTTCCACCAAATCCCGTTCTTTATTTTTGTCGTTATCCCAACCTTCATCATGTTTGATATAGAGAGTGCCACGATGTTGGTCGGTACAATGTAATGGTCGTTTGGTAATATCAAAGTTTTTGAGGGATTTCATAATAAGATTCGCGAAGTTATCTGCAGGTTTCTTATGTTTACTCATGGATACGACATCTTGGTCGGTAACAACAATATCATTCATAAATTGCTCAATGCTAATCGCATCTTTACAATGATCATTCAAAAATAACATAATATTGAAGGTATTATTATTTGTATTGTTGTTGGTGATTGTGTTGTTATTTCCAATACGAGGAACCATTTCTTTGATAGTTTGGTGTAATTCATCATTTTTCTTCATCATCTCTATAAACATGGCTTTATAATCTATATTAGATTCTTCTTTTGTAAGCACAATTGTATTCTTGGGTTCTTCTTCTGTAGTATATGTGCATTTTTTTTTATGTCTGGATAACCCAGATAAAAAAACATATTTTTTTCCACATTCACATATATGTGGGTTGGGGATTTTTGGGGATTTTTCATTATCATTATTTATCTTTTTATGTTTTGCAGTCAATAAATGTTTATTAAAATCTTTTTTACTGCTCGTATAATAGTTACAATTTTCACATGAATGTTTTTTGGGATTTTTTGGGATTTGTTCGGTTATCATTGTTATCTATAATATGATAACATAAAAATCCCCCTAAATCGTTTTTCCAAAAAGTATAAAAAAGTTCAGTAACAAATAAAATCATGAAAAAACGGGTTTCACTGCATTATGCTCTGAAGTGGTTTTTTCGTGTTTTCTGAAAAACTTATGGGCTTTGAAAAAAAAAATGGACATACTTTTCATTGTCCTATTTTTGAAAGTAGGCATATAAATATTTTTGTATTATTTAATATTGTAAATTAGCTAGTATCGGTATTATTCCTTTTTTTACATCCGCGTTTATGGGATGATAATGCTTGTTTATTCTTTCCAACAAAGTCGTTACATAAATCACATATAAAAACTCTATCTTTAACGTATGCGTATTTGGGTTCAAGATATCTATCCAGATTAGGCATAGACAAATCATCAATTTGTGTATTCATTTTTTTAGTGAAATCTCGTAAGATAGTGTGTAACAATTCTTTATTTGTAATAAATGAACGATAATCATCGTTTATACCATCAATAATATCTTTTGAAATGTGAATGTTCTCATTGTTTATATTAATATCTTTCAATTTAATTGACAAATTATCAATAATGTCAATTGCCAACCTGATTTTCTCGGGATCATAATCACAATTCTGTATATATATTAGAATATTACCATTATTAATATCAATTTGAAAATTACTTTTAAATGCAATACCGCTATGTTGTGAAATAAAAATACCAGACATATTTAAAGTATCAATATCACGAATAAATTTGGATATTTCTTCTTTTGGAATGTTGTAATTATATTCTTTGTTCTCAATCATGATAACTGGTTTATCAAGTCTTTTCAGTAGGAAATCTCCAGAAGCCTTTTGTCCTGTAGTATTCGTAATTTCAGCAGTATTATAAATACTATTTAACAAAGAACATAATTGTTCTTCACCAACTTTACCTTTATGGGTAGATGATTTGTATTTTCCCAAGAATGTCTCAAGTTCTCCAAATAATTTGTCTTGTGTATTAAGAGAAACTTGAGTTGTTTCTTTAATATTATTAATATTTTTTGATAACCTTTCTTCTGTTGCAGATAAAACAGAATACAAGGGTTGTTGAATATTTTGTATAACCTTGCCTAATTTGTTCTCAATATTGTTTAGAAATTCTGTCTGGGCATCCTTATTATTTACATTTTTAGTAAGTTCATATGTATCAGTTGTTATACTATTATGAAGTTCTTTAAGGTTATCTTTAATTTGTATTTGCAATGATTCTTGATTCTTTGGAATAATATCATTTAATATCAATGTTGTTTTATCTACCAATATAGAGTTACTTTTATCAATAAGAGAACTAATCTTTTCATTAATAGTCAATGAATTAGTATTAATAATCTGTGAGAAATCATTGATATATTCTTTTTTCATATTATTCATTTGTAACATCGTACTATTAGTTATATTACTTGTAATACTGGTTACATTTTGGTTCACTATATTTAATGAATTTGTAAAGTTCTCAATCTTGGTTTGATTATCCTTCATAAATGATAACAATTGAGAATTAATATTACTATTCAAATCATTAGTCATGTTATTAAATATAGAATCCATAAAATCAATTAACAATAAATTTGCACTTTCAAAGTTTACATTTGGGTTTTCATTATAAAAATCATATATTTTTTTATTATTTACTGCAATTGTGTAGTCATTCGTATCGTCACTCATTTTTTTATAATATATAACAAAACGGGCTATCTTTAAGTATTTTAATTTACTATTAAGTTTTTATTTAAGATTTTTGAGTTCTTAAATAGGTTTTTGAGTTCTTAAACGTTCTTAACTAATAAATATTAAGAATATCAAGAACCTAGTCAAGCTTATGTAAGAACTTA
>Ga0181397_1000740_pt1 | contig 12065 bp, 13 predicted proteins | sample 20SPOviralmetaG_FD_130126 | JGI IMG/M metagenome (GOLD analysis project Ga0181397, IMG submission 130126) | Marine viral communities from the oligotrophic San Pedro Time Series (SPOT) site, San Pedro Channel, CA, USA - 20 SPOT_SRF_2011-02-23 | ecosystem: Environmental > Aquatic > Marine > Strait...
GGGATGACCTAGAGAACTTTGAGAAGGAGGACAACACTACAGGTTCTCAGGAACTAGCGTGTGTCGGAGGAGCGTGTGAAATAGCATAGGTAAAACTAAGGGGGCGCAATGCCCCCTTTTGTTATTTCTCTGCTTCTTCTTCTTCTTGAACTTTCTCTACTACTTTTTCAGCACCACCGCCTAATAAATAATAGTAAGACCTACCCGCGATTGGAACTTTCTGAAGTGCTTTATTAAACGCCTCATAATCATTCTCTTGTTCAAACAATACATTGTTCATAGCTTCGCCCATTGCATCAAGTATAGAGGGTGCGGCAGGGGTTAATAACTCTGTTACAAAAGTACCATACTGACCTTGTGCTAAGTACTTCTCTCTACTATATTTACTAAGAAATAATATCTTAGCTAATGATTCATAGGTAACATCGTCTATGTCTCTAAGCGCGTCAGGGTCGAAACCAGAACGTAAGAAGTTTCTTGCGTTTTCAATACTCCCGTTAGTCATACCTACCAGTAACGAATACTTAAGTGCTTCCTCAAACGCACCTGTTACGTCACCTCTCTGCCCTCTTTTTACAATGTTTTGCCTAATCAAATTTAACTGCTTAAGACCGAATGATTTAAGAGAGTACAGTATTCTACCGTTAGTCATCTCCAAGTACGCCTGTGGCATCTCAGATAAAGCAATGGGCTGTACGTCAGCCAGTTCATTCCACATTAACAGCTTAGTGTTGTCAGTGACACGCCCTGCCTGTAAGTCAGCAATTAAATCTGCTGTCTCATTCTCAAACACATCCCCATACTTCTTAGCAATAGCATCTGGATTTGCTCTAGCTAGTTTAGTATTCTTACGCCAAGACGCTTTAATGAAAGTGTCCTTACCTAATTTATCAATCTTCCTAAACCCAGAATAAGTCAAAGCAAAATCAAGGAACTTGGTCATACCATTAAGGTTCTGTAGTTCAGCAGATACTTGGTTGACCAAACCTAAATCATCAGCAGTTATCTTGGCTCGTTTGTTTCCTGTAGCCAGTGCTTTAGCTGTGTTCATTACACCATTCAAATATAACGAAGAACCTATATCACCTAGCTGAATCAATGCAGAGTCAAATTGACCCAGTAACGCGGCATACTGCAAGTCTCTAACACTAGCCATTGTCTTACCCATAGCCTTGTCAGCGGCTTCAAACCTAGCCTTAAGTAAAAGTCTTAGGTCATCCTGCTGTGCATTAGTCAAGTCCTTACCACGTTTCTTCATGTCCAGAACGTGCTTACCTATGGTGTTGTTAATAGACTCGTCTAGTTCAATCTTACCTGCTTTGTTATACGCAACGGACTTACCAAAGAACTCGTGTTTAGCTATCTCTCGTTCAGCCTTGTTGATGTATAACTGTAAAGCCGTAGGCGTGTCGTGGTAATACTTCTGTAAGTGCTGAGGTATAGTACGTATTGTACGTGCAGACTCTAAGCGTTTCTTACCTGAAGGAGGTGCTTTACGTGTAATAGCTTGAGTGATTATGTCAGCCGCTATCTCATCGTCTAGTTCAGACCAGTGTCCTAGTCCTCTTTTTTTAGCTTCTGTAGCAAGAGCCTCATCTATAACAGAGTTAGTTTTCTTACCAACAGCTTGACGCAAACCATCTAAGTCCTTAACGTAACGAGGCATATAGTTTGTTAGATAAGCCATCTTAATACCTGCTTTATTTGCTCTGGTATGGAGGTCATCTAACAGCTTATGTACATTTCTCATTTCGTCCGCTAAAGTATTTTCCTTTCCTGCTTTTGTCTTAACTTTTAGATTACCAAAATGTTTGTCAGCTATACGTCCTGCCTTAAGTACCTGACCATTATTCATTGCCAGTTCCATCCCATAGTACTTAGCCTTTAAAGCTGAGTCTTTGGTCTTAGATGCCTGAGCCATTACTTTATTAAAACCCTCGGCTTCTTTTAAGGTATTAGCTAATGCAACACTTGTTCTCATGTCGTGGTTACGTACAGCACCCGCTAGTCTCTGGTCTACGTTACGCAGTACTTGAGATACTGGCGCACCTATGTAGTCCCATGCCTTTCCTATCTTAGTTGTAGAAGTCGCGGGGTTGTCTAGGTTAGCCATAATCTTAGCGGCATTCTCTTTACTTAAATACGAAGGTCTTTTATCTTTACTGGCATACTTAAGAACATTTATTTTATTTTTAGCATTAAGGCTTAAGTCTTTCTCTGCCAAAGCAACAGCTTGTTTATTCGTTACGCCCTTACCGTTAGACTGCTTAGTGTTAAACAGATGATAGGCTGTACGTTCCTGTAACTTATCTGCTATCTTGTCAGCAGTTGCTTGAGAACCTTTAGTTGCTTTTGTGTTGTTGACTAAGTTAAGTACTCTCTTACCTCCCTTCTCTACCTGCTTAAGAGGCGCACGTACCGCTGTTTTGTATGCCAAACCTGCTGTCTGTATTGGAGCAAAAGCGGCAGTGAATAATGTACCATAAGCAAAGGACTTAGCTAGTTCGTCTGCATTTAACTCGTCCTGAACCATCTGTCTACTGCCTTCACTAGCTAGACCATATACCCCGCCCGCAAGTAGCATAGGGACAGTACCAACACTACTGGCTGTGACTGTAGGTATTAACAAGGGGTCAGCTATTTCAGACAAGATAGTTCCCGTAGCCTTCATTGTCTCGTCTTCACCTGCTATATCTAAGACATCAGCAGTTATTTCGTAGGCTTCTCTAGCCATCAGTTCTTTATTTTTTAGTAGGATGTCTTCTCGCTTTTCTGGAGTCATATTTAAAAACTGTTCTCCAGTAATGCCTAAATTCTTTAGAGCATCATCATAATAAACCTCAGCGGACACTTGCTCTAAACGACCTGTCTCAGGGTTTCTCATCATTTTGTGACGAGCAGGGCTGTACGCCTCTGCTGTGGTTAACAAACGAGCCGCGTTGTTACTTGCTTTTTTAAACTGATAACCTAGTTCCTGAGCGCGTGTTGTCTCTCCTACACCTTCAACGGTTTTCTTCTGACCAAACTCACCGAATCCCATGTATCTTGTAAAATCTACAGCCGCCTGTCCTGCTTGGGGTATAGGGATAACACCGCCCATCGTAACAGGCATAGCCCATTGAGGAACAGCAGACATTCGTTCTTTCTCTTGTTGACGTACCTCTTCAGGAACTACGTCTTCATAGTCTTTAACACCTTCAGGCGGTTTACTAGCCTCTGCCCTGTATTCGCGTATAGCGTTAGCAAAGGCAAGAGCATCTTCAGTATTACCTGCGTCATCAGCTTTTATGAATGCTGACTCTAGCTGTTCAATAGTAATGTTAGACATTTAACTTACCTTTATTAATAGTTTTTTAATCTAGCTTCTAGGTCTTTCTTTTGTTTTTCTGCTATTTCATCGGCAGTCATCATCCGAGATTCACCCCACTCAAACAAACCTGTTTCAGTCAGGTTGTCAGTGTACATTTTTTTAATAGCTAGTTGTCTAGCCTCAGATAAATCTAAACTCGTGGGTGGTTTAATTAGCTTATTCGTAACTTCAGCTACTTGAGTAGCCAATAAGTCTTGTGCCGCCTCTGTTTGATTATTCCAAGCATCGCTCCAGTCAGTACCTAGAAAAGCAAGAAAACCCTCTCCTCCTTTAGCCTCTTCACCTGCTAAACTTAATGCTTCCTTAGCAGATTTGATGTCAGTCGCTGAAGGCTTTTCTCCTGTAGTTGGTTTGACTTCAGGTTTCTTTCTACCTAAAACTTCAAGAGCCTTAGGTAAAGCACCTTTTACCTCATCAAGAACACCTTGCGCTAAAGCAGAATACTCTGGAGGTAAGGCTTCTGCAACTCTTGCTATTTGTTTTTTTCTTTTTTGCTCGTCTGTTTTTTGCTTCTGCGCTACTGCTGTTGCAAGCTGTTGTTGTACTGTAGCCCCACCACCCATTAGACCACGTAATCCACCGCCCATACGTTGTGCCGCTTGTGCGCCCATTTGTAGTCTTTGTTGCTCAGGAGTCAACTGTGCTAGTGGGTCAATGCCTTGACTAGAAATACCTGTAAGTAATCCTGCTATATCTCTGTTAACCATTATTGTTGTCCTCCCTTAGCATCTAAAGCGTCTTGTAGTATTTTACCAATATCTACGTCTTCTTCTTCGTTACTGTTGAACAAACCACCAAATAAACCACCTAAAGTGTCTAATAAAGAACTACCACCACTAGTGTCTACGTCATAAATCTGACCTAAGATTTGCTCTTGTATTGTAGGTTGTCTACCTAATAAAGCATCAGCTAGTGACTGCATTTGTTGTTGCTGTAAACGACTAGCTAAGTCTTCACCTTGTATTAGTGCCTCAACACCTGACTGACCTAATCTACCAAACAACTCAGCACCTGTACGTCTACCAATATCAGCTAGTCCTGCTACTTGAGTGCCTCTAGCTAGTGCATCCAATGCTTGCTGTTGTGGACTATAACCTGCACCCAGTAAACCAGTAGCTGAAGATAGTGCTTGCGCTTGTTCCGCCATAGATTGTGTCCTAGCACCTAAGTTTGCTCTAGCCATAGCTTCTTGTCTAGCAGTCTCTTGTGCTAATAACTCTGGAGAAGAACCACCGTATGCCGCTGACTGTAAACCTAAGCGTCCTTGAGATAACATACGCTCTTCTAAGGCTAAACGCTGACGTTCTTCCTCAGGGCGTTGTACGGCTCTCATTTGCTCGTACAGGTCAGCTTGTGCTGTACTAGGGTCTACCCCTACCTGACCAAATAAACCTTGTGCCTGACCCATTAGTTGCGTCTGTAGAGCCTGTTGTTCAGGAGACAAGCCAATGTCAAGACCACCAGTAGGTGTGGTTGTAGTCGTTCCTAATCCCGTAGTAACAGTAAACGGTTGGAACTTAGCCATACCTGCGGCTTCACCTGCAAGACCCATAGCTTCTCCATAGCCACGTTCTCCTATATCTCTTGCAGACTCAATGCCCTTTTCGCCCATTTCATATCCTGCATACGCATTGAGGAAATCTTCAAATGCACCCATTAGAACGTACCTCCGTCAATAGTAAAAGTACCCGCTAAAGTACCTGCTAGTGTTGTTGTGCCTGAAATAGTTAATGACTGTGCTGTTGCTGTACCTGTAAAAGCAGGACTAATTAAGTCTGCTTTAGTAGCTACTGCTGTTTGAATAGCGTCGAACTCTACCTCAAACTCAGAACCATCTAGTTTTTTATCAGCAGTACCAGCAACTAGCGAGTTTTTAGCACCAAAGTTAGTTGTTTTTGAATAATTGGACATTTATTGTGTTCTCCCTAGTAAAACTGATATGTCAATATTTTGTATTGCGTAAGGCTTGCCTTGTATAAGAGCAGATATACCTACTTGTAAAACTTTACCACTACCCGAAGCGTTTATTGCGGGTGTTTGTACGTATATCCCTGTTGTGTATTCTGCTGAAACAAAAGAAGTATTTGATGCTGTTGCTTCAATCCAAGCAGAACCGTTTGAATAAAAAAGTTTATTACTTGTTAAGTTATAGTACATAGAGTTTAACGTACTTGCACTAGGTGCTGACGTAAACTCTCCTAAGTAAGGAGTTGTAGAACTACCATCATTTTTTGCCTGATTGTTTATAGTAAAGGGTACTGTTTTTGTTGTAGAACTATTACCATATTCTGAAACATCATATTCTCCCGCGTTTACTTCTGTTGCTTCTGGAAAATAAGAACTATTTTTAAGAGAGTTTTTATCATAGTCCCAGTACCAAGTAAGCCCTGACTGTTCTCCTGCATTTCCAACAATAGTAGCTTCAAACTTTTTAAGAAACTTTAAGTTATAAGAAATACCAAAATCCATTCCTGTGCTTTCGTATTTAAAAACAAGAAACTTCTCGCCAGTTGCAAAGTCAACAATATCTCTATATCCTGAATACTTAAATATTCCTGAACCATCTGTTGTAGTTGTGCTTAGTCCGAAGTAAAGAACATCGTCAGAAAACACAGCCATGCTGTAAGGTGTTACAGTAGTCCACGTAGTTGTATTAGCTGACCCGTCTTCTAATAAGTTTCTTAAATCAAAACAATATAAAATATTATCTTCAGGAAAAGACAACAAGTAAAAAGCATCTTGTGGGTTGTATATGCTTTTAAGATTGCCTCTGTGGTTTCTAACGGCTTCCATTAAGTCTGTACGTACGTTCTTACTAATGTTGCCAACAGGACTTGACTTTTCTTGTATTGTCCTGCCTAAGCTACGTACACCCTCGTTAGACAAGAACAACACATCAGTACCTATGTTTTGTACAGAGTCTCTTTCAATACAACCAATACCTTCAATAATGTCATGTAGTTTAAAAGCAACATCATTAGGAGTTTCTGCTCCTTCATATATAATAATAGAGTCACGACAGAATATAACTAAAAAGCCGTTGTGCGCTGACAAAGCTACAATCTCATCGTAACCGTTAGGAAATACAGTAGTAAGGTCTAAAGAACCTGAAGAGCCTCCCGACCAATGACCACCTAACAGTGTGTCAGACCAGTATATTGTACGCTTGTTACCTGCTACATCAGCCGCCCATAGTTTACCGTATGCCGCTATGACTTCATTAGCCTGTGGAGGTGTTCCGTTAGAATGTGAACTACCGTCTAGTTTTTCTACAGTAATAGCACTTCCTGCGCCAAGAGTCATAAGAACTGGTTCGTGTTCACGTTGGAACATATAACACTTGTTTGCTAAACTAACTATTTTCCAGTTGTCATCCGTAATAGTAACACCTGCGGGTGTTTTATCAACTAAAGTATCTTTACCTGTTACTATTTTATTATTACCCGCTGATACTACAGTTTTTACACCATCGTAATTTACAAACTCAAATAAAGCCTTGACTGGTTTATTGTCAAATAAACTATAGTTATTTATCGACACAGGGACAGTACCTTTCCGAGAGGCAATTCTACCATGTTTATCAATAACAGCATTTTCTGCTTTTTCTGCAAAGGAGGGGTCAATAGTTACAGGAGAGTCTTCTGTATTTAAACCTTTAAAACCTGTTGCCTTGATTGATATTGTCTGTAGTTTTTGAGCCATTAGCAAACCGTCCAAGTAGTTTCAGATGGGAATCGTGCCGCATCCATAGCTATAGCGTCAGCTAATGTAGCGTCAGCAATAGCGAACAGTTCCTGTGCTGACGTACCACCTGTCTCACCGCGTTCACGGGAAGCTAAAGCAACAGCATAATGAATTACTGGTGCTGAAGGTACGCCAAGAACTGTAGCATCCGCAGTAAATGGTGCTGTTCTAGCAACCATGTTAAAACGTAATGTATACACACCGTCAGGAATAGGGAATACATCTACAGTTAAATAACCGTCAGGATTAAAACCATTCCAAGCGTAGTAGTTAGGTGCGCCTTTAGGTGGTTCAGAGTTTAAGAAAACACTGTTCATATAAGAAGAAGTAGCTTGTCGCATAAAGAAGTTAGACGTATCGTTAATTACATCTAGCGTCTTACTGGCTGTACCCGTACCGTTTATATTATAACTAAATATATTAGCTACTGTGTTGACAGTAAACGTGTTACGTAGCGAAGACCAGTCCCACGAATCCTCTACGATACGTTTAGCATCATTAACAAAGTCACCGATAAGTTTAGTATAGCCGTCAGCACTACCTACAGCAGTAGTTACTTCGTTTTCTCTTAGTCTTCTTAGTACACTATTTACTAGTTGTAAGTAAGTCATTATCCATACCTTCTTGTGTTTGTTGGACTAAGCATTCTTTGTGTAGACTTAATCTCTGTGTCAAATTTAAATAACTCTTTGTCAAATATTCCTTCGACCTGTGAAGGTTTCCTAGCCCCTGACATCATGCCTCCTGTGCTTCCTAAGCTACTAACTGCTGTGTCTAGTATATCTCCTATAGGACTGTCTACAGCGTCTATAATATCGTCTATCGTGTCTACTACAGGCTCTCCTAAAGTTTCTATGGTTTCTTTTAAAGGTGTTGACAAATCTTCTATCGGTGCTGTTACAGTCTCTACGCTTTCTTTAATAGGTTGTAATAAAGTATCATCTATCCCACGACCTAAGTCTCTAATGTCGCCTATAACGCCTGTTTCAGGTAACTCAAACTCAGGCAAGTCTACACCTATAGCATCTAATGCTTCGCCACCAAACTCTTTAAGTAATGCTTCTTTACCGCTACCGCCTTCTAGTAGTGTTTCCTGTACATTACCTAAACCTTCAGTAAATGTATCTGAGTCTAATCCGAACAAGTCAGCATCAACACCGAAACTAGCTAAAGTGTTTTCAAGAATATCGGGAACAACAGCAGGTGTAATTGTAGATTTAACAACGTCTTCTAAATCCCCACCCTGAGCAACCGTAATGAGTGGTGCTAAAGCAGGATTAGTTAGTTTAATAACAGGGGCTAAAAAAGAATCAAAAAAACTTTTTTTCTCAGGTCTGTAAAAAACTTGATTATATGCCCCTATTTCACCGTCGCCCGCAGAAACATACCTCTGCATTCTTTTTAAAGGCGCGTTCCAGTCAATATGAGCCGCTGTTCCTGTGTTTAAGTAAGCACCTTCACCATAGATATTGTCTGGGTTTTTACCGTCAAATTCTGAAACTAACGAAATATTATTTTCATCTAAAAAGTTTTGCATTACATCAGCCTGTGCTTCTACAGCTTGACGTAATGGGTCATTTTCGTCTATCCACTGTTGATGCTTGCCGTAACCTCCTTTAGCTCGTGGAGGCTTAATAAGCATTTTATGTGTTTCTTTACTGGAAAAATCTAAAGGACCTTTTTCTATTAAAGACTGAAGTTTAATATACTCTGAGTCAGTCTCAGACAAACTGTTTTGTTGCTCTTGTAACGTAGCTATATACGTTTGGTCAGCAAGTGCTTTAGCTTCTGCAAAAGTTTTAGGTTGCGACATTATCTATCCCTCTGTACTTTCTTAGTCTTCTCTACAGTTCTCATAGCACCTAAACCAAGCATACCCATTAGTACTGGCATCATAGTAGCCATGTCTAAAACAGGGATTTCAATGGTAGAATTGGCAAGAGCAAGCGTAAAGTTTGCCATCGGGATAAGAATGTACTGACTCGCAAGTCCAATACAACAAGTCCAACCAACAGCAGGTCGCCAACCTGACACAAATAGGCTCTTATGTGCCGCCTCTGTCTTATTAACTTCAAGTTGCGCTTTCGCAAGTTCCTGCGCGTGTTTCTCAGCCATTGTTGAAATCTGGAACGCGATGGCATTTGTCTTGTCTTTATCCTCTATGAATTTGTCAAGTAGTCCTGTAACAGGTCCAATTAATTGCTCTAACATAAATGCCTCACTTAAGGGGATTTGAGAGGTAGTCCATACCCTGCCACAAATCCTCTACCTCTTTAGTCAATGTCTTTATCTTACTGTCAACATCACCAATGTTTTCTATTATAATCTCAGCCTTAGCTACTGTACCTTTCATAGCCTCTATCTCGTTAGATAGCTTAGAAACGTCTGTATTGAGTTCTAAGAGCTTTTCTTGCTGACTTAGTAGTGTCTCTAGCCTTGTGCCTAAAGTGGCTAGATTTTGCTGTATGGGGCTTACATCGGGTATCTGTGTAGCTTCTACTGCTTCTAGTCTTGAGTACAAGGTAGAGGCTGTCCATACGCCACCACCGATAGTAGAACCAATACCAAGAACTATGGCAATCCATACGCCTTTAAAGGACGTACCACCAATCTTTAGTTCGGTGTCCTCTAAACTCATAGTTCCATACAGCCTGTTTCATACATAAAGCAATCATAACTCTGAGCAGTAGGACCAGTCAAATAGTACTCCGACTCGCTACCTACAGCTAATACTTCAGCTTCAGTTACATATAAATCTAAACCAAAGTTCTGACCGTTAAGATAAACTGCTGTTAGGTTTCTAGTAGTGTTATAACCCATAGTAACCCATTGAGCATTAGCGTCATAAAAAATGTTGGTCTGCTCTGCTGTAGTGTTAGCGTTTTCTACGCCTTGCTCTAGGAACTCTACAGCTTCTTTGTTACCTGCTACCGCTAGGAATGCACTAGCGTTGTTAGCATGAGTTTCAATGTCATCTATACTGGTGTTGTACGTTTCTACTTCTTCCTGAGTAATTGTCAACACTTCAATGTTGTTTTCTACAAAGGTCTGTACATCAGCTTCTTCTTGAGGGCTAGAGGCTGACTCTGCTACCTCAGCTACTTCCTGTACAGCAATCATGTCAACCACTACTTCAGTAAATACACCAATGGCTTCATCCATCATGTCTAACTCAGTGTATGCTTTTTCTTCCAGTACAGTCTGTACGTCACCAAAGGCTTGATATGTTGACATACCAGACAATGCGTTGTTGTACGCTTGTAGTTGTTCCGCACTAATGTGTGCTGTGCTTGATACAGTACCATCAGACAAGCCTGAGCCTGTATAAGCGTATTCCTGTGCCGCTCCTACAAGTTTAATACCTCTGTCTATCTGGTCAACAATAGCGTTGGAGGTGTCGATTAGGTTGTCTAACTCACTGCTGTGTGCTACGGAACTTAGCACTAACAGAGATAATATCATCTTCTTCATCTGTGTCCTCTCCTCCAATATTTAGTATAGTGTTGTACCATTCGGTATTTCCTGTGTAGTCAGGTATGTATATCTCTGGTTGTCTCTTCATTATTAATACTGCACGTTTACCAACAACTAACTTACCGTTGCTTAGTATGGGGCAGGGTGTCCCTGACAAGAACATACTCTTCCATACTTCTACTGCCTCACACATACGGGCTACTGCGGCTACCTTCATTCCTAAGTCGGACAATAACTTAGCATCTCGTCTACGGTCACAGTTAGGGTCTACTTCATAACTACCGCTTGACAACCCTATTCCTACTGTCTGCAAAGAACCACCTGAACCCTTGAGGCAGGTGTCCATACCGTTGGACATATAGCTTGGGCTAATGGCAGAGCCTACTGGTATCTCGCTACTGCTTCCTGCACCATTGTATGTGTTACTTGTTGATGTATCCGTTGTGTTATTATTACTGTTTGTTGTACTGTTGTCCCCGTGAAACGTATTCAGAGAACCTTCCTGTGCATTGTCAGCTAGTGTAAACCAACTAAACAACATTAACAAACAAAATAGTCTCATTACTTGCGTAAGTTCTGTACTGTGTCTGATTCCCAGATACGTAAACCTAGCCAGATAATAGTAAACAGACTGGCTACAGGTGGCAACCAAGCCGCTAAAGACATAATTCCTGTTGATGCCGCGAGTACGTCTACAGCTTCTTTTGCTTCGTTAGTCATGGTCATGTCCTTATGCGTTTTCTAGGGTTGTAATACGGGCTTCAAGTTCTTGTATAGTTTTAACCAATAGCGGCACTAGCTTAGATTGGTCAATACCTTGATACTCAGGATTGCCGTCAGCATCTACAGCATCTTTTTCTCCTGTCACTGCTTCAGGTACTTGGTCAGCTACTTCGTGCGCTATAAAACCATCTACTCTATAGTCCGAGCCTATCCATTGGAAATTACAAGGTTTAAGCGCAAGTGTTCTAGCGGTTGCGTTAGGTACAGCCTGTATGTCCTCTTTAAGTCTATAGTCAGAACTTGTGTTGTATGCTGTAGCCGCATAGCTAGATACAATACTACCTACTAGTGTGTTTTCACTTTTTATAAATCGAATTTGATTAGTAGGCGCGGCACTAGAAAAACTTTTCATCGTTAAACCAAAAACACTGCCATTTCCTGAGTTTGTTATTTGATTGCCTGTATCAGAAATAACTAAAGGGGTTGTTATAGTCCCTCCGTCAAACTTATCAAACTCTAAATCTACTACAGATGAACCTCCTGAACCACCAACAAATAGTTTTTTGTCAGCAATGTTTACAGCAAGTTCACCTTGAGCAAGACTGCTAGGAGTTCCTGATGATGTTTTGTTTTTAGTTTTAATTGTAGCCATAGTGTTTACCTATTGTTTACCAAGGTGTACCAACAACCACAGACGGAGTAGCTTGTTCCGCTAGGTCAGCGTCTAGTGATGCTTCAAGAGCTTCTGTGTCTA
>Ga0181397_1000743_pt1 | contig 12045 bp, 17 predicted proteins | sample 20SPOviralmetaG_FD_130126 | JGI IMG/M metagenome (GOLD analysis project Ga0181397, IMG submission 130126) | Marine viral communities from the oligotrophic San Pedro Time Series (SPOT) site, San Pedro Channel, CA, USA - 20 SPOT_SRF_2011-02-23 | ecosystem: Environmental > Aquatic > Marine > Strait...
AACCAAACTACTATACAGTCGGGGATTCTTTAAGTTCGACTAGGGAAGGACTTTCATTATGTAGACAGTGAAGTCCCTAGGGTTATCTACCGAGAAGGTCAGAGTGGCATGAGAGAGACCACTGGATTGCTTATCGCCTCTTAGAGCGTGTCTGCCAGAGGCGATACAGCTTGACAATAACATGAATAAAATGGTATAATATAAGCTGGGTCTCTGCGCCCTTCCGAAGTGGACAAGGTGCAACGGCTTAGAGTCATTCTAAGAGCAGCTCTGAGTGCTGACATGTGTAAGACCATGGAGCACCTCGGAAAACCTCAGAGAACAGTGCTGTGGGACTCCTAGGGGAAATATATGTGGACTCAACCCCCCCTCAAAGCTTTAACGGAGAGAATATGGAACGTATTTTAAAATTTTTTCGGGGTATTTTGACGACTGTAGGGTTTTTATATATCCTATTGATTCTCACTTTCCTCTATCTTTTTATATGGTTGTATGTTATAATAGGTTCTACACTATAAATTACTCACAGGAATACTCATGACACCTAAACAACAACAATTTGACACTAAGGAACTCAAGAACTCTAAACGTATCTTTAAATCTGCAACACCTAAATATGAACTGAGTTGGTATGTTAAGTGGACTGCAAGTTTCTTTATATTACTATCTATGAGTATGCGTGGAATCGAAGGCTTACAGTTCTTAGACCTTTGTTTCTCACTGATTGGAGTCACTGGGTGGCTCGTAGTAGGTGTACTATGGAAAGATAGGGCACTAATACTACTAAATGGAGTTGGTGTTGCATTATTACTGAGAACATTATTACAGAGTTTATTTACATGATTGAATTTTTATTTACATTACCTTTTAATACGTTTATGTTTATTATGAAGTACCTTGGTTCTTTATTGTTTTGGGTTGCACTGGTCTCCTATACGTGGAGTTTTAGACATGACCTATGGGATTGGGTGCTTGATATGTTTTATGCCCTTAAATCTCGTGTGAAGGGTCTACGAAAGGGTAAAAAGATTACTGAGAAACCCGAAGATTATATTCTATGAGTGATTCTTACGTAGAATTTGACGACCTAGACGTTGAGTTTGGGGATTTTATTATGCACTGTAAGGGTGCAATACGTGGGGAAGCACTTCAACACTTCTTTAATGTATGGGAACATGCAGAACAAGCAGGTCATACATACGATAGACCTAATTTAAAAATACACAAAGAGGATAAATCTTTGAACCTTGGGTTTAATTTTATTGACGTACTTCGTTATATGAATAATATTATATTACCCAAGTATATGGAAGAATATAATATGACTCAAGGTGATACTATATTGACTTTGGACGGAAAAATACAAAAGACATTACCTACTGGTGGTTATCATGGGTGGCATTACGAACATTGTGGGGATACACCACAACGTTGTCTTGCATGGACTATCTATTTGAATGACGTAGAGGAAGGTGGTGAGACAGAATTTCTCTATCAGTCCCGTAGGTATGTACCCCGTAGTGGTGATATCATTGTTTGGCCTGCTGGTCATACACATATGCACCGAGGCAACCCTCCTTTGAGTGGTGAGAAATATATTGCGACAGGTTGGTACGAATATGTCCAACAAGCATTCTTTACCGAAGGTAGAAACTGGGACTAAATACTAACATGGAAACTAATTTAATACTTATACACCTAATCTTTATCAGTGCATGTGTTTATTTCTCATTTCGTAGTGGGTACAAATCGGGACAGAAAGAATTGTTCTCTGATTTAACTCAAGAAGTGGTCAACGTGGTTGAACTTAAAAAAGAAATACTTAAACGTGCAAAGAAAAAAGAAAATATAAGTTAACACATAACAGGATTATATTATGAAAATCATTGGAATCAATTCAAGTCACGACACGTCATTATGTCAGTACGATACCGAGACAGGTGTCTTGGATTTTATGCACGAAGAAGACAGGTTCAGACGTGAGAAATACTGGTCACCTTCTAATCAACCTTTTCATGACGGAGTTGCAGACGAAGACGTTCATGCAGATACGTTAACGTGTATCTATAAAGGTGGTGTGCAAACACCCGACATGTTAGTCTTTGCAAGTTATGACAGACGTGGGTGTATACTTGAGTTAGACACCGACATGTTATTGGACGACAGAAGTATCTCTATGGAGATTGCAGAGTTCATTAAAGAGAAACCTTTTAACAATGAACGTATCGAAGAATTCAAAAAGAAATATGAGAAGTACGTAGTCGACAGTGGAACTGCTGGTGTCTTAGAAGAGAATGCAATACACAGTGGGTTTGCAGAACAGTTTAATGATTTGCCTGATGACGTTTACTTTTGGTACGAACACCATTTGTATCATGCCTATTGTGGTTATCACCTCAGTCCTTATATCTCACAAAAAGAAGACGCAATCGCAATCGTATGGGACGGCGGTGGTGCAAGATTAAAGTTTGATAAAGGTTGGGACGCATATCAAGAAATCGAATCTATCTATCGTCTGAAACATAATGAAGTTGCACAACGTCAATGGGTCTTGTCTAGTAATCATAGATTCTTAGGTGACCTCAAAGGTTCACACTTCCCTAATCAAATGGAAGGGTCAATGGACTATGACGGCGAGAACACTTCTTTCACTGAAGACGGAACTGAGTGGGAGTTTACTTCTCATGCAAGTAATGGTATGGACTTCTCTAATATGTCTTATGCACTTGGGTGTGATAAGTTAGGACGAGCTGCTGGTAAAGTCATGGGTATGGCAAGTTATGGTGTCGTAGGTACACCCGACCAAAGACGTTTCAATCGTTATGCAATTGCACAAGAGTTAGAGTTGCATTCTTTTGAGAACTCATGTAAGACCATACAGAAGGCAATCGATTTAAATCCCGACTGTAAGAACATAGTGTTAAGTGGTGGCTACTCATTGAACTGTACGAACAACTACAAATATCTTTCAAGATTCCCCGAACACCAATTTTATGTTGACCCTATTCCACATGATGGTGGGACTGCGTTTGGTGCTTGTATACACTTGGATTATCTAATCAAAAATAAATTACTTGCAAACGGAGATGCAGAATGATACTTACACAAATACATAGAAATTTAGATGACGTTCTTACGGAGATTATAGAGAACAAACAAATCGTTGCAATCTTTCAGAATCAATCTGAATGGGGGCCGAGAGCATTAGGTAATCGTAGTATTCTATTTGACCCACGTCATTCACATGCAAAACAGATAGTCAACGTAGTTAAGAAACGTGAGGACTACAGACCTTTTGCTGGTAGTGTGTTGTTGGAACATGCACATGAATATTTTGAAATGTTACAACTTAAAGAATCACCGAACATGTCTTTTGCTATTCAAGCAAAACAAAAAGCATATGACGAGATTCCTTCACTGGTTCATGCAGACGGAACATGTAGAATTCAAACAGTAACCGAAGAACAAAATAAAAACTATTACGATTTAATTAAGGGGTTCGGTGATTTAACTGGGACACCTATTATTTTTAACACTTCGTTTAATCTAGGTGGTGAAGCACTAGTGGAGAATATTTTTGATGCGATTGACACTTGTAATCGTTCTGAGATAAACCACTTGTATATTCCCGAAGACCAAGACGTTGCAATTCCTTACGAGTTAGTTAAGGACAAGAGAAAGAACTATCCCGCTAATCCATTCGAATAATATAAATACTTCTATGATAGAAGTTTCAGACATTGCAATTCAAAAACTGATAGAAAAAAACGTATCAACAGTAAGACTTGGTGTCACTGGTGGTGGGTGTGCTGGATTTGAATATGTGTTTGCAGAAGATAGTTTTCAAGAGGGAGACGAAGTCATAGACTATGGTAAGTTCTCTTTTCTTATAGATACATTAAGTCAACCATTTCTAAATGGTATGACATTAGATTATATTAAAGAAGGATTAAACGAATATTTTAAATTCATAAATCCAAATGAACAATCCAGTTGTGGTTGTGGAGTGAGTGTGCAATTCAATGAAAACATCATCAGCAAAAGCTAAAGGTCGTAAATTACAACAGTGGTTTGCAAACGTTCTAGTTGAAACACTAGGACTTGACCAAGAAGATATTGAATCAAGACCAATGGGTTCTCAAGGTGAGGACATTATTCTTGGAAAACAATCTAGACAGTTATTTCCTTTCAGTGTAGAATGTAAGAATCAAGAAGCAGTTAACGTATGGAAAGCATACGAACAAGCTTCTGAAAACTGCAAAGGGTATGAACCCCTTGTTGTTATAAAAAGGAACAGGACAAAACCCTTAGTGGTTATGGACGCACAAAAATTTGTTGAACTATTAAATAAAAATGAGGAATAAAAACTTGTTATCTTTTAACGAACTCATCACTGAGGAAAAGAGTAGTGATAAACCATACCGACTTGTAGTTATTGCAGAACGTCGCATGGTCAAAAAAGCAAAGAAGAATGCAGACAAACCAGTTGTAAAGAAACCCTCCTCCACTTCCAGTAAACTATTCACCATTGCAAAAGAAAGTGGTTGTGAAGTGTATAGTGTTAAAGTGAATGGTGCATATATTGAACGTGACGACAATGGTGTCATTACAATTCATAACCAAGACGATAAGAAAGGTTTTGAATTAAATGCAGATACACTTGTTATGGTTCGTGGTGCTGTCACTGCAAAGGATTCATACTTAGATTTAATTAGTCAGATAGAAAGATACGGATTCCCAGTTGTAAATTCTAGGGAGTGTATCGAAGTATGTGCAGATAAGTTTAGAACTTATTTGAGATTACAGGAAATCGGAATGAACCAACCTAAAACAGTTTTGGTTCCAAACGAAGACCCCGAGACTGTAGACTTAGCTGCTGAAAGACTCGACAACGAATTCCCAATGGTTCTAAAGACACTTCAAGGTGCAAAGGGGGTTGGAGTATTACTTGTTGAAACGGAACGTTCTCTGCAGTCTACAGTGAGTCTAGTATATAAGATTGACCCTAATTGTGATATCCTTTTACAGGAGTATATCGACATGGAATATGATGTCCGTGTTATGATAAACAACAAAAGAATTATCGGTGCAATGAAACGTAAGAAAATCATTGACGACTTCCGTTCTAATATTTCACAAGGTGCAGAAGCAGAAGAAATCGAACTAACAGATTTAGAAAAAGAAACATGTCTTATCGCTGCAAAAGCAGTAAACGGACAATGGGTTGGTGTAGACTTTATTCCTGCTGATAAGAGAGACAAAGACCAACCTTATATCTTAGAGGTCAACCAGTCGCCTGGTACTCAAGGAATCTCTGATGCAATTGGTGAAGAAGTTTGTGAAACAATTGTAGAAGACTACATGGACAGAAACATATGGAAGAAGAGTGCAACTGAATGTGGTGTTCTCGAGACCATAGAGGTCGATGGTGAGACGATGACTGCTAAGTTGGACACTGGGAACAGTGCAAACGCTTGTGCCCTTCACGCAGACGAATATGAGATTAGAGGAAAGGTTGTTCACTTCACACGTAATGGTGAGAAGTTTAAAAAACCTTTGGTCAGAAAACTTACATTACTTAAACCACCCGAAACTAGACCAGTGGTGATGTGTGAGTTAAACTTCTTAAATACTATATATGAACAAGAAGTCAGTTTAGACCAAAGAGGTAAAATCCCATTTCTTGCAAATAGAGATTTTATGAATCGTGCAAACTTAATGATTAACCCGTCTAGGAAATTCCTATTGACCAACAAACACGACACTTCTGAGGAAGACTAACTTGACAATGACTTAAACTTTTTGTTATACTTTGTTTTATGAATAAATTAAATATCCAAGAACGAATGCAGAACAAGGCAGAACTTGCCTTGATAGAAGTCGAAGCCCAAATAGATGACCTTATGGACAAGAAGTCAACAGACTTCTCTATGTTCAAGTATCTAAAACAATTAGAGTACAGTGGTAAGGTTGTCAAGTATATGAAAGGGTTTACGGAAAATATAATCTATGAGTTAGAGAATAAAGAAGGTTGTGAACAGTTATCTGAAGCATACAACTTTCTAACTGCAACCCAAAAGAAGAAAGTCATTAAGACACTTAAAGGTTTTGAAACTGATATTGACAAATATGTCGAACAGTACAAACCGATTCGTAAAGCACCTAAACCTAGAACACCTACTCAGTTAGTTAAGAAATTACCTTATCTTAAACAACATGAGAAATATCATTCAATAGAACCCGAAGAGATTATACGTGCAACACACTTGTTCACTTATAATATTGCAAGTAAGAAGTTTACCAAGTTCGAAACATGGGGTGGACTATCTGTTAAAGGGTCGCGTATTATAGATTATGATTCATGTCAAGAAAAGACCTTGACAGATTTGAAGTTGCTTGATAGAATATATAAAGGTGGTAATATAATTGCAAAGAACTTTATAGACGAGATACCTCGTTCTAAACTAAAAGAGGGAAACGATTTATTAACCAAGAATACATTATTGATAAAAGTGATTAAATGATATTATTAGATTTTACTCAGACCATAATTGCTGGTCTGATGGTTCAACTCAAGTTGAATGGTGGTGAGTTAGACGAGAACAAACTTCGTCCTATGATTCTTAACTCAATTAGAAATTACCAAAAGAGATATGCACCCGAGTATGGAGAGATTGTTCTTTGTACGGACGCTGCAAATCCATGGAGACGAGAGTTCTATCCTCAGTACAAAGCAAACAGAAAGAAACTCAGAGACAATGACGATAAGGATTGGGGTGTAATCTTTAATACACTTCAAGTTATCAAAGACGAACTCAGAGATAACTTTCCGTATCGTTATATGTACGTAGAAAGATGTGAGGCAGACGATATCATTGCAGTGTTAGTTAAACATGCAAAAGAACCAGTCCTCGTTGTGAGTGGTGATAAAGACTTCCAACAATTACATGCATATGATGATGTAAAACAATACAGTCCTAATCTTAATAAGTTTATTGATTGTGAAGACCCTTCCCTATTTCTAAAAGAACATATTCTTACTGGAGATAAGTCAGATGGGATTCCTAATATCCTATCCAGTGATGATTGTATGGTAGAAGGTATCAGACAAACACCATTACGTAAACCAATCAAAGATAAGTATCTCAGAATCACGATTGAAAAGGACGATAAATACTATAGGAACTATTTAAGAAATCAAACACTTATTGATTTTGATTTCATTCCCGAAGACGTGGAAGATAGCATTTTAAGTGAATTTGAAAACACTGCACCAGTAAAAGGTAAAGTGTTTGACTACCTAAGAACTCATAGGTTAAATGAGTTGTTAGATAACATAGGAGATTTTTCGTTATGACGGAAACAACAAAAAAAGGAAGGGGTAGACCAAAGGGTGCTCCTAACAAACCAAAATTAGAACTCATTACAGAGAGAGTTGAATTACCTAAAGACGCAGATGCATATGAGATATTATGTCAAGCAGAAATAGTTGCACAAGAGAGTGAAAACTTAGCAGCTCAAGGTCTTAGAGTTTTCTCAGAAAGGAATGGTGCAGTAAAACAAATCATTCAGTGGGTGTTTGATGATAATATCAATTCAACACTTCCTAAAGGGAAGACACCTTACAACAGAGACGAAGCACCTGCTTCAGACCTTGCACAAACTTCTTTAAGATTTGAGTTCAGACAGTTTAAATACTTTGTAACAGAAGAGGTTCCACAAACTCGTAGAGAGACAATGTGGATTCAACTGTTAGAAGGGATACCTGCTAAAGAAGCAGAGTTAATGGAATTAGTAAAAGACGGAACATGGCCTTTTAAATACATCACTAAAGATGTTGCACAAAAAGCCTTTCCCGAAGCTATTAAATAAATAAATATTAGTGTCCTCAGAGACTATACATAAAAATAAAGGAAGTTTCAGTTTAACTTCTATGTGTAACTTTCTAGTCGAGTAGGACTCCATGGAGTATTGGAATGACAAGTGAACCAACAAATTTTGCCTCAGAGCAGGCACCAACCCAACCGACTGAATTAGAAAGAGTACAACAACGTATTGCTAATTACAAGATTGGTATTAACCCTAATTCTGCACAAGCAGTTTCTACCCTATTACAGTTGCACTTAAAGAGTGGACTTATTAAATTAGAAGAACTAGAAACAGTAGTTGCAGTTAGAGACGAAATCCAAAAAGGTCTAACCGACTATAACATGTCAGTTGAGACTGCACAAAGACAACTCAATGAGTTAATAGAAGCAGATAGAGTTGCAAAACAACAACTAATCGAAGAAGAGAAAGCACAACTCACTGATAAGATACGAGACCAACGTAAACAAAGAAAAGACGCAGAACTCAAAGTTGCACAACTAGAAGCAATACTTGCGTCTCATGGTATTCAAATGGACTTGAACAACGATGGAGTTATCGGTGTCAAAGAAGGTTCATTAAACCAAGATGGATTCGTAGAGTTATCTGCAGAGGAAGCTGCCACACTTGCTCAACAACATGGAGTTACAATTCCCGAAACTAAAATACAGAAGGGAACTATTGACGAGACACCTAAGAAGACTTCTAAAGCATTTGCAATGGCAAGACTTCTTAATCCCGAGGAATCAACAGAAGAAACAGTTCAAGACGAACCTTCATACATTCCACAATCAGAAACAACATATACCAATCCAGTTGCAACTCCACAAGAAGAGTTCGAACAAAAGATTGCAGACACCAAACAAGCATTCGAAGAGTGGGAAGACCAAACTGAAACAGAAGTTGAAGACGAAGAAATGGTATTCGGTAATGAGTCTACTGAAGATGACGGATTTGATTTACCAGTAGAAGAAGGATATGATGCAAATGGTTCACCAGTATCAGAGTTCCCTACTGAGACTACAATTGAAATAGAAGTTCCCGAAGATGCAAATAACAATATCGAAGACTTCTATGCAGAGGTTGACAAAGCAGTTGACGAAATGGTTCAAGATGATATCGATGAAAAACAATTCAACGAGTCATTCGAAGAACATACAGAAGTTTCTAGAAGGGAGAGAGTATTACTTGACCCATTAGAAGCAAGTCAAAGAAGTGACGAACTAAAAATTGCAGAAGAGGATACTAAGACAGAACCTACTTATGCAAAACCAAGTTCAGTTCCTATTACTTCAACCAACATGCCTAGACAGACGTTGAAGAGTGGTGATAGTATAGAAGCAGAAGTTCAAGAAGAAAAGAAAATAAACACCTATGACTCTGAAGAGGAAATGTTAGAAGCAGTTCAACAAAAGATTGACACTGCAATTGAACAGGAACAAGAAGAAGAGTTTGAAGAGTTAGTTATCCCTAGTGCAGACGAACTTAAGGGAATGACCAAATCTAAAATTAAAGAAGTTGCAGAGAGTTTAAACTTTGAAGTCTCAACGACTGATACTAAAGATACAATGATTGAAAGTATTGCAACTCAAACAGAAAGTCTAATCGAGTCTTTACAAGAATCTGATGAATTTGTCAGTGCAACTGAAACAGTTAAGGGAGAAGAAGATGATGATAGACGAGATGGTGGTTACTTCTAGAGATTCAGAAGTCAAACATATCCACCCAGTAAGTCCAAGATATCAACAAGAATTAAATTATGAGGGAGTTCGTTTAGAAGTCCCTTATGATTATGCAATGAAGAGTGGTCTACTCTTTATAGAAAATGCATATGTATATCAAGAAGACGAAACCTATCTTATCTCATGTCTACCCTTAGACAAAGAAACCAAACCATTCTTAACACCTACATACTATTATAAGGTTGACGGGTGTCCAGTGAGTGAACAGTTAGACGACTTAACTTGTTCAGTATTCATTGTAATCCCCGAACCAATATTTAATGTAGGAGATAAAATTCGTTATGAATACCAAAGTGAAAAAGATACAGGAACAGAAAGACACCTCAAGTGTAGTCTCAGTTAAACCATGGAACAAAGAAATATCCCAGTTACAGCAGTTGACCAATTCGATTTTCTTGAACATAGGAGAGAACAGGAGAAGAAACACTTTAATCAAATAAGGGGTAATAGTCCCTTAGATTCTATTCTTACTGTAGAGATAAACACAACAGAACTTTGTAATAGGACTTGTGTATTTTGTCCAAGACATGACCCAAAGGTTTTCCCAAATAGAAACTTACACTTAACAGTTAAAGGTGCAGAAACTATTGCAGAAGAACTTGCAGACAATCAGTTCTCGGGTAAGATATCCTTTAGTGGATTTGGAGAGAACTTACTTAACCCCGACTTTATACAAATCGTAAAGACATTTAAATTCAATCTTCCGACTGCAACAATAGAGTGCAACACTAACGGAGATAAGTTAACTGTAGATTATGTGACTAACTTATTTCGAGGTGGACTTGACCAACTGTATATAAATCTCTATGACGGGATAGAGCAAATGGAACACTTCGACACTATGATGGCTGAAGCACGTATAAGAGAAGACATGTATAAGTTCAGAATGCATTGGGGTGATTTCGAAAAACACGGATTGATTTTAAATAATAGAAGTGGTGTTGTAGATTGGGTTGGTGTTGAAGACGACACTATAGAAAACCTAAAAGGTAAACCATGTCACTACCCCTTCTATAAAATGTTTGTTGATTGGAACGGAGACGTATTGTTCTGTTCTAACGATTGGGGAAGAGAACATGTCGTAGGTAATCTATTGACTATGTCTTTACATGACGTATGGTTCTCTAAACCTATGACAAAGATTAGGAAACGTTTAATGAAGGGAGACAGAAGTAAGTCCCCTTGTAATAAGTGTAGTGTAGATGGTTCACTATTTGGAAAACCATCGTTTGATATAGTGAAGGAATATTATGAGAGTAGCAATAACAGGAAGTAGTGGTCTTGCAAAGATTATAAAAGATACACTTGAAGCAACACCTTTCAGAGGACAGACAATTGATGTGACTTCGATTCGTTGTGAAGACATTACAATGAACGGAGAGAATTGTTGGATATACAATGGTCATAGACCTTGTGATGTTCTAATCAATCTTGCACACCAAGACCAAGCAAAGATTCTAGGTATTACTCATAGAGCATGGCAAGGTGAGAAAACAAAATACATAATCAATATCTCTAGTCGTGCAAGTCAACCAAACATATCAAAAGGTTATGAGTATGCAAGTGAGAAAGCACAACTCAACCACCTTGCAAATAATCTAACTTACAACTCAGATAAAAGATATAAAATGACCACACTTAATCTTGGTCTTCTTAATGACGAAAGTTTACCTAGTGTTAAACACCAAGACGTTGCTGGATTGATTCATAAACTCATAACTTCATATCCCGATTATGAGATTGCGGACATTACACTTCAGGCACATGCAAACTACCAGTCAGTTCAGAGTGATAAAGAAACACTCAGAGACATGGATAGGTTTACTAAATAATACTATGAGTATAGAATACAACGACTTCGGTTTTACTGCAATGGACGCTGACGAACTTGCGTCAGTTGACACTAAGATAATAGAAAAGACTACTTCTGCAACGGAAGTAATCAATAACTTAGATAACTTTATTAGACCACTCCTTGAGAATCTTGCAAAGGATTCAGATAAGGAATACATCTACTGGCCTAATCGTATCGAAATAATCAATAAGAAAATCCAAGAACTGGACGAAATCCAAAAGAATCTATAAAACCCCTTGACTATGACTCTCAGTTTTTAGTATACTAGTAGTATATAAAATTAAAGAGAAACATATGAATGTAGAACTCCATAGAGACATATATGGTAAAGAATACCACCAACAAACTGGTGGTCTTGCTGGAGAAGTTGCCGCTAAAAGAGGACTAGACTTTGAAAAACTTGTTGCAGATGCTTCTGCTGGAAAGGTGAAAACACATCAAACTGCAAAAGGAAATATTACCTTTACTAGTCCTAGATTCACAAATTGGACTGGTAGCGATAATAGAGAGGGAGATTTAATACTCTCTCATAATAGTATTGATTATCATGTTGAGTGTAAAAACTTAGGTGGTGTTGAATCC
>Ga0181397_1000744_pt1 | contig 12044 bp, 19 predicted proteins | sample 20SPOviralmetaG_FD_130126 | JGI IMG/M metagenome (GOLD analysis project Ga0181397, IMG submission 130126) | Marine viral communities from the oligotrophic San Pedro Time Series (SPOT) site, San Pedro Channel, CA, USA - 20 SPOT_SRF_2011-02-23 | ecosystem: Environmental > Aquatic > Marine > Strait...
AGTGCATTTGTAGTAGACCCTCGTTGTTCACAGCTAAAAGCTGCGATGATGGGCGGGTATAGGTTTCATAAAAAGAATGGGACTATAGATAAAAACAAACATAGCCACGTTGCCGAAGCCTTACAGTACTTTATGCTACATGTAGGCTCTGCATCTGACGGGGACTTACTAGCTAGGCGCAGGGAAATAAAAACTGTGTCAGCAGGAGGATGGACATGACAAGACTTGACACATTATGTTGTGTGTGTTACGCCATAGGCGTGTTACTACACAAGCTCTCCCTCTCAGGCTTGTTTTTATGACTATTTTGCCCCCGCCATCTCCTCATCTCTGGCGGGGGTTTCTTTTACTTGCATGAAAACTTGACTAGATGTATAACTATATACATATTGTAATAAGGAGTACACACAATGCCTAAAGGAAAACCAATGGGTTACGGTAAACCAACCAAAAAAATTAAAACGGGTAAGTAAATATGGCGGGTCTTTCTATGTTACGTGTTGTTAGCAATGACGATATGGTAAAAGCTGAAGAAGCTAAAATCCGTAGTGATATGGAAGACCGACAGAATAGCGAGCTTATACTTGGACTTGCAGCACACGTTAAAGCGTGTTGGAATCCTGCACGTATAGCTAAGAAACCCATAGAAAACATAATGTTACGTGCCCTTAGGCAACGTAACGGTGAGTATGAAGCTGACAAACTTAGTCAGATCAAAGCTCAGGGCGGCTCAGAAGTATACATGATGTTAACAGAAGTTAAGTGTCGTGGAGCAGAGAGTTGGCTCAGAGATATTTTGTTGGACACAGGTTCTCCTCCCTGGGACTTAAACCCTACACCTATTCCTGACCTTGGCCCTGAGCAAGAAGAAAAAATAAAAAACATTTTTGCGCAAAGCGTAATAAAAGTTTTGCAGACATCAGGTCAAGCACCCAGTGAAGAAGAAATGGCAGAGCTTGAAGAAGTTGCTGCACAAGATTTTAGATTTGCCGTACTACAAGAAGCACAAAATCGTGCTGATAAAATGAAATTAAAAATTAACGATCAGTTTGCCCAAGGTGGTTGGGCTGATGCGTTTGATGAATTTATTACTGACATGGTTACCTACCCGTCAGCTTTTATAAAAGGCCCAGTAGTACGACGACAACGTGTTTTAGGTTATAGCCGAGCGTCAGATGGTACTACTATTGTAGAAGGTACTGAGCGTTTAGGCCCTGAGTATGAACGTGTTAACCCCTTTAATATATACCCAGAACCTGGTATTACACATATTAATGAAGGGTATATATTTGAACATCACCCTATGAGCCGTAGTCAATTGTCTGATCTTATTGGCGTACCTGGCTATGATGAAGACGCTGTACGAGAAGTTTTAAAAATTGGTAATGGCCAGTCTTGGATCAATGAAGATGTAAAGTTACAAGAAGAAGAGCAGGAACGTAAGTACTATTCTTATGAATCTCCTACAGAAACCTTTGATGCTTTAGAGTTTTGGGGTAAAGTTAGTGGCGAAATGTTACTAGACTGGGGTTTATCAGAGGAAGATATACCCGATCCTGCTAAAGAATACGATGCAAACGTGTGGGTTGTAGGTAATTATGTTATAAAAGCACTACTAAACTACGACCCTTTAGGCGAAAAACCATATGTTAAAACGTCATTTATTAAAGCTCCAGGCGCGTTCTGGGGTAAAGGTATACCGGAAATCATTGAAGACTTACAGAATGTTTGCAATGCAGCAGCACGTTCCCTTGTCAACAATATGGGACTCGCGTCTGGGCCTCAAGTTGAAGTTAACCTTGAGCGTATCCCTCCTAATGAGGACATTACGCAATTACATCCTTGGAAAATTTGGCAGGTAACTAACGATCCTTTAGGTTCTAGCGCTCCAGCTGTAAGGTTTTCACAACCTGATTCTCGTGCTAATGAGTTAATGGGTGTTTACGATAGGTTTAGTAAACTAGCGGACGACCATTCAGGCGTTCCATCCTACGTTACAGGTGATCTTAATGTATCCGGTGCAGGTCGTACTGCTTCTGGATTGTCTATGCTTATGGGCTCAGCCGGTAAAGGTATACGTCAGATTGTTATGTATATAGATAACGATGTTGTCCGTCCTATTGTACAGCGGCAGTTTGTATATAATATGAGATACGACGAAGATGAGTCTATTAAAGGTGATGTAGAAGTACTAGCCCGTGGCGCTATAAACTTAGCTGTTAAAGAAACATTAAATGTTAGACGTGTAGAGTTCTTAAACGCTACTGCTAATCCGATTGATGTGGAAATTGTAGGTCAAGATGGTAGAGCAGCTTTACTACGTGAAGTAGCTAAAGGTTTACAAATGCCTGTAGATGACATTGTACCTTCAAGAGAAAAAGGTTCGCAACAAGCGCGAGGCCAAGCAAAGATGGCTGCGCAGCAACCCGCCCCAACACCTACACAACCTGATGGATCACCTAAAGGTGGCGGCGATGGCAATGTTGTAAGTAACCAACAAACGGGGGCAGTATGAAGCGTCCCGATAACGATACAATAAAAGTGTTGGCTGCAGCTACGCGCCAACATCCAGCAATACTCTCCTGGTTCGATAGCTGGTATCAGCACGAGCTAGAGCAGTTGCCTAATATAGGCAGAGAGAACGTGACACGTTCACAGGGGCGGTGTCAAGTTCTCAAAGAGGTCAGAGACCTTTTAGAAAAGTCCCCTGAATATGCAGCACAGTCTTCCCCATGAGACAGCTGTTTAATTACGCATACCGATAGGAGCGTTTAACATGGCAATACCAGCGCAAGTTAGAAAACAGTCTGAGGCTGTTCAGAAATTGTATGATGATCTTAATGAAGATGTTACAGAACAGGATGTTGTATCCGAGGCTGTAGTTGAAAACATTAAGCCTGACCCAGTGGAAGACACCGACAGTGTAGAACAACAAGCAGTCGAATCTACTAATAACGAGCAAGTAAAAGTAGATGATGTAGATGAAGAAGAAACATTTGAGAAGAGATATAAGTCTCTTCAAGGAATGTATAATGCTGAAGTACCACGTCTTCACGCCGAAAAGCGTGAACTGGAATCGCGTGTTTCACAACTAGAAACGCTAATGACAACTTTAAGTGAGCCTAATGTAGCTTCTACTACAGCAGCGCAAGTCCTAGTGACAGATGCTGATGTTGAGGAGTATGGCGAATCTATTGATGTTATGAGGCGTGTAAGTCGTGAAGAGGCTGCAAGCCAGCAGTCGCGCATTGACCAGTTAGAAAATCTTGTACGAGGGATGCAAACCAGCGTAGTGCCGCAAGTGCAGCAACTACAGCATAGGCAAGCAGTTACCACGGAACAAGCGTTCTGGGCTGATATTCAGACCGCAGTACCTGACTGGCAGGAGGTTAACACAGACCCGGAGTTTCAATCCTGGTTACTTGATGTAGACCCTTTAACAGGTATAAGCCGACAAACTTATCTGGATGACGCACAGCGTAATCTTGATTCACGGCGTGTGACCAATTTCTTTTCTACATGGAAGACGCAAACTGGCCAGTCTGTTGCTCAACCCAGTCGGCAAGCTACTGCTAATTCACAACTTGAGAAACAAGTTGCTCCAGGACGAGGTCGTTCTAGCGCTACTAAAAACTCAGGTGAACCTGCTACTTACTCTTCAAACGATATTAAGAAATTCTTTTCTGATGTTCAAAAAGGTAAGTATAAAGGGAAAGAGCAAGAGCGTGACCGAAAAGAGCGTGACATTTTCGCTGCACAGCGGGAAGGTCGCATTGTCACTGCATAATTAAACATAGGAGCCAATCATGGCATTTCCAGTATCCCCAGGTAACCCGGCCTATTCGGGTAACTTTATCCCTGAAATTTGGTCAGGAAAACTAATTGAGAATTTCTACGATGCAACAGTATTGTCAGCAATCTCAAACACTGCTTACGAAGGTGAAATTCGTAATATGGGTGACACGGTAAATATCCGTACCACACCAGAAATCACTATTCGTGATTACGTTAAGGGTCAAACTTTATCAGTAGAGAACCCTGACAAAGCTAAGTTGCAACTTCTAATTGACAAAGGCGAGTATTTTGCCTGTGTTGAAGACGATGTTGATAACATTCAGTCTGACGTAAACTTAATGGACACATGGTCTAAAGACGCTTCTGAGCGTATGAAAATTAAGATCGACCAACGTGTTCTTACTGATATACTTCCAGATATTTCTGCACTTAATAAAGGCGCAACTGCCGGTGCAATTTCTGGTGATATTGATTTGGGTACGCAAGGCGCACCTGAAGCATTGACTACAAACAATGTAATTGATTTGATTGTTAATATGGGTACAGTATTAGATGAAGCTAATGCTCCTGAATCAGATCGTTACCTTGTAATTCCAGCTAAGATGGCTGGTTTAATTAAGCGTTCAGACCTTAAAGATGCGTCTATTACTGGTGATTCTACATCGCCTTTACGTAATGGTCGTTTAGGTATGATTGATCGGTTCACAGTTTACATGAGCCACAACATCAAGAAAACTGGTGCTAACTTTGACGTTATTGCTGGTCATAAAATGGGTTTCACTTTTGCATCACAGATGACAGAAATGGAAACTATTCGCTCCGAATCAACATTCGGCAATATTGTTCGCGGTTTACAAGTGTATGGTTACAAGGTTGTAAAACCTGAAGCTATCGCTCAAGCCGTTGTAACGCTTTAATCGGAGGTCTGAATCATGGCTACTTATACTGAAGGAACTGGTTTCAATAAAGGAACTGCCGCTATCCCCAATAATGGGCTTAACAAACTTTCTATGATTGAGGTAACTCTTAACTGGGCTACTATCGCTGCTGATCGTGCAGCTGCAGGTCAAACTGCAATTGGTGCGAACGACATCTTAGAAGTTATGCCTATCCCTGCTAAAACTTACGTTATGCAAGTTGGGTTAGATGTTACTACTGCTGAAGGCGGTACTTGTACTGTTGATGTTGGTGATGCAACAGACCCAGATGGGTTTCTTGATGGCGTAAATGCTAACACTGCTGCGTCTTATGCTACTGCATTAACTCTAGCAGAGGCTTCACCTAACACTGTAGTTGGGTATAGCAACGGTAAGTATTATGCTGCTGCAGATACAATTGACATTAAAACTGTCAATGCTGCTGATGCTGCTGTTATGCGCTTATGGGCGCTAGTTGCAGATTGCAGCTAATTAACTAAAAGATTGGGGGCTAACGCCCCCTTTCATCTTATTTAGGAGATAACATATGCCTACTAATTTAACTGGTTCGGATATTAAAGATACTTACGACCAACTACTACATGTTAGTGACGGCCCTGCTTCAGCTGAGAAAGTAGTACATGGCGGTACAGGTGTTGCTACTGCTTTATCTATTGGTACAGGGTCTGTTTCTGTAGATAATATTAAATTAGACGGTAATGTCATTTCTACTACAGATACTAATGGTAATTTAACTTTAACTCCTAACGGTACAGGCGAAGTACAACTTACAGGAAAGTTTGGTTATTCTACAGGCGGCGGTACTGTAACTCAAACTACAAACAAAACTACAGCAGTAACTTTAAACGCTAAAAGCGGACAAATTACTATGAACAATGCAAGTATGTCTAGTAATACTACAGCTGGATTCACACTTACTAATAGTTTTGTAGCGGCTACAGATGTTGTTATAGTAAACATAGCTAGCGGCGCAACAGCAGATGGGTATATACTTACCGTAGATGCAGTAGCTGCAGGCAGTTGTAGAATTAGTGTACGTCATAATAGCGGCGGCGCATTAAGCGAAGCACTAGTACTTAATTTTGTAGTTATTAAAGGAGTTACATCTTAATGGCTAAGTATCAAGGTAAAAGCGTTACACTTAATAGCCCTAGCAGAATTAGTAAGGGTCAGCCAGGATATGGCCGTAAAAAATCTCAGGTTTACGTAAAAGGGCAAAGTGATAAAGTAGTAAAAGTTATGTTCGGTGACCCAAACATGACTATAAAAAAAGAACAGCCAGGTAGACGTTCTAATTTTAGAGCGCGTCATAATTGTGATAACCCTGGCCCTAAAACAAAGGCACGATATTGGTCGTGTAAAGCGTGGTAATATGGTAAAAGGCAAAGCAAAACCTAATAATCCTAAGTTATGGGCAGCAAAAATAAGAGCTGCTAAACAAAAGTTTGATGTATACCCTAGTGCGTATGCTAATGCTTGGGCATCTAAAGAATATAAAAAAGCTGGCGGTACTTGGTCTGGTTCAGATAATAGGGTTAAGTAATATGGCTAAAGAAGGTTTAGGTAAATGGTTTGCTGAAAAATGGGTAGACGTAAGTTCGGGCGAACCCTGCGGTAGGTCTACAGCACAGAAAACTTCTAGAGGTTATCCCGCCTGCCGACCTAAATCCATATCTGATAAGATGACAAAAAAAGAAAAAGATGATATGGCTAGAAAAAAGACTAGTTCTAAACGCCAGAGTTGGCCCGTTTCGCCTTCAGGTACAAGGAAGACAACATGAAACAGCGTTGGTTAAAAAATGTTAATGACGGTTTTATTTACGGGTGGGATGAGTATCTGGAAAAACATCCTCTTGTAAAAGAAGTTACTGAGGAAGAAGCTTTCCCTGAAAAATTTTTAAAGCCTTTACAAGTAAAACGTGCTAAAGCTACTAGAGCTAAGAATAAATCCAAGCTAGACCTTACTACTGAAAACGTATTTGAGTCAGCTCCTATTACAACTGCACCAGAGTTAGCTGCTGATGCTTCACGGGGGTTACCTGAATGACACCGCAAGATGTAATTGATGATGTAAGACAGTTAGTACAAGATACTGACTCTGCGTCTTATAGATACACTGACGCTGAAATGTTAGGGTTTGTTAATCAAACTGTAAAACGTGTAATTATTTTAAGACCTGATTTATTTTCTACTATAACAACTATAACAACTACGCCAAATACTGTTATACAGGCTATGCCGTCTGACTCGTTACGGCTTGTAGAACTTTACTCTGTACAAAGTGGTAATGTTTTAACAGAAGTAAATAGAGAATCTTTAGATCAAACTTACCCTGCTTGGGTTAGTGATCCAGCAGGTACTCCGTATAACTATATGCGCCATGTTAGAAATCCTAATAGATATTTTCTATATCCGCGACCTGTTTCTGGCATTGTAATAACCGGTGAGTACGTACAGATACCTGCGGACTATGCTATTGGAGCTACTATCGCATCTCTTCCTGATGCTTATTTACCTGCTTTAGTAGACGGCACTGTGTTTTTAGCTGAGTCTATTGATGACGAACATGCAAACACTGGTCGTGCTAAATTATTCCTAGATTCATTTACTGCTTCACTTGGCGCAGGCTTGACTAGCCGTGAACTAACCGACAGTGAAAGCGGTGGATTAGAACGTGCTAGACGACTAGCAGGGGATAAGTATAAAAGGATGACTGTATAATGGCCACACGTTCTTATATTTCACTTGCTGCTAGGATTAACCCTAGCGTACCAGGGTGTTCTTTACCTATGCTAGAACAGTATATTAGAGATGCTTCAATAGCTACATGCGAACGTACTTTAGCGTGGCGGTATGAACAACCTACATTTAACCTAACACCTGGTGTTTATAAGTACGCTTACAATAAACCGGTAGAAACTACTGTACAAACAGTAATGTACGCCTCACTTAACGATTCTCCTTTATCGGCAGTTACATTAGAAGACGCTACTCGAAGGTATCCTAACTGGGCAAAAACTTCTACTACTGACGCTGACATAGCTTTGTACGGCTCACAACCTATGGTGTTTACACAGCTTAGCCCTAATAGTTATATTGTGTTACCAGCTCCAGATGCTGAGGCAACTTATACAATACGTATGATTTATGCTTTAAAACCTACTCGTGATTCTGAGGGTATGGATGAAGTAATAATGGACGAATTAGAACCAGCTATAATACATAAAACATTACAAGAACTATTAGTACTCCCTGGAGTTGCATGGTCTGACAGAGAGTTAGCATCTTATCATGCAAAACAATTTATTTCTAAGGTTTCTGAGTATAGAGCTAATGCAAGCCTAGGTAATATGCGTGCTTCAGTTTCTGTGCGTATGCGACCCTTTGCTTAGGAGACCGTTATGGATGCAAGACTTTCAACCCCTCGAATAGAATTAGTAAGCAGCGATACAGGGCCTCAACTTCAGTTTACTGTTACTGATAGTTTAACTGGCGCGGCTGTTGATCTTACTGGCGCTACTGTAACAATGCACTTTCGCGCTGTAGGAACTACTACTAATTTGTTTAGTAGGGCGTGCGCCGTTTCTGCTCCTCCTGCAGATGGAGTGGCTGTATTATCATGGCAAAGCACTGACCTTAACCGCGATGCTGGAGACTACGAAGGTGAATTAGAAACAGTACTATCTGACGGCACTAGACAAACTGTGTATGATACAATTCAGTTTAGATTGCGAGAGGATTTTGCGTGAAGATAAGAGCCACTACGCAACAAATACGGGCTAGAGTAACTACTACCGCGTTTAACCTTGCTACGAGGGCTACAAACTTTGCGTTAACTACACGAGCAAACGCTTACAAAATAAAAATAGAAGTAGGACATTTTTTAAGTTTAAAGTTTTTTACTGAAACTATATCTATATTATCTTTGCCTGCATTGTTTTTTAACAAAGCGGGTATAACTGATTCAGCTACTATAGATGACACAACTGTACTAGACCCTAGCAAAGGTATTACAGACGCTACTACAGTTAGTGAAGTATTTGCTAAAGTACAGGCTAAAGGTTTTTCAGATAGATTTAGTATTGAAGATGGTGGATTATATTTTTTAGAAGATTATACTTCTATTGATTATACTGCCGGTACACAGCCTATACTTTCTATGGGTAAAAATATATCAGACTCTGCAGGGTTTAGTGATGTACTAAGTAACTTTAGTATAACTAAAGGTATAGTTGATACACCTATGTTTACTGATGGTATAGCCTTAAATAAAAGCAAATTAATAGAAACAGATACTGCAAATGTATCAGAAGCATATGCAGCGTTGTTTAGTAATTCAGCTACTGATGGGATAACAGTTGCCGAAAACTTTATTACGTTGTATAGTAAGGGTGTGGCTGATAGTGCTGCTTGGTCTGACATCTCTTCATTGGTGATTGGCCCTGTTGTGCAGGATGCTTTAAATACATCAGACTCAGGTAGTCTAAGGTCGCAAGGTTATTGTAGCTTTGACTATTTTGCAGCAGACTATGTTGGAACTTCGTTAACCTTCTAAGGGGTATGGCAATGAACTCAAAAGAAAACTTAGGTCTATCCGGGAAGCTGACGCTTGTCCTAACTGATAGCAATGGTCGTATAAAAGAAGAACGACACCTAAAAAATTTAATCGTAAACGCAGGCTTAGGCCATATAACTAGTCGTATGACTGCAGCATCCTCAGATGTAATGTCTCATATGGCTTTAGGTAGTGGCTCAACTGCTGCTGCTGCAGGCAATACAGCACTTGGCTCTCAATTAGGTAGTCGTGTAACTTTTACTAGTGCAACACGTAGCGGCTCTAACAATGAAAGTATTGCATATGTTACTACTTTTGGCGCAGGTGTAGCTACAGGTGCAGTAACCGAAGCAGGTATTTTTAATGCTGCTTCTTCTGGTACAATGCTTTGTCGTACCGTATTTGCTGTAGTTAACAAAGGTTCAGGTGACACACTACAAGTTACATGGACAGTTACACTAGCAGCTTCGTGAGGTAACTAATGGCAACTATTGTAACTAGATCGGGTAAAGGCTCACCGCTTACAAACGGAGAAGTAGACGCTAACTTTAATAATCTTAATAGTGATAAAGTTGAAACGTCTACTATATCTGGGTTTGGGGCAACGCTCATTGATGATGCAAATGCAACAGCAGCTAGGAGTACATTGGGCGTAGGTACAATAGCTGTACAAGCTGCAAACAACGTAGACATAGACGGAGGTAGTATTACTGGCATTACAGATTTAGCTGTAGCTGATGGCGGTACTGGTGCGTCAAGTATATCTGCTGCGCAAACAAACTTACAAGTAGACCCTGCCGGAACTGCGGTAGCTCTAGCAATCGCATTGGGATAATATATCATGGCTAATACATTTAAAGTAAAAACTTTTGGCGGAGGCAGCACAAACGCTAATACAGCAATGACAGTGTATACTGCACCTTCTAGTACATCAACAACAATAATTGGTCTTACAATAGCAAACATTATTGCTACACAAGTATTGGTTAGTGTTCAGTTAGAAAACAATGACGGTAACAACGTATATTTAATTAAAGATGCGCCAATATCTCCAGGTGGTTCGTTTGTTCCTATAGGCGGTGACCAAAAAGTTGTTATGGAAGCATCCGATATTTTAAAAGTTACTTCTAATACGGCAAATTCTGTCGATAGCACATTGAGTATTTTGGAGATCACCTAATGCCATATCAAGGTAATACACCAGTAGAATCTTATATAGCTACTGTAAAAGATTCGTTTAATGGTAACGGTTCTACTACTGCTTTTACAATGTCAAAACCAACACAGGTAAATGACGTTAGAGTAGTTGTAGAAAACGTTATCCAAGACCCATCTGTAGCATATACTGTATCAGGAACTACGATTACCTTTACATCTGCTCCCCCCTCTGGAACAAATAATATATATGTAATACATCTTGGCCCTGCTGTAGCAACAGCACAACCTCCCGCTGAAATAGCTGATGCTACTACGTTTGCATCTAATGTATCTGTGCAGGGTTCGTTTACCTCACCAGGCATTGACGATAACGCAGATGCTACAGCACTTACTATTGACAGTTCAGAAGTCGTACTTGTCGGCAAAACATCTAATACATTTTCTCAACAGGGCGTAGCATTACGCGCTAACAACGACAGCCAAATTACACGAGATGGCGGTAACCCGCTTAGTTTAAACCGGACATCTAGTGATGGTGATATTGCTAAGTTCTTTAAAGACGGCTCAGCTGTAGGTAGTATTGGGGTTTCTGGTACTAGATTGACAGTTGGAAGCGGTGGTAGTGCTTCTGGTATTCGTTTTGATGGCGCTCAGTGGATACCTACAATTAGTAATGTTGAATCAGACAACGGGGTTGATATTGGCTGGTCAACCTCACGTATTAGAAACATCTACACATCAGGTGGAATATACCTCGGCGGTACAGGTTCAGCTAATAAGTTGGACGATTATGAAGAGGGGAGTTTTACTCCTACATTACATGGTGGTTTTTCTAGTGGGCCAACAAGCTACAGTCGGCAAGTAGGTGTGTATGTAAAAGTAGGAAGACTTGTTAGCTTTCAGATTGACATAAAGGCTATTGGTGCTTCTGCAAATAACTCTCTTATACAGCTTGGGGGCTTACCTTTTACAAGCGTTCAAAATGCAACTAATGGCTATGGTGCGGCATATATATCTTATCAAGAAAGTTTCGTTTTTGGAAATTACCCACAATTACACGTTAGTGCCGACAGTACACTTATACAATTTTATCAAAACGGAGGTGGAAGTGCTGTAAATTACAATGGTAATGCCTCTGACACAAACATAAATGCTAGATTAATTATTGTAGGGCAATACCTCACAGACGCATAACCCTTTTAGAGATTGGGTTGGACAGGTGGCAATCACGCCACGATAAAACATAGGAGGCCAACATGGCACTAACAGAAACAACAGTAGAAGATAAGATTGAAGTCGTTGGAGATCACAAGCATGTGCAAGTTCGTACAGCTACTGTGATAGCTAGAGATGGCACAGAGATTAGCAGATCATTCCATCGTCACGTCTTACAATGCTCAACTAAATCAGGTGACACATGGGGTAACACTGACATCTCAGGTGAGTCAACAGAAGTACAAGCAATATGCAATGCAGTTTGGACAGACGCAGTGAAGACTGCATACCAGACTGCAATGGATGCAGCAGAAATATAGGAGACTAACATGAGTCGCGCAAGAGATACCGCAGATCAAATAAATAGAGTAAACTCGAGCGCG
>Ga0181397_1000747_pt1 | contig 12025 bp, 12 predicted proteins | sample 20SPOviralmetaG_FD_130126 | JGI IMG/M metagenome (GOLD analysis project Ga0181397, IMG submission 130126) | Marine viral communities from the oligotrophic San Pedro Time Series (SPOT) site, San Pedro Channel, CA, USA - 20 SPOT_SRF_2011-02-23 | ecosystem: Environmental > Aquatic > Marine > Strait...
TGGCACATACTTTTCGTCTTCAAATATACGGTAGGTTCGACGCAAATGGGCAGCATCATTATCTTTAACGATGTCTATTAATTTTCGACCATCTTTTGTCTCTATATTATTGTTCTTCAAAAACTTAGAGTCACCAACTCGTTCGCTCAATCCGCGTAAGTTTTCTTTATATTTTCTAAGACTAGGACGTAGCGTACCAGGCATTCGTTTTAAAATACCATCAGCAATCTTTTCGTCAGCCTCTTCCAGAAAAGCCTTACCACGATTTAAAATTTCAAGCCTTTCAATGTTGCCCTCTAACTCGCTTGGAGGAACCTCTTTGAACAACTTGTTAAGTGCTGTATCATAGTCTTTACGCATAAACTCTTCTGCTTTATTTGCAGCATTTGTTTTAGACTCTATAGCAAATCTGGCTTCTGAAGCAGACTCTGGCAGATAACCCTTGGGTGTAGCCATAGCAATGGCGTCTGCTTTGAATCGTTGCAAAGGAGTTAATTCATCAGGAGTCATCATGCGTTGATACAATAGGTTGTCTGCGTTTTCCGCTGCTCGATCTATCCGAGCTTTCAATGCAGAGGCTGTCGCTTGTCCTCTAGGGCTTTTAACTGCTTGACCAATGGTCTTTCCCGCCGCCATCAACGCGCCTTGTGCTACGCTACCAAGAAGAGCAGCTTCACCAAAAACTTTAGCTTTGTTCTTTAATCTAGCAAGTGTTCGTTCTTGTCCACGGAGTCCGATTAAATCTTCGGTTTGAGTAAATCCCATTTCTGCCCAGTCACCAACAGTAGTCATACCGTCATTAGAAACAAAACCGTCAGCAACTCCGGCTGCTATTATCTCTGCTGCGGCGTGACCAAACTTTTCTTTTTTAGATAAAGGTACATTAGCCAAACCTTTTTTAACACGATTAGCTTTTAAAAAAGCTCCTGCACCCTTTGCGGCAAGCCCACCAGGTAAAACAAACTGTGTAACAATCTCTGCACCTTTACCCATGATACCCTCTGGATCTAAACCAAGGGAATCTCTAATTGCCTCAGAACCTTCCGTAATAGCGTCACCGTATTCTGTGCCTAGAAAGTAATCTGGTGCGAGGGCTATTGTAGTCCCTGCTCCTTCAAGCCCTTTAATAAAACCAGAGCCTACACCTTCCCCTGTTTCTCTAAGACCAGAGCCAAGACGCTCACCAAATGTATCAACCCCATCATCAAACCCGATGATGTTGTCGGCAATTGCATAGCCAGTCCTGCCTATTGCTCCTGTGACCGCGTCCACAAAACCTATACCTGTGTCTCCGATAAGCGTATCACCGCGATCTGAGAGTCCTTTGATGTTAAAGGTTCTTTCAGAGTCTGAATCAGAAGAAGCATCTGGAAGAGACATAAAAGGGTTGTCTGATTCCGTAGATGCGGGAGCGTCTGGCAAAGACATAAAGGGATTTTCAGCCATTATAATGCTCCTGCGGGAAGACCTCGTTTTATTGCTTCAGCTTCCACTGCTTTACGATCTTTTCCGGCAGCAAGTGCCTCTTGCGCTTGAGTTAGAATAGTCTGTTGTTCGGCTGTTAACTTTACCTTGGGGGCACCACCACCTGTTTTACCGTACAAAGGATCAAGAACCTTCTGAGCTTCAGCCGATGCTTCCTCCATACTGATACCAGGGTCATTAGACATAATACTTTGAATCATTTTTGGCAGGGCTTCTATATACGTTGGCATGGGTTCAAACCCGCTACCACTACCCGATGCCGCCGCAGCCCTAGCAGCCGCTGTCTGCTTGAAGTTGTTTAGACCAAGGAGCACGGCTTGTTGTAGCTTCTGCCCAGACAGGCTTGGATCAGATGTCAGGACTCTGAAGATTGCATCGTCGATCTCTCCAACATTATCGGTATCAATGCCAAGGACAGATTGTGCAAAATCTATTTTGCTTTCATTAGTAGGAGGAAGTTCCGCAGCGACCATTACAGCATCACTAATCTTCTTCGGATCTTCAGTGGCTTCAAGTGCCGAATCAATTGTGTCTTTTTTAGTCGCCGTTTCTTTTTGCGCTTTTTCTGCGGACCCAAACTTATTAACCAACATGTCAAAGAGTCCTGTTCCTAAACCTTCAACCGCAGAGACAAAAGCACTGGCAGGGTTCCGAATGTCTACTGGTCCTGCCTCCTCAAACCCCATAGGAGTGCTTGGAGAAGCAGGGCGTGGAACTGTTGGAACAGCCGGAGCCTGTTGTTGTTGCTGCTGTTGCATCATCGGAGCAACGGTAGTTTGCACTGGAACTTGTGGTAATGCTGCTTGAACCATAGGCATTGTAGCCTGTGGTGGGGCCATTTGCCTTGGCATTGTAGGTGGTGGTGTCATGGCCCGTGGTGCAGCGGCCTGCATTAGTTCGGGAGATGACGCTAGAATCCCACGAGGGCTGCGTTTGATGCCGCCCATCATTTCTAATTTATCTCTAGCACTCCTTTGAGAAGCTCCAAACAACGCTGCGTTATGTATTCCTTGCATTTTATGCCCCGCTTACATTTTTCAAACTACCAAGACCACCAAAGATATTTGAGCCACCCGCTATGTTTGCGTTCTGTAGAATATTAGTTAGAGGACTGGCTTTAGGTGTCGCCGCCGCCGCAAGAGCGGTAGAAGAGGCAGGTAAACCTGACAAAATATCACGCATGTAAGAGAATCGAGCAAACGGTTCATACGCTTCTTCTAACTGACTTGCCCGTTGAACATCATACTCACTCTGCAACTGACGTTGTTCCAACTGACCAGTGTTAAACAGCGCGTTTACATCTTGGAATCCAAGGTTCTGTGCAGCCTCGCCAAGTGCCCCGATCCCTGTTCCTAATCCTTGGAACAACTGACCCGCTTGAATCCCGCGTTTTTGTTGATTTTCAAAAGCAGACTGCGCTTGTTCTTGTGCCGCAGTATACGCCGCCGACTTTAACTGCGCGGTAAGTTTACCTTCTTCCGCAGCGGATCGACCTATCGCCTGACCTTCAATCAAGTCACGACGACGACCAAACGCTCCCATCGATGCGGCCTCTGAACCTATCCTAGAACGTTCACGCTCCAACGCTTCTTGAATATCTAACTGTGCCGCATCAACTACGTCATCAACAAAGGGATCAAAGAAGTCTTTGTATCCGCCCTCACGTACTACGTTTCCTTCTGCATCTTTACGAGCAACTTGAGACACTTGTCCCGTATTAGGATCTGTTACGGTGTCATATACAATCTGACCACTAGGGTCGTAACGTGCAGTTCCTGCCGTGCCTGCAAGGTCCGTGCCTGACTGAAAAGTCTGAAGTGCCTCATCTAAATAAGGCTGATAGGCATCCATCATACCTTCGTAGACAACTTCTCCTGTCACAGGATCGGTGTATCCAGTCATACGACGGAGGGCATCAACCTGTGAGTCTGTAAAACCAATGACATCAGGAACAGCTACGCCACCTTCTGTGGCAAAGATAGCCTCTCCGTATTGATCGGTAAGAGCAAGACTAGGATCTGTAGTAAAGCTGCCATCCGCACCTTCGTAGAATTGTACTTTATTCCCCTCTGCATCAACAGCAGCCTGTGTTGGATCGAGGGTCGTTCCGCCCCCTTCCATCTGATAAACAGGTTGTCCATACAAAGGCGATTGGGCAGCGATACCTGTGATCGTGCCCGTCTCTTCGTCAACTTGATAGATGTTTGCTAGTAGATTTTTTAAGAACTCTTCCTGATACTCAGGAAGTAGCGTCATCTGTTTCTGGATGATTTCCTCCGCCATCAGGCTCTCCTCTCAAATTGATCCATCATCTGGTACATTTTTGCTGCCCCCCGATCTCGGTTGCCGTTTCCTGCGCCCTTCACAGCAGCCTCTGTCATAACAAACTCTCCGTCTGATAAGGCTGCTTCCTGAACTCTACCACCATTCTGATAGATCGCTGCGGGTATTGAATCACTGGTTCCAGTACCTGGACCCTCAATGTATCCACCCATTGCCAATTTTCTTGGAGTGTAACTTACAACAGGAGTACCAGGGGCCGCGACCCCACGGAAATTTGGATTGCGTTCACCTTTTGCATACTGCGCCATTTCTAAATCTGACATTACGTTTTGAAATTGTGGAAAGCGTTGTTGATCAAGTTTTTCACGAATTATACCTTGAAGTAGGCTACCCATGATTCCGTCTTTTTTTCCTTCGCCTTGCGCTTGTTGTTCCGCCAATCCCATCATTACAGCTTGAAGAGCAGGATTAGCCCCACTGGATAAAGCTGCGAGTTGCATGGCTTGAGGACTGGTAACCGCGCCCATGATACCACGGCCTATGTTTCCGGCACTACCACCCGCGCCACCTAGTGCGTTGAGCGCAAGTCCTGGTGCACCCATAGTTGCGCCTTGAAAGAACGAACCAATACCAGAACGAAAAGCATCTTCTACCGATTTACCTGACATGAGGGCACCGCCGAGACCCCCGACAAATGCACCTGCGGTACCACCTGTAAGCAACCCGGCAAGAGCACCAAGAGATTCAAACAGATTTGATTTTTTGCTTTCTAGTTCTGATCCTGATTCGTCTAGTGCCATCATGCCTCTCCTGAAATTGCTTCGGGTGCTGTTACGCTAATACTTGTACTGCGCTTTTCAGATCCTGTCCAAGCTTGTCCACAGTCTGGACAGTTTCCGCTAGGGTAGCTTGCAATCTCTTCAGGCGTGTCAACTGCGTTCTCACAGTTTACACAATGCACTGTATCAGAACTTGTTGAAGGTTTCCACTTCGATCCGTCCCGCATTGTAATAATAGTATCACTCATGATGTTGTCACCGTTACCGTTCCTACCGCACCTGTTGCCCCAGAACCACGGACATGCGGATTATTGATTAATGCTATCTTAACAAAACCTGACTGCTGAAACAATGCCCCAGTTTCAAGGCCACTATCGTCAGTCTGAAGGTTAGTCAAAACTAGTTCAGTATTGCGCCCCTGTCCGGGGTTTTGCTGCTGTGCCAAGTATACTGTAAAAGAACGAACTAACTCCGCAAAGTATTGTTGCCTGTATTCCCCCGGAGGAACAGCGAAAAAGGGAAGAGTTAAGTTTCGGGACATCAGCGTCTCCCGTCAGGTCGTATGTCCACTCTAGGGGAACCTAGTCGCCATGTCACTCCGGCAGCGTCTGACTCAACTCGAAAAGCAAAGCTGCGCCCACGTAATCGTACATGTGCATCCTGTGTGAACTGTTCCACAGGAACCGTTGCACTTTTTGTTACTGTAGAGTTTGTCGTTTGTAGGTAGTTGCCACCAGGAAAGTTTCTTGTTTTTAGTGTCATCGTAGCAGTGGGATTACCTGCGGTAGAGTTTCTAAACGTAAGGTCTGGAATCAATCGACGGATAAAAGCAAAGTTATCCCCGTCTCCTATGTCAATCTGACTAGATTCAATGTGCGCGGTGAGAGCACTTGCAGGCGTAGTTTCTCCGTTATCAAAGCCATTCTCGTGACGATACAAGTAGTTACCTGGACCCGCAGCCAAAGGAAACTCTCTAATTCCTTGATCGAGCCAAACAGAACGAGTCAAATTTCCATAGTACCAAAGCTGCTGAACGTAGTTGTATACAACATACCGATCATTTTCATCACTGCTTGCAGAAGGATAGAACCACCAGATTTCCCCGAACAATGTATTTACACCCGCAGTAACTTTTTCTGCTTGGGCTTCATTAAAGTCAGAAAACACATAATCACGAACAGAACACTGGATACGTTGCACCGTACCCGCATAAGCATAAAACTCACTTTTTCCCATCCAGAATACGTTGTCTTCTACTGCAACCGCAGCCATTGGACCACGTATAGTAAGATTTTCAGAGATAAGATTTGCACCGAAAGTAAATGGTGGTCCAAGAAACTGTAGTGAATACAGGCTGACATCTGTAAACACTACGACCTCTTGACGAGTTTCTATGGCGGTAATGATTTCTGATCCAGAACCAAGACGTATGGCTCCTGCGTTGTTAGTGGATGTTGCCGCCCAATCGGTCAAAGATTCTTGATCCGAGAACCTAATAAGCAATGGATCCTGAGTACCAATGCTATCTTCACTGTCACAACCAAACGCAAGAACGTGACGATCTCTATCAGACACAAGCACTTGTTTTGCGATAGTCGGGGTGCTATCTGCATTTGCTAGTCCAGATAATTCTACCGCTCGTGTGCCTACACCATTTGTTGCGTCCCAATAATAAATACCGCCATCCCGCACATTTATTAGGAGATCTTCTCCAAAGTTATCGTGAGACCAAATACGCAAAGTGTCTGTTGATACCACAATTGTAGCAGCGGATCCCCAAGAATTTCTTCCCCAAGTCCCTGCACCCCAACCGTTACCAAGAACTGTAGTGTTTAGACCTACATTGATTTGATATACACCTACAACAGAAGAACCGCCGTTACCTGTATCAGAAGAATTTGCAGTCACAGTCGTCGGAGTATAAACACCATCAACTGTAATACTATTTACAGAAGCAACCTCTCTTGCGAGAACAATATAATTGTTGGTGTCTACAATTCTGTTTACCTGATACTCTTGGTTTAAAACAGCAGCGGTAATATTACCACCTAATGTTGCTGCACCAGAAAAAGTAACAAAGTCATTTTCTACTGCGCCGTGATTAGCATCCGTTACTTGTATTTCGTTGGAACCATTTGTTGCGTTAAAAGTAACATCTCCCGCAGCAGTCGTTACACGAATAGGAGTGATATCGTTATACCCACCACCCTGATTTATGTAATATTTAAACGCAGTGCCTACGCCTAAAAACTCATCTAGATTCAAACTAACCCACGGATGTAAGGCACGGGCGGTGCCAAGAAAAGAATTGTTTGAATCTTTAATCCACCCACCTATTTTTTCAGGGTAACCAAATCGAAACCTAACCTTGTCCACATCAAACCAACCACCCTCATTAGAGTATGAGGTAGTTTCTTTGTTAATACCCGGTTTAAACTGGAGCTTGGTTAACGGCATTTTAATCTACTTTGCGTCTAGTTCAGCTTTTAACTCATCAGTAACTACTACCCACTCTTCATTTGTATTATCCCACCAGTATTTTTTATCTATCCCTGGTTTGTGCTCACCATACATTAAACCATCAGAAGGACACGCTACAGGAGGAAGAAAGGCACAAGTGTCTTCATCAAATACCCAAGTACTAAAGTCCTCTAAATCTGGTTTTGTTGCCCAAAGGTCTTTAATCTTATTTTGTTGTAAAAGTTTTTCTTCGGTTGTTTTTTCCACCGCTACCCACGTTTCGGTTATAGTGTTCCCTTCAATAGAAGTTTGAAGCTCAAAAAAGTGATAAACACTAGGAGGCTCCATACGAGGTTGACTTTGAGCTTTGTTATAAAAATACCAACCCTCAGGCAAACTATCCTCAGTTGCGTCTGGGGTCACTCGCACAAAGTTACTGAGTAACATAGGATTACCAACAAACTCTTTCTTTTCCTCATCGTATTGAGTAACAAATTCACTCATTAGAGATCTCCTGCGTTAGTAGATGGATAAGCGCGGGTAATCGAACTATTGCCCCACATTATACGCACGCCACCTTCGCCGCCTGCACCACCTCCCGTTGCATTTGACGCTCCTCCGCTACCGCCTGCACCAACCACTACGGTGTAACTATTGCCCGGTACAACGGTGATATTGTTTTTGTAACCCAATCCGCCGCCGCCGCCGCCAACACCTCGGTCATATTGACCACAGCCGCCTGCCCCTGGAACACCTGTTGCATTCCCTACGGTATAATTAACACCGTTAGCACCGCCAGAACCACCAGAAGAGAGGTTATAACCCCCTGAGCCTGAAACTGAGTTTGTCGTTCCGTTACTACCTTGGCCTTTTAAACCCGTTGAGCTACCTGATGCGTATGCATAACCCCCTGCACCGCCGCCGCCTTGTCCGTTTTGTGCGTTGTTTTGACCATAACTACTGTTGTAGCCATTTCCACCGCCAGAAATAGTTTTACCGCCGCCATTATAACCGCCTGCACCTCCGCCTGCGGTGGTAAAGTTACCACCATTTCCGCCATTTCCGCCGCCATCTGCTGACCCAAATTGACCTCCTCCTGCGGCATAACCTTGTCCGCTGAACCGAAATGAGGGAGCAGCGGTTGCACCGTCAGCACCAACTGCATAGAGTGTGCCAGTGCTAATAAAGTAAGACCATCCGCCGTCTCCTCCGGCTCCACCAGAAACATCTTGAGGAGCCATAGCTCCACCACCTCCTGATAAACAAACAACGGAAACAGAAGTAACTCCCGCAGGACAAGTCCAACTAAATGATCCCGCAGTAGTATAGTAATCTTGGCCTGGGTCTGCTTCTCCTTCACCGCCAGGATTAAAACCTCTTACAGATCCTCCACCAAAAGTTGAAAGCAAAGGCATATTTTTATCTCCTTATGTACCAAATTCTGTCTGTGACGCTAGAACCGTAAAGGTTGCACTAGCAGTTTTAATGATTGTAAACGTATAAACGTCGATACCTGATGCGTTACCCGCACTCGGTGCTGAACCACCAGACCATTTAGGTGTGACCGTTGAGCCATCTACTTGGTATGCATTCAGATAATAGGCCGATGAACCTTGGGTCATCACAACAGCAACAGTTAACGACTGCCCTGTCCCCAAATTTGAGTTAACATTGGCAAAGTTTATTGTTCTATTACCACTTTGATTTGCGGTATAAAACAGAACTGCATACTGATCCGTGTTAAATGTAATTGTGCCAGAAGTGCTCGTATCTGTGTGTACTTTCTCATACACTTCCTCAATGTCCAACGTACCATCAACAGTAACGCCGTCTGTGAGTGCAACGCCTGTTATGTCTACGCCTGTTGCGCTTGTGGCAAGTTTGGCTGAATTGTTATGGTAAACGGTTACTGCTCCGTCAGTAACAGCATCAATCATAGCGTTACCGTTACTTTTTTGCAGGTTAATTCCGCTGCCGCTTGACTGAAGTATTAAATTACCTGTGCCTAGTTCTACAATTTTACTATTAGACGCATCATGGTAAATCTCTAGGTCAGACCCAGTGCCGAACAACGCTTTCTCGTTATCAGGAAATGTTACATTACCACTAGCATCAGCCGTAACAACCTTGGACGCTTCAACTGTACCCAACGTCGTAATATCGTTACGGTTTAATTCAGCCGCTGTCGCCGTCACACCAAGGTTTGTCAACGCTGTCGCCGCACTCGCTAAGTCAGACAAGTTGTTTGACGCAAGTAGTGCACCAAAGTTAGATGAGATATCTGTTACAGCGGCACCCGCTCCGGCACCATCACAAAAGATCATCGCTGTTTTGCCATTCAATACACTTACATTGGCACCAGAACCTTGTGAAAGGGTTGCAGTCTGACCAGAAGCATTTCTAATAACATACATTCTTTTTGTGTCATTAGGTGCAATCGTAATAGTATTTGTTCCAGAAGGAGAACCTCCCAGATTTAAAACATGAAACTGACCATCAGAAGCAGAGCCATCTGATGTTGTCAAAGTGTGAGTTGTACCTGAAAGGGTAATATCCCCCACCCCCGTTGCTAAACGGTCAATAATATCAAAGTTAGTATTTGTGGACGTACCCCATGTACCAGATTCGTCCCCTGTGGCGATTTTCTTAATACCGCCGTTTGTTGTATAAGTAGCCATATCGTTTCCTTTACGCTGCTATTTCTGTCCAAACGACGGTTGCGTCTGGATCAATCCTATCCCAAACTAACACAGAACCGACTTCTCCGCTAGTCCCTACTCCAGTAACGCTTACAGTCGCATCACCACTCACCGCAGGCACCGTAACTTGGCCTGTTGCGGACAGCCCCGTCAGGTTTATTTTAGCAATACCTGCTCCTGATGCTGTTCCGATTTGACCTGTTGCTGCAAGCCCTGTGACACTGACATCGGCATCCGCTGTTACAGTGACAGAGCCTACACTCATTGTTGCTGCAAGCCCTGTGACATTAGCATCAACACCTGCTCCAGTCGTTATGGAAACAGAACCAACACTGCCAGTAGCGGCAATACCTGTTGTTGGTACATCAACACCGCCAACATAACCAAGTTGACCAACTTGCCCTGTAGCAACAAGACTTTGACTGATACCCCAACCTGAATCACCCCAACCTGCTCGACCCCAACCATCAAATCGAACAATAGCACCAGATCCAACACTTGGAGACAACGTGCCGACTTGCGCTGTGGACCCAAGACCCGTGGCGTTTAGAACTTGATCTGTAACAAGGGTTACGGAACCAACCGTCGCCGTAGCGGCAAGCCCCGTGCCTGGAACGTCCGATGCACCTGTAATAGTGACGGAACCAACCGTCGCCGTAGCGGCAAGCCCCGTGGCGTTTAGAACTTGATCTGTAGCAAGTGTAACTTGTCCAACGGCACCAGTAGCTCCTAACCCTGTTGGAGACGCATTAGCATCCGCTTCAACAGTAACAGATCCAACTTGTCCTGTAGCCGAAACACCTGTAACAGCATATTTTACAACTATGTTTACAGAACCAACTTGTCCTGTAGCCGCAGTGATGGGAATAGCTTCGCCCCAAGGGTTAGCCCCCCAAGCTGCATCTCCCCAATATCCGCCAGATCCTACATCATTTATGGTGACGTTGGTCATAATGTCACCTTATTTAGGCGATACGAATAATCGCGTTTGATGCGTCCGCTGCGGGGAATACGATTTGAAAATCCCCAGATGTTGAAGACTTATTAGAACCAAAGTCTAATACAACAACCGTGTCCGTTGTGCCTGATCCACCCGCCGTTTGCGAATTGTAAATCAACGCACCACGAGCAGTGATGGTTGCAGACGTAAACGTTTTATCATCAAAATCTGTTAACGCTGTTGTTCCAGAAGTTGTTGGAGTTACGTTTGTCAACGTACCGCCACCCGCAGAATACGAACCAGAGTTACTAACTTCGTTAGATGAAGTGTACGCCGTAGTCGCAGCAGTAAAGGTGGCACTGTTGTCGTACAATGCAATCTTGAATTGATCATTTCCGTTTGTGAAGTCGTGACTTCCTGTAAGCAATTCTTGCTTAAAAGAGGTGCACATAAAGTTTCCGCTGAAAGCCATTTTAAAGTCTCCTTATAAGTTCAGCAAGTTGAGGGTGTCCCGCATCTTTAAGTGCATTATACACAGTTGTACGGTCACTGTGAATAGCCTGTCTCATATAAAACGCAACAAGCTTTTCGATGTGCTTAGAATAAGCACGAGCTTGGTCTCTAATACCCGGATGAGTATCATTTGAGACCGATATTAATTTCTCTACGCAACGCTCTGCAAGTTCATCAGGAGTAAAGCCTCGATTCTCTGTCGTATTTACCTGCACCACTGATTCATGTTGTGGTACGCTTACATCTATCTTAAACATTATTGTTTTGTCCTTATCACCATACCTGTGCGGTATTGGTCAGTAGTTTCTTTTGCTTCACCTAACATTTTCACACCTGTAATTGCTTCCTGAAAACGACCTGCATACATTCCGAGGACATCCTGTTCACCCTTCATGTATATGTACGCCTCTATTAACGTCCCGTAAAGAAGAGCCATTTCAGCGTTTTCACTAAGCCAAGTTGTGCCGCTATCTGTCAATGCTGTCAAACTTTGAGGTCTGTAATAATAATGAAGTTCAGAGGCATAGGCACTGTTTGGGGCAGGCGCAACGATAAAATTGTCTACATCAAATACAGCATAGTATCGAGGCTCTCCAGTTGTAGTCCCATTAGGAGTATATGTTTGTAAAAAACTCACATCTTTAAACTCCATGAACTCTTTGTCTCCATTAGTTTTAATAAATGCCATAGAGAACGGGGCAAGAAAGTCAGGGGGACACGGTAAGTATTTCGTACCAGAGATAAAATTTGTTGTTGCATTTTTGCGGAATAAACTTAACTGCACATTTTTTAAGATACGTTCTTCTGACATCCTAATAAATGTAGGAATATTGGTCACAAAAGAAGTTTCATCATTCTCTGTGTAA
>Ga0181397_1000750_pt1 | contig 12003 bp, 11 predicted proteins | sample 20SPOviralmetaG_FD_130126 | JGI IMG/M metagenome (GOLD analysis project Ga0181397, IMG submission 130126) | Marine viral communities from the oligotrophic San Pedro Time Series (SPOT) site, San Pedro Channel, CA, USA - 20 SPOT_SRF_2011-02-23 | ecosystem: Environmental > Aquatic > Marine > Strait...
AAATACAGGCTCAACAGGGCCCAAAGCTACACCACTTGAAAAGAATGAGTCATCATGGTCATCAATAATACAAGCACTTTGAAAAGTGAAGTCACCCATGACTCGCCCGCCCTCGAGGGAAATAGAGAGCGAGGATAGTTTACACCCAAAGGCATAAGATCTAAAATTGACCCCATCGACTCTAAAACAGACAGATGTATCTACAGATCCACTTGCTAGACCAGTGGGCAAGTAAAACGTATCCATGGGGTAAATAGTTGAGGGGCCCGCACTAAAAGAAGGTGATACACCAATATCTGTGCCAGCCCCTGCCCTATCATTGGAAGTAAGAGCACTATACTCAGCACGCCCATTTATAATAGATGAGATAAGCCCGCCTACTTGCCAGTTATTCTCATTTGTGGGTGTGATTTGATTACCACTTGTAGACGTAACAGAGTCACTAGTAGTTTCACCATGAGCAATACGCTTTAAGCCAGCTCTTAAAAGTAGCCCTATGCCAGTTGATGTATAAGCCCCTGTGCCAGTGGTAAAGTCAATTCTTACACTTACCTCGCCTGTTTTTCTTTGAACTCGAGTTGACCCACTCCATACAGTATCAAGCTCGGGTTGATAACCGTAAGGGCCATCTGTGAGATCGGGCCTCTCTGTGACTGGGGCCTCTCCAAAGATCACAACGGGGTCACGCTCTGCTGGTAAAGAAACAAAGCTTAAACCAGATGGGCTCGGTAAACCTGTGCTTGAATCGAGTGAGCCAAATGTACCCCCCTCATCTGCAATTGATATAGATCTATGTGTTGTAGTCATTTATTTACTCCTCAAGATATAAAAGATCAAAGTCTATAGTTAATAAGTGGGCTCTCACCTCACCTATCTCATTTGTGATTTCCTGCAATTGGGCAGGGTTTACAACTAGGCTTATAATTCCTGTTGTATTACTATTATAATCGGGTTGCTTCAAAGTCTCAATGATTTGTGATGTATCCTCAATTGCCATTCTTTCCATATACCCAGAGTCTTGAGGTGTGCCATAAAAAACCCTTAAGGTGAGGCCTGCCCTTTTTCTAGTTGAGATGCCTAGCATCCCATCATCTTGAGGCATTGAGAGAGGTATAATATCAAAGAGCCTCATAGTGTGGTAATGTTGCTCAATCATTTGAGTGAGCCCCGCCCCATCTCTTACCCTAATAAAACCATGATGAATATCTGTTTTAGGTGTGAGGGCCTCAACTCTAGTAATTAACAAGTCTAGGCTTTCTCTGATTCCTTTGCTCATGTTCTTAGATTCCTTTTCATGTCAAGGGCAGAGGCCTTTACTATTATATTAGTTTCTTTTTTTGTTAAACCTAAAAAGGGCCTTTTCTTATTTACATAATACCCATAAGGCCTGCCTTGACTAGCTAAACCGATTTTATAAGACGTGGCAGTTGAGGATAAAACTTTTATACTATTCATCAATACACCGCTTAAGGTTAAATCAACCTCAGCAGTTTGAATATTTCCCAGCCTAGACTTTTGCTTATATTCTTTATACCCCCCAGCAAAATACATACTTTTACCTGTTGAGGAAACCCGCCCGCCTTTCGGCTTGAGCCTTGCCCCTCGAGTGGCTACATAGATAGGCTTTTTAGAATACTTCTTAAATGCTTTACCTTTGGAGCTCACCCCTTTCATTGTTCTCATCTTAATCAGTGCAATGGTATTTAAAGCATTTACTTGATTGTTTTGAGCAGTCCAAATTACAGGTAAAACAAGCCTAGGATTTATTTTAATTTCAAAAGACATTTATTGATCCTTTCTAAATAGGAAGTCACTTCCTATTTAAAATCTCATACCTCTTTTAATTTGGAAAGTTTGCTCATAATCGGTTTCAACTCTGTTTTTAAAGTTTGCTCTAAAATCAGATTTCACCCCGCTTACACGCTGATCTAGCTCACCATCATCAATAATGCCATCTTTGTCACGATCAAGGGCCACTGATCTCAATGTAAGCTCATATAGATCAAGAGCCCTTTGCCTCATTGCCAGAGCCTCCTCAAATCTATTTTGACCCTCGAGTATATAAGAGGCACTTAAATAAGCATGGCAGTTTGAGAAGGAATCAGCATTAAACACCTCATCTTCTGTAAGAGATTGATGAAGTAAACTATCTCTAATCATTAAAATAAGCTCTTCATTAGCTCTAAAGATTTGAGGCTTAAAATCTCTTTGTCTTCTTGGTATTGAATCAGCAAACTGAGGAAATAAGTTTACTAAATCATCATGATCAAGATTTGTATTAAAGGGGCGGGGGCACACTTTAAGGTAACCTTTAGCCACCTTCTCTCTAGTCTCACCCCCTACCTCTTGATTATAATCAATTAAAAAAGAGTAAGTGCCATTTGTATTAGTAACATCTAGAGGTAGCTCTTTTGTCCACTGACTAAATTCAAGATTTGCATTACTGCTTAAATCCACTTCTCTGGGTAAAGGATCTGCTAAGATTGCCACGGTGCCAGAGATCCTAACAACTTGAACATTAAAAACTTGATCACTTGAAGTAATCAAAAAGGCTTGCCCTTGATTATCTTTAAGCCCGCTTGCTTGGTTGTCTATGGTAAGTGTTCTACGATCATTTGAGATTGCTGTCACAGTAGCATCTGATCTACTTTGATCCATTGCATAGGTATAAGAAGATGAGGGCTTACTTATTTTAATATTAGGCACACCGCTTAAGGGGTGGGGGGCATTCCATTGAAATAAATACACTTGATTTAAAATTGCTTTTCTCATTTCTTTGCCCCACTATTTGCTTTTTGTATATCTGATGATTTTGCTCTTTTCATACCAGAGGCCTCAACTAATCCTTGAGATACTGGTGAAAAAGAGTGCCTACAGTTATAGCCCCCCCCACTTCTTAAAGGAGACCCTAGACCGCTTCTATTATTTAATTTATTAATTTGGGTTTTACTTAAAACTTTATTAACTAAAGGAATGCAGAAAGCTCTGGTAAGCCCATCAAGAGGGCCACTATAAAAAAACAGGTTTAGACCTGCCTTTTCCCCCGCATCTGCTGTAATTTGCCTGCCCATGATTCCTAGGTTTGTTCTTACTTCTGTAAGTTGTCTACCAGTTGATCTTTTGAGCTGTTGAGATAAAGAATCAATAGTTGAGTCTTTATCATCTGTAAATACAAGATTGTTTAAAGCAAATCTTAAAGCTTTACTTGTATCTGGTATAATCACATCTTCAAAAACTGCCCTAATCGTTCTATTCTGAATAGGTAAAATAGAGGGTAAGCTTTGAAGTGTAAAAGATGGATCTGATTCTTTGATTACTCTTAATATAGCATCTAAAATATCATCCTGTGAAGATGTGAAGCCCTCGAGAGCCACACCTAGACCATTGTCAAGAATGAAGCTAGCGAGCTCCTCTTGAGATATATCTAAAAGAGCAGGGCTTACACCTGTAAAATATGCTCTTTCAACAGCATCAATAAGGGCTTGATTAGCAATTGATAAGGAGCGCCTCATTGATGCCACTGCTGAGGCCTCTGCCTTGATTTGGTCACGCCTTGCAAGTAAGAGGCCCTTTAAAGGCTTTGGGGATTGTTTAGCCTGTGCTGTGAGATCCTTAATAGCGATCTCATCACCTTTGCCCTCTTCTGAGAGAGTTTTATGATGGGTGGCCCCACAGGATAAACAATGCATTTCTTAGTTTACGACTTCACGCAAAAGGTAACCAAATGAGGGCTTGATTACTTTATTTACATATTCATTCTCAACCCATACATTTTGACGTACCATATCTGGTGACTTATACTCACCAGATTTAATACCCTCAATCTCAAGAGTTAAAACAGAGGCGGGTGAAGTTTGCACAGAACCGCTGTTACCTACAACAGCACCATCTGGGCTTTTAAGAACACCTAGCCATAAGCGGTCTGTATTCCAAATGTCACCAGTGGTTTGAGCTTGCAATGGGTTTGCTGTGTTATTGCGAGCTTTCCCTACTTTAATATCTTTAAAACCAAAAATGCTCTTAATGATATTAATTACCTCTGCTTGAGGTAAGATACGGTTACCACTTGCAATGCCCTCAGCGGGAGTACCAAAGTAGCCTCTAAGCTCTGCATTGCGTTGCAACGCTAAAAAGCAATCATAACCCATGACTAGGGTTTGCATATCAGCACCCATGCCATAAGCATTCTTGCGAATTGTATCAGAGAGGGCTAAAAGATCAGTAAGAGGCTCTGCCCCAGCTGTATCCCACTTTGCACCGTTTGCGTCTGTATTTACTGAGGCGTTGAATGTGCTCAAAGTGTTTTCATAATTAGTCCAATTGCTTGCACTAAATAATGTTGTACTTGCCTCTTTTTCACGATCAATCATAAGAGACCGTGTAATTTTACGGATTTCACGTTGTAGCAAATCAATTGGGTATTGATTATCATCTAGATCTTCAAGAGCGATTGAGGATTCAAGCCCCCGCATTTGGGTGCGGTATGTCATGCTCTCAAAATCAAAGCTTGATTGGCGCACTCGAGATGCCCCCGCCCCTCGTTTAAGATCTAAAGAAGTACCCATATATTGATTATTATTCTCAATTAAAATAGTGCCAGATCTCATATTTTTGGGAACGTTTACAGTTTCAAAAAGATCTTGATGAATAAGCTGAGAATCTAGTTGAGATGAGGCCTCACTTGCAAATTGAGTAAGGATCTCATTAACAGGATGTTGATTACTATAAGACTGTGCCATTTTTAGCTCCTTTTATTAGCCTTGGATTGATGCGCCACGGTATAAGACAAGAATTTCATCGCCATCTGATGCGGTGGCATTGTGGATAAACTCAGCCACACTGTGCTCAGTTCCTGCCCCATTTACATAAGCTACAAGCTTACCAGATGTGGAGGGCATAAGAAGTTGATTGGTGCCCAAAGTAATTGCCCCACCCGCAATGGCAAAAGATGGCCCGCTTAAACAAACTTCAATTAGATCACCAGAGGCCCCGCCCCGTTGTGCAATCCCCAAAGGAATATCTGTATTAGCAGAGCATTCTACAACTTGATTAGATGCATTAACTTTTACAAGAGTGAATTTGCCTACAGTACCCCCACAGGCAAAAGATTTTAAAAACTGAGATTCTTGATAGCTCATTTATTATGCTCCAAAGATAATTTGATTTACATTAGGGTTTTCTTTACTCACAAGTTTCATGGCCTCACCAAATGTAATGCTTTCGGCTTTGGCTTTGGCTGTGATCTTCTCATGTAAAGACTCTGCTGTAAGAGTCTCTTGTGATTTGCCATGCCCTGCCTCTGTGAATTTTACAACAGGGGCTAAGGTTGATAAGCGGGCCCAGTGCTTTGGATCTCCACTAATTGAGCAATCATAAGCATGATGGGCATACTCGAGATCAGCAGGTGTAATACGGCCCTCTGTCAATAGAGTGTTTACCGCTTGATCTCTTTCAATTGCTTGCTTTTGTTCTTTGAGCTTTACGACTTGCTCTTTAAGGGCATTAAACTCAGCAAGAGAAATATGTTCACTCATTGAATAGCCTTTCTTTTCATTCATTTCTTTTTTATCGTCTTCATCTTCTGCCATCTTTTTTGCATTTGGTGAGTCTTTTTCATCCTCTGCCATTTGCTTTTTTTCATCTTCTTTTTCCATGAGATCAGAGCCTTCTGATTTGTTGATAATTTGAGAATGCTCTTCTTTAATTTTATCAACATCTGCCTCAAGACGTTTTACCATTTCATCTTTTTGCAGAATCAGATTAATTAAATCGTCAATCTCCATCTTTTGTAAGTCTTCTTTCTCCATAAGAGAGCTCCTTATTGATTCTGTTAATTTTACAGAGTCGATTTTATCAGCCTGTTGCTGGGGTCGAGGTGTAAGAGTAATTGCCAGTAATTGGCCTAATTTTGAGATGAGGTCACCCCCATCTCTAGAAAAGACCTCACCAGTTATAAACTCTGGTGATGAGTAAAGTAAACCTTGATGCTCCTCTACTATTTTTTTTCCTTTTTCAGTGTAAGCAGGTAAAACATAAAGACCATCATCTTTAACTTGAAGGTCAATAATTTTTCCAAGTGCACCGCTTGCCTCTGGTGACTTGTCACCATCAGTAAAAGGAGAGCTGTTATGATTCCAATCAATGATTACAGGGTCTGAGTCTTGACGTGCTTTAAACACTTTAACAAACTCTTCAAGCAACTCTGTAGAAACGGTCGCTATCTCTTCACCTGTTGACCTGCTTGAAACGGGGCCCAAAGCTAGGGTTTTAAATGCCCTGCCTTTGTATAGGCCATCATCCTCAGAAATTGACTCATTTAAAGCAAGGGCTTTACCTTTGATGGTTTCATGCATCTTTACGGATTCATCTGCTTTGTTCATTTGGCTCACTACTTTAGAGGCCCATGATTTACCAGCGTCACCGCCCCAGCCTTGCCATGCTTGCCAGCCTTTGCCTTGATCTTTCCAAGTGGCCCCCTTTTTATCAACCTCATGCCTATCAAAGTAAGCTTTCATCCTTCTTACAGTATCTGGGCTTAATGAGACACCGTTTGATAAGTCTCTTGCTCTGGCAATACCTACCGAGGTCATGCCCCTTTGAGACGATGGCTTAGATGCTCTCACCTCGAGGGATCTTGAGGCACTCTCTTGAGCTCCTTTGGGTGGGGTAAAATCAATGTGAGAATACTTCTGAGGGGTGAGGAGCTCAGAGGCTCTCTCTGATTTTTGGGGGTGGCCTTTGGGCAATAAATCAAGATCTGTATTATAAGCCTTTTTTCTTTGGCCTGTGCCTACTAATTTTAAAAAAGCTTTAACTCTGGCAAGAGCCCACTGATCTCTTGAGGTGACTTGAGGCCTATGGCTAGAAGAGAAAGCCCCTGCCCCTCTTCTAAATACAGCTTTAAGCATACCTAGATTTACCTGCTTGCTTTTAGCCTTATATTTACCGTTGTGCTCATCTCTATAATTCTCAAGAGTCTTAGTGTTTTTTTCAGACACTTCAATGCCCCCTCGAGATCCACTTGCAGACCCTTTGGGATTTTTTGCACTGCCCTTAATCTGATCTTTAGAAGGGGCGGGGGTTTGAGCTTGTGTTTTCTTAACCATTTTTTACTCTTCTCTTGATGTACTCACTTAATGCAGACCCCCCAGATGTTTGAGACATAGAGCGATCAATTGCCGTTCTCTCTGCCTCCTCTGGTAAATCACCTGCCCCCACTCTTGATCGGATCATTCTCTCAAGGTCATTATCTGGGGTAAGTAAAGAGGATTGAACAAGCAAAGGCAAGGCACTTAATGACTCTGCAAGAGCATCTACATCAAGGCCAGTGTGCTCAAGTCTAGGCAGTTTTGATGGGCTTATATTTCCATAGTTAAACTTAATTAACCGCCCCATTGTTCCTGCCCCCCGCCTATCCACACCACTTACAACGCTTGCAATATAATCAGCAATATTTAAGGCAGATCTTCTAAAGAGGCTCATGTGTACTTCACCCACTGCTCTTGATCCTGTGTCACTTCCTACCCTGCCCAGCTCAAGCATTTGAGCAAGAAAGGCAGTACTCATTTGCTGATCGGCTTCTCTCACTACACTTAAAGCCATATCGGGATTGAAGTTACTTGATGTGCCCCCATAAGTCTCAAAGCTTACAGCAGGTGAAGTGACTAGATAAGAGGCCTCATGTGATGTATAAGCTTGAGCCTGTGCCTCAGCTTCATCTACTGCACTATTAATATCTTCATCTGTCATGCCCAAAGATTCTGCTACACTTCGATCTACTTTAACCACAGGCGTGGGGCTTGTAAATCTTTCAATGCCAATCATAAGAAGGGTTAAGGCTCTTTGCTTTGATCTCCAATAAAAGTGACAAGGTCTAAAAAATCCCCCATCCCCCGCAAAGTTAGAGCCCGTTTGCCCCAGCGTTAAAAGAATCATTTTATTAGCTGGGATGGGTTGAGGATGTAAGCCATTGACCCCCCATTGTTGTACTCCATCTAGATTCTGATCATCAAGAGAGATAAACTTATAGTGAGAAGTGGGCTCACGATCTGCATAATGATCTAGAAAAACCATCATTCTGCCATGCTCGTCACGTTCTAATTTATAGACCTCCTCAGCAACCCTAAACCCATTCTTTAAAAACTCAAAGAGGTAGTTTAATTGAGATTCCCATGAGGAGCTCATCTGCCCAGAGTATCCATCTAAACCCCAGCACTCATTTGCATATCTTGAGTATTCTAGGCAAGCCTCATCACCTTCATCAGCTGGCACCCATCTCCATTGAGCACTTAAGAGGGTTTGCTTAAGAATGTTAAAAGACCGCCTAATTACTGGGTCGGTTCTATACATTTCAATGCAGACCTCTGCCCATGTGGCAGGGTTTGTAAAAGATTGATTTTGCTCATAACCACTTACATAGCCCCCGTTTAAACGAGTGCCAGTAATCCCTCGAGTTGCAAAAGAAGGGCTCTGAGCTTTGTAATGTCTAGAGGATCGTCTTTTCATTTTTGCCTCAATATGTTTGATTTATATTATATATAAACATTTATAGAATGTATAATATTATTTTTTATATGATAATCCCCCTCTGCTTACTCACCTCTGATAAGCAGAGGGGGGAAATCAAACATGATGGAATTATGAATATGATAAAACCTAATAAATTACAAGGCGAGTTACTTAAGGCTTATTTGAATGAGCCTGTTATTTCTGTTGTAGCTGGGTGGGGCTCTGGTAAAACCACAGCCATGGCTATGGCAATTATAAGCCATGCAATGGCTCACCCAAATGGTGCAAGCCTTTATATAACTGATTCAAACCCTAGGTATAGAACTGTAGTACACCCATCTCTCACAGAGTGGACTGTAAAGCTCACAGATACAGAGTGGCTTTATAGTGGGCTTGAAAATAAATGGACTGCCCCCAATGGTCACGTGATTTGGTGTAGGTCATACTTTAGGCCTAATACTAAAACAGCAGATCAAAACAGCCTCGAGGGTATAGACTGTGGCTTTGCTTGTATTGATGAGGCTCAAGTAATGAGTGATGAAGTAATGCATAAAGCAATGGGCCGTATTAGATCTGCTGAGGCTTTGGGCCCTAGGCTTATCATTTGTGGCCTGCCCACATGGGGGGCATGGTGGGTAAATAGTGCTCAAGAAACGGGGGGCAAAGTTATTAGAGCTACCTCTTTTGTAAATCAAGATAACCTCTCAAAAGAGTGGTTTGAGGTTGCTAAAAAGACTTTGCCCTCTGATGAATATGAGGCCATGATTAACAATAAGCCCGCCCCTCCATCTGGTTTAGCAGTATCTACATTTGACCCGATCAAGCACGTTTTAAGCGAGTGGAAATATGAGCCCTCAATGAGCTCTTATCTTGCTATTGACTGGGGATTTAGAAAGCCGATTGTTTTAGTAATTACTCATGATGATAATCTTGATGCTGATATTTTGCATTTAGAGTTTACACCCACAGAGATAACCATTTCACAGCTCACTAGACTCATCTTGAAAAAGGTGTGGCCCCGAGCACATCAGCACCTTGCACCTCATCAAGATTTCATATGGATTGATGGGGCCTGTGGAGATAAGGCGGGGGCCTCGAGGTCTGATCAAACTGCATTAAGTGCATTTAGAACAATGGGAAAAGCCATCCCTCCAAATGGGATAGGTATGCCCATAAGATATACAACAGACCCCATAAGAGTAGACATATTAAACGGACTATCAAGATTGAGAGATATTTTTGAAAGGGGTCAATTATACTTAACTCAAGATTTATGGCATAAAGGCCTTAACTCTTCTTCTCATTCAATTGCCAGAGGTATTACCACTTATGCACTTGATAGGCATGGTAAACCTCAAAAGAATGATCTTGAGCATGGTATTGATGCTTTGAGGTACCATGTAATTAATTGGCACTGGCGTGACTCACCCATTCAATTTAAACGGGCTAAAGTAAAAGAGAAGAGAAATAGAGGGTTTAAGAATCCATTTGGGAATCAGTTTTAAATAGGAAGTCACTTCCTATTTAGAAGAGGCTCAACTGCTCACCCTCCTCAACCTCTTTAGGCTTTGGTTTATCATAAGTGAGAGGAGAGCTCACCCAATGCTCAATTCTTGCCTTTGCTATCTCAAAATATTCTTGCTCTCTTTCAATCCCCACAAAATCAAAGCCCTCGAGGCCTGCCCCTATACCTGTTGAGCCACTGCCCATAAAAGGATCTAAGACCACCCCTTGAGGTGGTGTGATAAGCCTGCAAAGGTACCTCATTAAATCAATCGGTTTTACCGTGGGGTGTATGTTTGCTCTTTGCTCACCCCCCTCAAGCCCCTGCTCTCTTTCTTGCCTTGAGGCTTTGGCACAGTAAAAAAACCTTTTCCACTCACCCCCCTCAACCTCCTCATCTAGAATTACATTTGAGGGCCATCTGCCCCCCTCTATTGTAATGCCTATTGAATTAAAATTACTGTAATTATCTGCTCCTAATGTTTTATTCCCCCATCCTGCTTTTGCTCTGCCTAGTTTCTCATCTGTCTCAATCCTACACCCATCAATATTAATCCCCCCCACCCCATGCTTAAGGACGTTTTGAGCCACAGTGCCCTCAAGGGGCTTTCTGCATAAAATGGCAGGCTCATAAGCGGGCTTGAGAGCTGTGCCCCATCCCTCCCACTGTTTAGCCTCAAGCTTATCAACAGCCTTTCCAATATTATGCGATTTAGGAAAGCCAGAGCCATAAAGCCACTGTATACAGTCTCTTACCTCAAAGCCTGCTAATCTCAAAGAGATGCTCATTAAGTCTTGAGTCCTTGATCCTGCAAATGCTATGAGGTGCCCACCCTGCTTTAAAACCCTAAATACCTCTTTCCATAGTTGAGGAGGTGGCACCCATGCATCCCACTCTTTACCCATAAACCCAGAGCCTCGAGGCCTCCACACTTCACCCCTTGCCCATGCTGTTAAGCACTCACTTACCTGTGCGGGTGTGGTTTGACCTAGACCATAAGGAGGGTCACACACAACAGCATCTACAGAGCAAGGGTCTAGTTTTTTTAATTCTTCTATTGAATCCCCACAGATTAATTTCATATAAGGGCCTTTTTAGGAGGTGATAAAATGGATACTGAGCTTTTGATATTTACTTTGATTGTAATCTTTGTGTTTTTGCTTGATGCCTTAAATCAAAGATAGTGAGCCTAATTAAAGAGATTTAAACACTGAGGTTTTTCTTTGTGTTTAAAGATTCTTTCTCTTGCCAGTTTTACATAAGTGTCACTTATATCTGTGCCTAGGTAATCCCTATTTAGGTTGACACAAGCTAGGGCAGTGGTGCCAGAGCCCATGAAAGGATCATAAACAAGGTCACCTTCATTTGAGAAAACATCAATACAAAAGGTAGGTATCTCAAGAGGAAAAGTTGCACTATGCCCCTTATAACAAGAAACGCTAGTCTCAATAAAATTGTGTTGATACCCAATGCGATCACCAGATGGGTACTTGTTTAAGGGGTGGGGGCTAAGCACAAAGATATATTCAAAGCTATTTGTAAGCCTTTTTTGAAGGGGTATAGGGTTTCTCTTTTTCCATATTATAACATCTATGATAAAAAGCCCTTTTTTCAGTGCCCTCTCTATAACATAAAAAGGTCTTAAAACCCCAGTTTCACCATAAGAAAAGCCAATGTTTATGCAATAAAATCCATTTGGCTTGAGCTTGCTCTTTGCAAGTTCAAAAGTGTCCTCAATGACATAAAGAGGCTCCCCTACATCTTGAATATAATGAACTCCACTGCCACGCTGATATTTCTTAGATGTGTTAAAATAAGGAGGAGAGGTCACAATTAAGTCTAAAGAATTTGCTTCAAGAGTATTCATAAAAGATATGCAGTCTTTATTATGAAGGGTATTCTTTAAATCAGCTCTCTTCATTTATATGCTCTTTTCTTAATGCAATTTGATATTTAAAGGCTTTGCCTAGCTTCTCTTTGTTGACTTGAAA
>Ga0181397_1000752_pt1 | contig 11967 bp, 14 predicted proteins | sample 20SPOviralmetaG_FD_130126 | JGI IMG/M metagenome (GOLD analysis project Ga0181397, IMG submission 130126) | Marine viral communities from the oligotrophic San Pedro Time Series (SPOT) site, San Pedro Channel, CA, USA - 20 SPOT_SRF_2011-02-23 | ecosystem: Environmental > Aquatic > Marine > Strait...
AAAATAGCTGGAACAACTGTAGAAGGTCGTTCTGCATCAGAGGTCTTATCAGATATAGGAGGACAAGCATCTTTAACATTTGGTATAAGTAATACTAATGCAGTTAAAGTAGACAGCAGCTCTGTTGCTGATGACGAGTATGCAAGGTTTACATCTTCTGGTTTAGAAAGCAGAAGTACAGCAGAAGTCCTATCGGACATTGGTGGTCAAGCATCACTTACATTTGGTATCTCAAATACCAATGCAGTCAAGGTAGATTCAGCAAGCGTAGCTGACGATGAATATGCTAGATTTACTGCTAGCGGTCTTGAGAGTAGAAGTACCTCAGAAGTACTAAGTGATATAGGCGGTCAAGCTGCATTAAGCTTTGGTATATCTAACACAAATATTCCTATCTTTACAACTGGTGTAGCAGATGATGATTTCTTAAGAGTTGCAGGTACATCTATTGAAGGTAGATCAGCTAGTGAAGTACTTAGTGATATTGGTGGACAGGCTACACTTACTTTTGGAATTAGTAACACAAACGCAGTTAAGGTTGATAGTGCTAGTGTTGCAGATGATGAATACGCTAGGTTCACAGCAAACGGATTAGAGAGTAGATCAACTACAGAAGTATTATCAGACATTGGTGGTATTACTGCTAGTTCTTCAGATACACTAACTAATAAATCAATAGACTCAGATAACAATACAATTACTAATATTGTTAATGCTGATATTAAATCTAGTGCAGCTGTTGCATTTAGTAAGATGGAAAACCTTACAGCATCAAGAGCATTAGTATCAGATGGTAGTGGTGATGTATCAGCAGCAACTACAACTTCAACAGAGATTGGTTATGTTAATGGCGTAACATCAGCAATACAAACACAATTAGATGCCAAAGCAAGCAAAGGTCTGGCTGTAGCAATGGCAATCGCTTTATAGGAGAAAACATGGCACAAGACTTTGAATCAAATGGCGCGCAGATAACAAACTCAGCGACTACAATATATACATCAAATAGTGATGATGCAGTTGTTGGTTTGAGACTAGCAAATATTTTAACCACTACAGTTACAGTAAGCGTATTTGTATCTGAAGGTGGTTCTACTACAAGATACATTGTAAAAGATTTATCAATCCCTCCTGCTAGTTCAGTAGAGCTAGTACAAGGTGGAGCTAAATTTGTTTTACAAAGTGGAGATATCTTAAAAGGACAAGCTGGCACAGCAGACAGCATAGATGTTTGGGTATCAGTCGTAGACGCAATTAGTTAATAGGAGATTACATGGCAACAATAACTTCAGTCGGAGGCGTTCAATATATTGGCGATGCACCAGCAGGTGAAACCATACACGAACACGATTCTGAAATAAATAAAGATCAAATAATAACTAGTGCTGTATTTGCTGGACCAATTACATTTGCAGCTACAGTTACTGTTACTGGAACAGTTGTTGTTGTATGACAAATATATACGACAAAAATCAAGAGATACATATTGATAGAAGTACTCGAAAACTAGTTGTTAGAAGTAGGCAAGATACTGATCCTATAATGAAACAAAACAAAATGTTTCGTAATCACATACCTGAAGCTCAAAGAGGCGATATGCAAAGAATTGCACAAATCCCTTTGATTGCATTACAAATAAAAACTAAAGAGTTACATGGTCATTCTAATTGGTTTAAGTTAGATCTTGACCAACAAAAATCATTAATTAAAGGAATGATTAGTAGTAACGAATTTCAAAACTTTAAGACAGGAAGTAAAAATTTATAATGGCATTAGATACATATACAAATTTAAAAACAGCTATTGCTAACTTTTTAGCTAGAGATGATTTAACTTCTGAGATAGATGATTTTATAGACTTAACTGAAGCAGAGTTTAATAGAGAACTACGCATTAGAGCTATGGAAACATCAGTATCATTTACAATTGATTCTGAGCAAGAGACTTTACCTACAGGATTCTTAGGTGTAAGAAGTTTCTTTGTTAGTAATAATGGAAAAGAAACATTACAGTTTGTAACACCATATCATCAGTTTCATACAAGAGGCAGCTCTCAGGCAGGTACACCTAGAACATATAGTATTGAAGGATCTAATTTTAGATTTGCACCAGCACCAGATACATCATACACAGCTACACTAGTTTATTATAAAGCGTTTGATAGCCTTGATGGTTCTACAGCTACTAACTATATTTTAACTAATCATCCTGCTGTATATCTTTACGGTAGCTTATATCATGCTAGTAATTTTATTAGAGGTATAGATCCTCAAACAGTAGAACAATGGAAAGGCTTGTTTGTTGAAGGTATTAATCAGATTAAATTAAAAGATGACGGTGATAAATATAATGGTTCACCTTTAATTCAACATTCTGGTATTAATATCAACAATCATGATAATGTTAACTAATGCAAGTACCTTTTGGAGAATGGTTACCTGATCTACCAGATCATTTAAACCCAGGAGCAACACAAGCTAAAAATGTTTATCCTGCTGTAAATAGTTATAGACCTTGGAAAGCAATAACTACAGCTACAGCAAATGCATTAAGCAATAGATGCCAAGGAGCTTCGTCATTTACATCTGATGGTGGTAATGTCAGTATCTTTGCAGGTGATTCTAGTAAGTTATATAGAATACTAGCAAACTCAGTAGTAGATGAAAGTGGTGGCACAACATTTAATACTGCTGCTAATGGTTATTGGGATTTTGTTAAGTTTGGAGAAACAGTTATAGCCTACAATGGTGTTGATGCACCTCAAGCATGGTCATTAGATACATCAGCTGACTTTGCTGCACTAGGAGGTTCTCCTCCATCATTTAGACACGCAGCTGTTGTAAACAATTTTGTAGTAACAGGTTTTCAACCTACTGCTCGTAATAGAGTACAATGGTCATCAATCAATAGTGCTACATCATGGACTTCTGGAATTAACCAGGCTGACTCAGAAGATCTACCAGAGGGTGGAGTTGTTACTGGAGTTACTGGTGGACAGTACGGATTAATATTTCAAGAAAATAGAATTACACGCATGGACTATAGAGGTGGTAATGTAGTATTTTCTTTTAGAAGAATAGAAGACAACATAGGAGCTGTACAAGGTAAGACTGTAATTAAGGTTGGTAATCTTGTATACTTTTTATCTGAAGATGGTTTTAGGGTAACAGATGGTAATTCATCTAAACCTATTGGTAATGGTAAGGTTGATAGATTTTTTAAATCAGACCTTAGATTTGCACACAGAGAAAGAGTTAAAGCTGCGGTAGACTATGCAAATAAATTAGTTTGTTGGTCATACCCATCTACAGCTAGTGGAGTAACTGATAAGATTATAGTTTATAACTATGAAACATCTAGATGGTCTATTGTAGAAATATCACATGAAATGATATTTAACTACATATCACCTGGTTATTCTGTAGATGACTTAGATAACTATCCGTCATCAGGTTCTAATAATTTAGATGCAATCAATGTACCACTTGATAGTGATATATTTGTTGGAGGATTAAGATCCTTTGGTGTATTTGATACATCACATAAGTTTGGAACATTTGAGGGAGATAACTTAGCTTGTGAAATAGGTACAGCAGAAACAGAACTATTCCCACAACATAGATCTTTAGTTACTCATGTAAGACCCATAACAGATACGACATCAGCAACTGGCTCACTTACATTTAGAAACAGGGTTGGAGATTCACAATCAACAACATCACCAGTTGCAACTATGCACGCATCAGGAACAATACCGTTTCACAAGAGTGCAAGATATTTTAAATTTAATATGCAAATAGCAGCATCTACAACTTGGAATGACGCACAAGGTATAGATGTTGAAGGAATAAAAGAAGGATATAGATAATGGTTACTTATACAAACCCACAAGTTGGAAACTTACAAAGTAGGATTCAGAATTTAAATTTTGGTAGTCCTAATTATATGTCTGGTGTTAGCACAACTACTCCTTATTTTCAAATGGGTAACACTATGCAGACTTATAATCCCCAAGCGTTTAACCCAACAGCACCTGGAGATACATCAAGTTATTTAGGTTATACACCACAACCTTATGTACCAAGTAATCCTCAGTTTGCACAACCTTTACCTTTTACAACTCCAATGACCCAAGGAAGCGGAGTAAGCGGAGGAGGCGGTGATGGTCTTGCAAGATTTAGAGAAATGCAAGCTGCAAATGCTTTTAGAGATGAAATAAAAAACAATCCATATTTTGACATACCAGATCAATATAAAACTGATTTACCTCCAGGTATATTATCATTCTTAGATACAATTATTGGTAATGTACCAAGAGAATTAGCAATAGATAGAATTGTTAGAGATGTTGATGCATCAAAAGATTTTGGTGTTAATAAGTATGGTTTAGGAACTTCTTATAAAGGATCAAGTAGTATAGATAGAGATCCAAAAGGAGCAGATAATAAAGCCCCTACTTCAGGACCATCTGCAAGTGATACAGCTTTAGGTAAAGGACAAGGTGGTGGTGGTGGATCAGGATATAGTGGTAAATCAGCAGGATCAGATTCAGGAAAATCTACAGGATTTAGTCGTGATTCATCAGGTGGTAAAAACTGGTAATGGCTAGTAAACAAGACTTAGAATACATTTATCAATATATAGACAGTCCAGAGGACTTTCAAAGAATAGTAGAAGATATAACTAATCAATTAATTACTTATCATAATACTGAAAATCAGGAGGTAGCAGCATGGTTTCTTGCATAAACTGTGAGCATCATTGTCATTGTAGTAATGGCGGTCAATGTCCTATTGAGGATTGTGAGTGTATTAATTGTGAACATAATGCATTAGATGAATTTTGGAAAAGATTAGATGGCACACACATACAAAAATAGCAAAGTAGATCTATCATCTACAAATGATACAGTTCTATATACTGTACCAACTGCTACAACAAGTATTGTAAAATCTATATTAGTATCTAATGATGATGCAAGTAATGCTTGTGAAATAACAGTAACTTTATTAAATACATCAAACACAGTATTTAGTTTATATAAACAGAAAGATATTGCTGCTAAAACAACTACAGAATTATTAACTAATCCTTTAATAATGAACACGGATGAAGAACTAAAAGTACAAGCAGAAAATGCAGATGATCTTCATGTTGTATGTAGTTACTTAGAAATTTCATGATTAAGGCAGTACTTATACCTACTGAAAATGTTGAACAATGTTGGACATTGGTAGATAAACATATAGCTAATGCATTAGCTAGATCAGGCAGTCATTATAATAGTAATGATATAAAAGAAAATTGTCTTGATAACAAAATGCAACTATGGCTTGGTTGGAATAATGATGAAGAAAATGGTCATTATTGCACAGCTATTACAGAAATTTTACAACGACCTAATACTAAAGTATGCAATATATTTATTGCTACAGGTCGTGAAATGAAAAAGTGGGTTCATGTAATGGATGAACTAGCCGAATGGGCTAAATCTAAAGATTGTACCCACATGGAATCTCATGCTAGATTAGGATGGGAACGAGTCTTAAAAAATTATAACTTTGAAAAAACTCATGTTTTTTTAGAAAGGAAACTATAGTATGTCAGGCGGAGGCGGAGACACAATCACACAAACTAATGAGGTATCACCTTATGCTCCATCTACACAATATTTGAATAATATTCTAGGTGAAGCATCTAATCTTTATCAATCTGGTACTGGATCACAATATTACCCTGGAACTACAGTTGTACCTTTTGCAACTCAAACTCAACAAGCACTTGGTGGTTTAGAAAACTTAGGCGTAGCTCAAATGAGTGGATCACCTATGATTCAACAGGCAGGTAATGTTTTATCTGGATATGCAGGAGGTCAAGCACCATCAGTATTTGCTGGTGGACAGTCACTAAATGATTATAGAGATGTTTTAGCTAATCAAGCTGTACAAGGTGTACAACAAGAATTTGCAGGAATGGGTAGGACTGGGGGGTCACCTATGGCTCAAGCAGCAGCTACCGAAGCATTTGGTAGAGCATATGTACCTACAGCACTACAATTTAGAGAAGCTGAACTTGGTAGACAACAAGCAGCTAATGCGCTTGGACAAGCTCAACAATTACAAGCTGCGTCTGCACTACCAGGAATACAGTCAGCAGGAGATGCTAGAGCTATGGCAGGAGCTGAAGCTCTTATTGGAGCTGGCGGAGCATACGAAGACTTAGAAGGCAGACGACTTCAAGAAGACCTGCAGAGATTTCAATATGAACAAATGTCACCATACAATAGACTTGCACAGTATGCAGGTATAGTTACTCCTATTGCATCTGGATTTCCAGTTACACAACAAGCAGCACAACAACCAAGTTATAATGCTCTTACAGGAGCTTTAGGTGGTGGATTAGCAGCAGGTAGTGTATTTGGAGGTAATCCTTACTTTGCATTAGGTGGTGCATTATTAGGCGGAATGGGAGGAATGTTTTAATGGTTGATTTTTTTAAAAATACTTTTAACCCAAGTGGTGCAGGTACTATGTTTGGCACTCCACAAAATCAAACAAATACTTTTTATGATTTTATGGCTAAAGAATATGGTTTAACTGAAAATGGTGAATTAGATTTAAGTTTAGATTTAAGAAATAAAGAAGATGCGCCAAAACTAGTTGAAGCAGTATTAAAATATAATAATCAAGAACCTAATGAAAACGCAATAACTCAAATGATGAGTAATCCAGGTTTCATTATGGGATTGTCATTAATGAATCAGGCAGCAGGTGGTAAAGGAGTTGGCGAAGCATTATTACCAGCAGCACAAACAACACAAGGTTTTATTGCTAACCAAGAATTAAGACAGCAAAATAAAAAATTGATGCGTATGAAAGATAGTGGACAGATAATAGAAGTAAATAGAGCTATGGCAGAATTAGAACAAACAAGAGCTGGTACACAACAAACTGTAGCAACAACAGAAAATATTAAATCTAAAACAATATTAAATGATCTAAGAAAACCTTTACTAGAAAATGAAGCTCTAATGGGTCAGCAAAATATTACATTAGCTCAATTGAGTATTGATCAAAAAGAAGATGAAGCTGTAGTAAGATTAGCTACATTTAATTCTATTGACGCTAATGAAAATTTATCAGAATCACAAAAATTGTTCTATGCTAATAACCCTGGTCAATATGGTTCTATTGATGAAAGTTTGGCATTTACACCAAATCAGACTACTGATGCATTAGTTGAAAAAGTAGTTGGATCTAAATTTATGGAAGACTTAGTAGAAAAAGTACCAGGAGTAGATTCAAGCGAAAAAGATGCAGCAAGGGCAGATGTAAAAGCTGATATTGCAAGGAAAGCAACTGAACTTGCTACTATTGCTTTTTCTAGTGGTGAAAGAAAAACTAGAGAAGTTACAAAAGCAGATGTAGATGCAGCTTATGCTGAAATGGTTACTTCAGGTAAAATTAATGAAAGAGGATGGTTTAGAAGTTTATTTGGTGGCAGACTATGGGGTGGTGGTGTTACTGTTAATAATGCTCTAGGCGGAACTGTACAAGCAAATAAACCTATTGTTGTAGGAGAAGAAGGACCAGAAGTCTTTGTACCTCAACAACCAGGTGCTATTGTATCTAACCCAGCTACAAAAGGTGGTTATACATGGGAGAATGCTATCATTGATAATAGCCCTGAACTTAAAAGGATTGCACAATCAAGTGGTGTAGCAGAGGCTAAGAAGGCACTAAAGAAATTTAGACCTGATTTATATGTCTAATGGAACACCAAATATACCATTACCACAAGTTGAAACACCAACACCTGGATTTAATATAAGACCACTTGGAGAACTGTGGTTTGAAGAATCTTTACCTGCATCTTTATATCAATACTTTACAGGTAATACTAAAAAGAAACAGGCAGAAGATGCTAAAGAACGATTAAAACAATTAGATCCTGAATCAGACGAATTTAAAGAACAACTCAGGATATATAATAAGTTTAGCTATCTTTTAGCAGAGCCAGGATCATTTGATGTAAAAGAAGTAGCTAAGTTTGTTGCATCTAACCCATCATTTCTTGCTGGTGAGATGGTAAACGCTGTATTAGCAGATCCATATTTATTATTCATACCCTTTATAGGATGGGGTAAGTTAGGAGCTAATGTACAAAAAGCTATTGGTATAACATCAGTTAAAGCACAAAAGATTACTAACGCAACTACTATGTTTGGACAAGGAGCTGCTATAGGTACTCTCTATGGTGGGGCTTATCAACTAAGTGAAGATTCACAATTGTCAGCAGGCAGAACATTAGCAGAAGCTAGTATCGGTGGTACAGCTAATTTAGCCTTTGGTGCATTATTTGCAGGACTAGGTACTAAAGTAACTAAAGCTACTGGAGCAGAAGCTACAAAGGTGAGTCGTGAGATTGCAGAAGCAGTAGAAGAAGCAGCAGATAAAGGATTAGATCCTGTTGAATTAGTATCAGCTAGAATGGCTAAGATAGTTAAAGAATCTAAAGCTACTAAGATTACAGAGAATGAAGTTAACAAATTATATAAACATAGACTACAACAAGAGTTTGATGCTATTGAAAATAAAACAATACTTGGTGATTTTAATTGGAAGGTAGCAGGTTCATTAGGTGGTATAGGTGCAGCAGCTGGGTTTCTTACAGCTAAAGATGAGAAACTACAAACAGCACTTGAACTAGGTGCAGGTTTTGCAGCAGTACCAATTGCATTCAAAGGATTGCAAAAGATTACTACTAGAACTAAACCTATTAATGAACAGAAAGCTCAAAGAGCTAATGAGATATTTGCAGATGAACTGACAGCAAATTTACAAGATCATGTTTCTAAACTAGAAATGGGTGTCCGTAGAATGCAGTATGCATTAAAGACATCAGTATCAGATATCAAAAGAGAAGCTATGGTTTTTGCAGTACAAGAACCGGAAAAAATTGTAAACGGATCATTTACATTTAAGAAGTTTGATAAAGGTGTTTTATTAAGAGCATTAAATGCTAGAGATAAAGGACAAGATCCTACAGCTATATTGGATGAGTTAAAAGATGTTACAGTTAAATTTAACAAGAATGAGCTTAAGATTATAAAAGATATAATACCTAAGTTTCATGATGATTTATTGAAAGACATAAAGAGAAAACAAAGTCGTTTTGGTGCTATATCTAATTACCTTATGCAAGAATGGGAAATTGGTCCAGGCAAGTTTGCAAAAGCTAGAAATATAGAGCAAGGTGAGGAAGTACAGGGCAGAAGAATATTGGAGCTTTTTGGACTTACTGGAGGTTTAGGAGGCAGAGCAAAAAAACGATTGATACCGTCATATAGAGAAGGTATAGAAATGGGTTATATTCCTCGTACCAATGATATCGGTGAAATAGATGTTGCAGATATACTTGCAAGATACGGATTAGGCGTTGGCAAAGCTTTAGTAGAGAAAGATTTTGTTTCATTTCTTAAAAAGAGAAAGTTTCCTGGTTTAGCAGCACCTGCTGTATTTGATGATTTTTCAAAAATACCTGATTCATTATCACCTGAATATATACAAGTTAATCATCCTATTCTCAATAAGAAAACGTATAATGGCGATAAACTGGTTGATGAGACTTTATCATATGTACACAAAGACACATTACCATACATAAGAATGGTTATGGATGCTACTGATCCACCTGCAATTATAAGATACGCACAAAACTTTAACTTTTTTATGAAAAGGTTTGCAGTAGGAGCATCATTCTTTCATGCAGGATCACTAGGAGAAAGTGTACCATTTACATTCTTAAGGAATGCAAAAGATCGTAAACAAGGATTTACACAAATAGGTCAATCATTAACAGGTAAAAAGACTGATATGCTTAAATGGGCAGACAATCCTGATGACCCATCTTTTATTAAATGGTTAGAGAATAACTATGTAGCTACAGCTGATAGATTAAAAAACTCTGACTATGATGATGTATTTGAACTGTTAACAGCTAATGGTTTAGAAATAAATAAACCTGGTGATGTTGGACATGATGTATTTTACAAAGGTTTCAATGATATTGAAAGAGCGGTATCTAAAGTACCAGCATTGGGAAAAGTATTTAATGATCTAGGTGTTAAACCTGGTCGTAAAGTATTTAAGTGGTTTGATAAGATTACTTGGGAAAGAGCATTTACTTCATTTAAATTATTTACTGGTACTGCAAAACTAAATCAACTTATTGCAGATCCAGCTAATGTAAATGTACCTCTTAGAATATTAGCTAGAGATGCAGCTTCGTTTTCAAATGATGCATTTGGTGGACAAAATTTCACAAGATTAGCTAATGAGATTGCTAATCCTATGTTTAGAAGAATGGCACAAGAAGCGTTTAAACCTTCTGCAAGACCATATTTACAACTAGCAATGTTTGCACCAGATTGGACAATATCTAATATACGAATACTAGCTAAGTCATTTCCAGCATTTAATGCTAATGAACGCACTAGAAACCTGTATATGACATATTTAATAAATGGTGCTATACTATATGCAGTATTAGGTAACGCAGTTAACTATGCATTTAGTGGTAAATCTATATTGGAAAATAAAGATCCTACTAGGATAGATCTAGGTAATGGAGAAGTGTTAACATTTAGTAAACAATATATGGAGCCTTTTCATTGGATTACAGATCCACAGAAAACAGCTCTGAAGAAAACAAGTTCACTTACAAAAACATTTGCAGAAGTAATGACCAACAAAGAGTATCTAACTACTGGTTGGAGTCCACAAATAACTAAAAAAGACGATAGTGCTTTAGATAGAGCTTTAGCAATTGGTGGTCAAGTAGGAGAAAAATTCTTACCTATATGGGTTAGCCAGGCAATAGAACAATATCAAAAAGATGGATTATCATATGATGATGCACTTAATGTATTTTTAGGACAAATTGGACATCCTAAATATAAAGGTCCAAGAAGCACATCATTTCAAACTAGAGGTCTTGTAGAAGACCCAATGAAAGTATTATTTTAAGGAGATTATATGGCAGGTACTGGAGCAGGTAAATATAGTACAACAGCAGGTAACAATACATCTGTACAAAGCGTAAACTGGTCTGAAGGTATGGCTCCTTCTAATGTAAACAATGCAGCTAGAGAAACTATTGCTAATGTTAGAGCTATGTATAACCAAATCGGTGAAGGCTTCTATGAGTTTGGTGATGGTGATGGAGAGTATACAGTTGCACGATCAGATGCTGATACTATAACTATTACATCATCTACAGATTTAACTAGTACATACTATCCTGGTAGAGCTATTAAGATAACAGATTCAGCTGGTAATGTAACTGAAGGTACAATTACAACTTCATCACATTCTAGCACAACCAATACTATTAATGTCTCACAGACTATTGCAGGTACTGGCACACCTTTGAAAATAGAACTAGGCATACAAGGTTCATCATCTGAGTTAGTTGTTGATGGAGACAACGACACGAAGATACAAGTAGAAGAAGGTTCTGATGATGACACAATAAGATTTGATACTGGCGGCACAGAGAGACTACAGGTCTCATCAGCAGGGGCATTTGCCTTGCAGAGTGGTGGCGGTTCATTTATACATTCAAACACAATATCTAATACATTTACTTTGACCAGTCAGAATATGTTTATGGTTGGTCCAGTAAGTGTAACAGGAGTTATTACAGTAGGCTCTAATTCTACTGTTGTCGTATTATAAGGAGAAACAAATGGCAGGAATACAAATAGACGGAGTTAATAATAAAATTGACTTTGATGATGATGCAGATACCAGTATATCGTCAGCTACAGATGATACGCTAGTCATAGAATCTGGTGGTGTAAACGTAGCATCTATTACATCAGGAGAGTTTGCAATCAACGAAGGTTCAGGAAGTATTGATTTTAGAGTAGAATCTGATGGTGATGCTAATATGTTGCTTGTTGAT
>Ga0181397_1000755_pt1 | contig 11937 bp, 17 predicted proteins | sample 20SPOviralmetaG_FD_130126 | JGI IMG/M metagenome (GOLD analysis project Ga0181397, IMG submission 130126) | Marine viral communities from the oligotrophic San Pedro Time Series (SPOT) site, San Pedro Channel, CA, USA - 20 SPOT_SRF_2011-02-23 | ecosystem: Environmental > Aquatic > Marine > Strait...
GGTTTGGCTAACGAAATACTACACAATAAATTGATGGACCTACAATGGCAGAAATAGAGTACGCGGGAGTCAAGGTAGGGGGTAGTAAGGCTCTACTAATAATACCCCTCTTAGGGACAATTCTTGGAGCTCTGTGGGGTGGTTTTGAAGTATATCAGAGATACTTAGATATGGAAGCTAAGATTGCTGCGTTTGAGTCACCTGATTTATCTACTATAGAAAAAGATTTAGCAGTTATAAATGAACACATGTCTACAGTAAATACACACATGGAGTTTGTTAGTAAAGAAATTGATTTGTTTAAGGAAGAAGTTACTTTAATTAAAGATAATGTTGATGAACAAATTAAATATGTAAAGGAAGTCAAGGTAGAAGTTAGAGAAGATATGCGACACCTTGAAAGTATTGTTAATGATGTTGAGTCAGATTTACAGGAACAGCAAAAAGATATTAAAGAGATGATTGACATTGCTGAGAAAAGATTTGATGACAGAAGAGATTCTCTTTATTCTGATACAGATAGAAAGATTAAAGAGTTAGAAGAGAGGCTCGGTAGTAAACTACAAAGAGCTTTAGATAACCCACTAGCAAACTAGGAGATAATATGCCAGCAGGAAAAGGAACATACGGTAAGAAAAGAGGTCGTCCACCAATGAAGAAAAAAGGAAAGAAGAAGTAATGGCAGTAACTTACAGAGGTGAAACATTCTCAGGATATAACAAACCTAAGCGTTCATCTAAAGGTAAGAAATCTCATGTAGTTCTTATCAAAGATGGTGGTAAGGACCGCATGATTAGGTTTGGTGAGAAAGGAGCTTCTACTGCAGGTAAACCTAAAGCTGGTGAGTCTGCTGCAATGAAAGCTAAACGTAAATCATTTAAGGCTAGACACGCTAAGAACATAGCTAAAGGTCCAACCAGTGCAGCGTACTGGGCAAACAAGGTGAAATGGTAATGGCTAAACGAGGACTATACGCAAACATTAATGCTAGAAAGAAGAAAGGTATTAGTAGAAGCAAAAAGAAATCTACTATCAGCAAGAAAGCCTATGCTAATATGAAGAAAGGATTTAAAAAGAAATGAATGATGAACTTAGTAGAATGCAATTACAATTAGACAAACATTCTGGACAAATAGCAAAGCTGTTTAGCAAGATTGATGACACTAATTTATGTATACAAAAGATTAACACTTCACTGCTTCAAATTAAATGGGGTGTCTTTGGTGCATTTGCTTGGTACATTATAGGACAAGTAGGAATTATAGAGGCAATGAGGTTAGCAATATGATAGCGTTTATAACTAATGTAGCACCAATTATGTTAGGTTTTGTTGGTAAGTTGTTTGCATTAAAAAGTCAAGCAGCAGCTGAACAACAAAAGCTAATGATACAATCATTGCAAGTACGTAATGATTCTATTAACATGGCTAGAGATAGAGCTGACAAAGAGTCACCTATGGCTGCTATGAACAGAAGGATTATTATATTAGTTATACTAGCATTAATTATATTTACACAAATAGCTCCTGTGTTCTTTGATGTACCTACAGTAATACCAACAGTTATAGAAGGAGCTAGTATACTAGGTTTTCAATTAACACCTGATGTTATTGAATATGTAAAAGTAGAAGCAGGTGCTGTACTCAAGATGGATGAAATATTTGGGTGGGCAACAATGATTATAGAATTTTATTTTGGTGCTCAATTAGCCAAGGGGAAGTAGATGACATACAGACAAATTATTAACTCAGTATTACGTAGGTTAAGAGAAGATAGCATAGGTAGTGACTGGTCAGGTGCATTGATAGATGCTGCTGGTCCATCAGACTACCAAGTATTAATAGGTGACTTTGTTAATGAAGTTAAAAGAGAAGTAGAAGATGCTTGGGATTGGACATCACTAAGACGTATAGAAACAGTAGCTACTGTAGCTGATTCACGAACTTATACTATACCGGGTACTTCACAAAGAACTAGATTATTATCAGTACAAGAACAAGAACAAGGACAAATGTTACAAGGTGTGCCTGATTCATGGATTAGGTCTACACAATACCCTAGTCCTGACAGCTCAGGTGTTCCTTCTTACTTTTCTATTAATTCAACTGTTAGTGGATTAGGAGAAGTAGGTGCTTTAATAGCACAATTATATCCTAAACCTGACCAAGTTTATAATGTTAATTATTATGTAGTTGACCCACAAGATGATTTAACAAATGCAACAGATGTCTTGACATGTCCAGAGTTTCCTGTTATAATGGGGGTATGGGCACGAGCTATAGCTGAACGTGGCGAAGATGGTGGAACACTATCAGACATGGCACAGATGCAATATCAACAAGCATTATCAGATGCAATACAACAAGATGTAGGCAGACACTCAGATGAGGTAATTTGGAATGGCGTCTAAACCAATACAACCCCTTGTATTAGACTCTATAGGTATCTATGGATTAAACAGGCAGTCATCGGCTTCCAGTTTACCACCACAGTTCTTAACAACAGCTAACAATATTATGTTAGATGAGAAGGGACGTGTTACTACTAGAGAAGGAATTAAACAAGTAACAGATAATATATCTAATAGTAATACAGCTAATACATTAATAGTTAAATCATTAGGTGAGTATATTAGTGCAACAGGAGCCAAGACTTTATTTGTTGGAGCTGGTGCTAATGTATATAAAATTAACACAGCTAACACTCCATACACTTTAGATGTACAATCTTTTGGTGGTTCAGCTACTACTAAAACTAATGGCAACTGGCAGTTTACAAACTTTAATAATCAGTTCTATGCTGTACAAGCAGGTAATAAACCTATTAATTATGACGGTACTACATGGAAAGATTTAGAGGATGTAGGAAGTTATGCTGCTCCTTCTGGAGTTACAACTTTTACACCTTCTTGTGTTTTAGGTGACTACGGTAGAGTATGGGTAGGAAACATAGGTGAGAACAAAGATGTAGTTTATTACTCTGATACATTGCTTGGTCATAAATTTAATGGTGGTGCATCAGGCTCAGTAGATTTAAAAACTGTATGGTCAGGTGATGAGATAACAGCACTAGCTTCTTTTATGGGTAAGCTAGTTATCTTTGGTAAGAGTAACATTGTTATTTATAATGACCCTTGGGACCCAGCTGCAGCTTCATTTCAATTAGATGAAGTTATTGAAGGTGTAGGATGTGTAGCTAGGGATTCAGTACAAGTCATTGGTGATGACATTGTATTCCTAAGTTCATCAGGTGTACGTTCACTAGCTCGTACAATGGTACAAGACAAGATGCCATTGACAGATTTAAGCCTAGCTATTAAAGATGAAATAAGAACAAACATATTAACTGCTGACATGGACCAAGTAAAAGCTCAGTATGATTTATCTACTGGTTCTTATTTATTAAGCTTTGGTGGTAAAAATATTGTTTATGTGTTTGATTTTAAAGCTACAACACCTGAAGGTGCTCCACGTATAACAACTTGGAACTTTGATTCTAAGAAAAATCCTGGAGCTTTGTTATCTACTGACGATTCTTTGTATATAGGACTAGGAGCTGCAACTTATTTTGGAAGAGTAGCAACATACTCAGGATTCTATGATGTAGAAAAAGAAGATGTTACTGCTAGTTATGGTACATCAGGTGCGTGTACTACTGCTGGATATACATGGGAATCTAATACAAGTAAATGTTATAAAGATATAGACAATACATATCAAGCAGATTTTAAAACTACATGGTTAGATTTTGAACAGCCGGGTATATCTAAATTCTTAAAAAGATTTTTAGCAATATGGTCAGGTGGTAAGAACATGAACGTAACACTTAACTGGTTTAGAGATTACAGTGTTACTCCTACATCAGCTAACTTTACATTAGACCCTACTTCTGGTGGAGTCAATGGTTTGTGGGGACAGGCTAAGTATGGCAATGCCAAGTATGCTCCTGCTTTCCAACCTACAGAGTACAAAGTATCTATGTCAAAAGCAGCTAAGGTTGTTAGACTACAGATAATACAAACGGTATCGGGGTTTAAAGCTTCTTTACAAAACATTTCTATTTGGGCAAAACAAGGGAAAATAAGATGAGTGATTATAATTTACAAATAGCTTGGTCAGGTAAGGATGCTTTAAGCGATTCAGACCCTGACAAAGTAGTCAGTGGTGGTGACTTTAACACAGAGTTTCTTGCAGTTAAGACTGCTGTTAACTCTAAAGCAGACTTAGCAAATACAAGTCAAGTAATTACTGCTGCAACAGCAAGTTCAGGAACCAATACTAATCAAGTAGCAACAACAGCATTTGTTACCGCTGCAAATTCAGCAGCAGCAATTAATGCTTTAGTTTATCCAGTCGGTTCAATATATATTAATGCTACTGTAGCAACTAATCCAGCAACACTTCTTGGTGTAGGTACTTGGGTAGCATATGGAGAAGGTAGAGTTCCAGTAGGTAAAGCATCTAGTGGTACATTTGATACACTTAATGCAACTGGTGGTGCTGAAACACACACATTAACAATAGCAGAAATGCCAGAACACAATCACAATATAAGTCCTACTCTTACAAGAGGTAGTGGTACAGATGGCGACCCTGATAAAGCTTCAGGTGGTGGAAACCAAGGCAGTTTTAGTATAAGCAACACTGGTGGTGGAAACGCACACAATAACTTACAACCATATATAGTAGTGTATATGTGGAAACGCACAGCATAGGAGAATAAGACATGTCAGCATGGATGCAATTAGGAGCAAGCGTATTAGGAGGAATATTCGCTAATAAGCAAGCAAAGAAAGCACAGAGTGCAGCTAATGAAGCAGCTCAGTTTGCTTATGAACAAAGTAGACCACAAAACTACCAAGGTATGTTTGGTGGTTATGACACAGGTACAGGCGAATATCTTAATGAAGATATGCAAGCTATGATGCAACAATTCATGGACAGGCGTGGTCAAACTGCTGCACAGATACAAGACTTAAATCCTCTTGAATTACAGCAATCGTTGTACAATCAACAGCTAGGCTTACTACAACCTGAGCAAGAAAGGCAAGCACTGGCTCAAGAGTCTAGGTTGTTACAACAAGGTAGATTAGGTAGTACAGGTGGTGCAGGTCAGATGCAGGCACTACAGGAAGCACAAGGACAGCAAAGACTTGGACTGTTATCTAACTCTTATCAACAAGCTCAACAAACACAAGATGCTATGAGGCAGAGAGAAATGCAAGACCTTGCTGCTATTATGCAATTAGGTAGTATACCGGGACAATATGCCGGTCAGTCATTAAACTTTGCTAATCAAAGAGCAGGTGCTGCTTTTAATGCAGCTCAAATGAGGTCAGGTGCAGCATTAGGAAGAGCAGGAGCCACTGCTGGTATGATTGGTAGTGCTTTACAAGGGTTTAATAGTCAGGAAGGTATGAAGTTTACTAATCCATTTGCTAGAGGTGGTATGATGACAGGATTTAGCAGTGCTCAAGACAATGCAAGGCGACCAACGTACCCAAAGTAGAATCCCCTATAGGTAAAATAACACCGTACGGGGGAGCAGGTTACGAGGAATTTACAATAGATGACAGTAATTTAGATTATACTATGAGTGACATTGGCTCACCTTTTTCAAGACGCTTAAATGCAAGTGGTTTAATGTATTCACCCAATTATTAAAAAGGAATAATTATGGCAACACAAGGAATGTTTGGAAGTCAATACCAACAAGCAATTATTGATGAACAAAACCTAAGAAGGCAACAAGCTCAGACTGGTGGACTTACTGGTTGGGCAGCAATTACTAATGCCATGTCTGGTATAGGTAGTGAACTAGGTTTTACAGCAGGACAGAGCCTAGGTGGTCAAACGCCTGCTCAAGCACAACAAGCTAATTATCAATCAATCATAAATAGTGTTCCTGACTTTGACCCTACAAATTCTGATAGTGTTTCACAAATGGCTTCAGCAATGTGGACTGGTGGTGAGTATGATATGGCAATGCAGTTTTATGATAGAAGTCAAGACATGAAAGCTGCTAACCTTCAAGTAGATATTGCAGAAATAAAATTAAAGAATTTACAAAACCCTGACAGAAAAATGACTCAGTTAGGAGATGGATATTTTTATTGGACAGATACTTTAAGCAGTGCAGAAGGTCCACAAAGAGTTGATTCTAGCATAGTTAAAAAAACAGAACAAAAAGGAGCTGAGTTTCAAGCTTTAAATCAAAAAAGAGATGAGTTTATTGCAACATTAGGTGAAACTCAAGGAAATGAGGAGTTCTTAAAATACTTACAAGGCTTAGATGTAGAAACAGCAGGTGCAGGAACTAAAAATGCAATAGGAACTACAATCTTTGAAACTACTATGAAAACCAGAGATGCTATTGCAGATAAGCTAAGAAAAATAAGCACAGGTATTTCTGAGTTTAGACAAGCTCAGGGAAATAATGCAGCAGCAGCTACAATTGCTGAAACACTAATTACACAAATTTTTGAGGACAAGCGACAAGCTACTTCTGAAATTAGAAGAATAGCTAGTGCTGGTAATTTAGTAGAGAATGTAACTGACTTTGCAAATACTGTTTTCACCGGTGTTAAGACAGCAGAGCATTATGAAGCATTTATAAAGACTTTAGAAATATACGAACAAGAGCAAATGAAACAATACAATTCAAGTAATGAGTCTTTAAAACAGATAGGAATTGATTATAAGTTTGAGGTTCCTGAGTCAGTTTTTGAAGTTTATACTCCAAGAGATGGAAGCACAAAACAAAAAATAAAACAATGGAATCCTGAAACACAAACATTTGACTTAGTAGATAGATAAGGAATAAAATGGCTGAAGAATACCAAGAAATTAGAGTTGGCAATGAAATATTAAGGTTTCCTGCAGAGATGTCTGAGGAAGAAATTGCAAAAGTAATTCAAGGAGATGCTAGTATACAAGCTCAATTAGCAGATGATGCTATAGAGTATGAAGAAGGTCTATACACAGGAAAAATGAAAGCAGGTGTAACAGCTAGTCTTTCTTTTTTTGAAGCTGTTGCTGAAAATCCAATATGGTCTAAAATATATAAGGACATGACCACAGTTGGTGGTACTGGTGAGTTAGATGCTCCGGGAAGTGTTAAGGCAATGGGAACTCAGTTTACACAGGACTTTGAAGAGAATGAAATGAAATGGGCAGAGAGGACTGCTGATTTCTTTGGTTGGGACCAATACGACATAAATTTGCTTCCTAAAGACCAAATAGAAGCAACTTTAGCTACTGGTGCTTACATGATGACAGACCCTTTAGTTTTAGCTAGTAAGGCTAAAAGTGTAGGTGAGTTTGTTTTAAAAATTCCTTATTCTATGGCACAGTGGGCAGGTATTGGAGCCACTTCTTCAGTTGCTGCTACTCAAGCAGGAAACCTTGAAGAAATGGCTACTGGAGAAGATTCAGGAGTATTAAGCACAATAGCAGGAGTATCTTCAGCAATTCTTACTGGTAAATATACTCAGCCAGTTGTTAATACACTGGCTTCAAAGACAAAAGATTTGTTATCAGGAAAAGGTTTTAAAAATGAAGCCAGTCTTATAAAGTCTACAATTGAAACCCAATCACAAAAGTTTGCTCATGCTAACATTAAAAACATATTAAAGGAAGCATCAAAAGCAGGAAGTAAAGATGTAGAAATAATAATGCAAGACTTTGCTAAGATTTCTCATTATTTTGATGATGTTGATATACCTTTCTTTTTAGCTATGTCCGACAACCCTGTAATTGCAGGTGAGCTTAATAAACTAATTAGAAAAAATCCTTCAGTAAGAGCTCAGGTAGAAGATGAGATAACAAAGATTGTTAATGCTATTGAAGGAAAAGCAAATAGAATGTTTGGTGTTCCAATAGTAGGTAAGTCTTTAGAGGAAGCAATTCCTACTTCCGTAGTAAGAACTGAACTATGGTATAGACTAGATAATTTAAAAACTAACATGGCTAAAACTCAAGATAAGATTGATGAGTTAGGAGCTAACTATCTTCCTGCAAGCACAATGGCACAGAGAGGAAAAGAAATTGAAGCTTTAGTTAAATTGAAAAAGGAACAAGCTAGAAAAATAAGAGAGCTTGAGTATTCAGCTATACTAAAATCTGCTAGGAAAAATAACATAAAAATGCCAGCACAAGGTGTAGAGCAAATTTGGAGATTTGTTGATTCTTTACAACTACAAAACAAGTTTGGTGCAGGAACTGTATTAGAGTCTAAGATTAGAACATTATTAAGACCAACAGTAAAAACTACAAAAACTAAAAATGCTGCAGGTAAGATTGTTACAACAAGAACAGAAACATTTAAACAAATGACTTTTGATGATGTAAACTCTCTTAAAAAAGAAATTAATAAACAGCTTAGAAGAAACCCTTCTGCTGACACTGTAAATATGTTAGAAGATTTAAAAGCTGTATTAGATGATGCAAGAACTACAATACCGGGAACTTATAGTTCAGCTTTAAAACTAGCAGACGAAAACTATTATACGCATATTGGACTACCTTTTGGAGAGCAAGGCATAAAAGAAATATCAAGTGCTAAGTATGCTCAACAAATTGCTCCAGTTGTCGTTCAGAACGCAGAGTCTTTAAATCAGTTTTATAATGTTGTAGGTAGAGAGAAAGGTGTAGACATTGCTAAGAATGCTTTCTTAGCTGAAGTATATGAAAAGTCAGTTATTAATGGACAGCTACAGCCTAAACTACTTCAAAGCCTTATAAAGAAAAAGTCAGAGGTTATAGACTTAATTCCGGGTTTAAGAGATGAATTAAATCAATCTGTAAATACACAGGGTTATTTATCTGACAGAATAAACACTCTTAATGAAGTATGGAAGTCACAAGAAAAGAAAATAGGCGACCATTTCTTACTAAAAGCAGGTGGTGTAGAAGGCTATCAGCCATCTGAAGTTGTAAACAGAATGGTCAACAACAGAGAATATATGTCTAAGATTATTGCTGATGTTGACAGACTTCCTAAGAATGTTCAAGGTCCTATAAGAAATACTATTAGGAGAGAGTTTGTAGAGCAACTACAAGCCATAGGAGCCAAGCAAGGTAAATCTTCTTTTGATTGGCTTATTGACCCTGAGAATGCTTACACTATACAGAAAATTATGGGTAAAGGTTTTCAGAATGATATGAGAGCATTTGCTAGGTTAAGTGATAAGATTAATAAGCTTAGTCCTGAAAAAGTGGCTAATATGCCTACTAACCCTCTTTATGACGTTGTTCAGGCTAAGACAGGGGTAGACCTGCCTTCTATTGTTTCTTTAATAAGACGACCAATTATTAGTCCTCAACAGAAAGCTGTTATATTAGCTTCTAGGATATGGACTGGTGGCAGAATGAGCAGAGCTGATAAACAAATGCAAGATATATTGTTCTCTGATTTAAAAGGAATTGAAGAGTTTTATAAACTAGAAAAACTAGCTAAGAAAACAAACATGTCTGATGAAGTGTTGCTTAGTAAGTACACAGACATACTGGTAAACATTGCCCCTAGATACTTTATGGCGGTTGAAGGAGATGTTAAGAGAGATGCAATTCAACAAGATTTAGAAGAACAACAAATAAGATATCAAAGTGGAATTTAACAAAGGAATTAAAAATGGCTGAAATGGTAGGAATGATGAGTGGCGGTAATGATTTCTCTTGGAATTCTGATACTATCTTTGATAAGATAGGTAATCCAGAAAAGAGAGAGGAGTATTTAAGCGAGCTTAGTGGAACAGGAAACAATGAAAGAGAGATGATAGAGCAACTTCGTTCTTTAACTAAGCAAGAAATGAAGGCTGTTCTTTATGACTTGCCTCCTGAAACAAGAGAAGAGTTTATAAACGACTATTATGGTATACCTAAAATCAATCCAGAAAACATGTCTGCTTCACCTGAAATGACAATTACTGGTCCTGAAACTGCTCCTACTCAACAGTCAGGCATGCTTCCTCCGTTAGAACTTAACGCTTCAGTTAACTTTTAACTATGGATTTAAAAGGACTGTTTTCTCAGGCAAAGGACACTCTACAAGAGAAACTAATAGGTCAAAGTGTTCGTGCTGTTTTAACTAAATATCCTGATGCTAAACCGGATTTAGTAAGGCATTTTATGGCGTCAAAAGTATTAACTGACACTGTAGGTCCAGTCAATAGTTTACGTGTTGGTTTGTTTAAAGAGGTGTTAGATGGTGTAGGAGCCTTGATAGGTACAGGACCAACTAAAGGAAGGAAGGCAGGTTTTTCTGTTGATGATTTAGGAGCTGATTGGGCAGGTGCAATATCTATGTCACCTGATGAAGCATACAGAAAAGGATTGTTTAATCATACTGAGTCAGCAAAGAACATCACAGGCTTAGGGCAAGGTAAGCCTGTAGAAGTCTTTAAAAAAATAATTAAGTAGATTTAGTAAGTAGGGTCATAAGTTTTACTAAACTAACTAGCTGTAACTTACTCGCATTATTATCCCCACCCATTACACTTTTCTTAGGAAGCTGAGGAAGAATTTCTTTTAGCTTATCAACAGGGAACACAAGGCTACAAATTAGCTCATTATCAAGAGTTAAGTTATGTACCCATAGGTCAGCCTCAGTTGATTCTATTCCGCTTGGTTTGCCATAGCTTTGGCTCTCTATGCAGATGTTACCAGTTTGTGCCCATCTGTCACGCTCTGTCTTTACTTCACAAGTCTTAGCACCGGAGAACATTTCATCTATATATTTCTCCCATTGCTGTCCAAAGGACAAGTCAATGTCGAACTTCTTTAATTCTTTTATGTCTGTGCTTTTATTTAAAGGCATATTCTTTCCTTTTAAGTTTAAGTAGAATCTAGCAGTCCTGTCCATTTGAACAAGACCACTAGGATTTTTAGTAGGCTTACTTGCCTCCACTCGTTATATCTTTGTCGAGTAGTTTCCAAATAATGCCGGCTGCGATTATTCCTGCCAATCCTGCATTACCAAGTGTCCAAACAATATCAAGTATAGAACCAATTACATTTCCTGTAAGGAAGGCTACCTTTTGTCCAAAGATAATCTGTAACACAATTGATAAACTAATAAGTTTGATACCTACATCTATAGCACCATCAGCACCATTTTTAAGTTTCTCTAACATATTTTACTCCTGTCTTTATTTGTAAAACAATAGGCTATACAAGCCACCCCTTTCTAAGAGCATCTAACCATATAACTATGTAGACTAGACATCCTGTAGAAATTATTCCGGCTAAAAAATAAACCGTGTACATAATTGATTCTAGTATTTTCATACTTCAAACCCTGTACAATTTATACTGTTCGCAGGAGAACACTTTAATTGTTCTTCCTTTTCTTGATGTATCTTTTCTTCAAAAGCACTACACGCTGACAATAATAATATTAACATTAGTGTCACTCCTCTATTATACCACATATTATTCTCCCAATTTAATTATTAAAATTTGTAAAGCTAAAATAAGTAAGGCTGTTTCTATCATTCTATATCCCTCTCTTCTTCAACTAAATCAACTAATTCACATATACTACCAGTACAGGCTAAGGTTTTAGTGCTGACAGTTTGGTCAGTCAGCTCATACTCACTAATCAAATCCCAGTTAACTTCCTTAGGCATGGTCTTAGCTAAAGCATCGTGTGCTTTTTTATCACATTCTTCATACGGAGCTTGCTGATACGAGTGGTCAGAGTGTGGTAAGAAACTAACACCTGATACTTCATCAAAATGTTTGTATACCCACGCACCTACTTCCATCCACTCATGTTCTCTAACACTAATGGTTACACTAGGCTTGTGCTCACAGTAGTACCTTTGATACATAAGCCATAAGTCTAGCTGTTCAATAGCGTTCCTCTCGTTCCTAGTTACTGCACCCTTAGGAGCTTTCATAGGGAAGGAGAATACTTTCACACTGTTAGGTTTCATGAC
>Ga0181397_1000761_pt1 | contig 11870 bp, 26 predicted proteins | sample 20SPOviralmetaG_FD_130126 | JGI IMG/M metagenome (GOLD analysis project Ga0181397, IMG submission 130126) | Marine viral communities from the oligotrophic San Pedro Time Series (SPOT) site, San Pedro Channel, CA, USA - 20 SPOT_SRF_2011-02-23 | ecosystem: Environmental > Aquatic > Marine > Strait...
CACAAAGCCCGAGAAGTTGACTTCAAACGGCAGGCTTTGAACTACATCACCCATCATGTCTAGTTTTGATTCTCTGTCGTTGAGTGTTTCATCTGCTAGTAGATAGTTGGTTGTCCCCCAGCGTTCATAGTTATCTATTAGCTCTGCACGTAGTTGCTCAAAGTTAGTGTGTGTTTCTTCACGCACACCTAGAAAAGGAAAGTTACAAAACTTGCATTTAAACTTGCAGCCTCTTGATACTTCTATGGTGAGCATTTCATGAGGTAGTAAAAAGTCATCATCTCTGTAGTTGATGCCGTAGGTTGGCAAGCTCATAGCTGGATAGTCTATAATACAATCTATGAGAACACCGTCCATGTGTATTCTGTGCTTGGGAGATTTGCCACCATCAAACATCCATGTGATAGTTTCTGGCAAGGCTAATTCCGAATAGCCATACATCATTACATCAAAGCCCACTGAATCTTGATAGTGTTGCTGTCCACCTGCTAGATACTTGCGACCAGGATAGCGTTTACGAAGTTTTGAAATTGCACCACGTGTCCACCAAGGTGTCATCCATGTGTATGAGAATGCAAACAGTAGAGTGTTGTCTCCAACTATAGCATCTAGATAGTGCAACAACTGATCTTCTGGCCAATCACATGCCCAGTCTACAACTGTTACACGCCATCCCATTGATTCCATTTGATTAGCAAATCTATAAGCACCACTTGTACGCCTCTTTACTTCTTGATTAGCGTTAAAAATTATACAGTGTTTCATAGTCATATTTATCAGTGCGTTTGAAAGAGCGCGAAGCGCCTAGCGGTTACGCATAACCTGCCGCGAAGCGGTAAACGCTTTTTGCAAAAAATTTTAGCGTTTACTAGTGCAAAATTTCCTAGACAGTACACACATACTGTTGACCACATATACATTCTAAAACTGGACTACCATAGCGACAGACTACGTACATAGCGTTGCAATACATCGTAAAGTATGGTTAACTATTTAAAGAGTCTTATTCTATAAGCCTAGCTGTATACGCATCACTGTTCTGCAGTTTTAGAAGTGCTAGTGTTCTATCTCGATCTGACTCAAACTCAATAGTACAGTGATTGGGCTGTGTAGTGTGTATGTTGTGATTTAACAGTAGTTTGGTACAAGCAGTTTGAGTAATCACATCTTCGTAACGATGATCTCTTATATAATCATTGATAAAGGTTCTTGGTGCATAGTCTAATTGGATCTTGTACATAACAGTATATAGCAGTATACACACTAACTACTACTGTGAACAAGCAACATTGGATTGAAGAACGGTTGTACAACTGGTGTTACGTGTGTATACTAAAGTGTATTTATAGTCTATCACAGTGGTTAGCACAGCTAAGAGGTTCTGTACTGCACCAGTTACACCAGTGCAGTGCTACGCACACGTCTGAAGAGTAAAAAACAACACTATAACTAGTATGCCTAGATGAGTTCCTGTGATGTTCATTCTTTAGCACCATCTTTAGCAACATCATCAACTTTAGTAGTGTGTTGTGTGGGACGGACTGCAGCGGCTATAAATGAAGTAGCAGCTAGCATAGGAATAGTGTATACCATTTGCTGTGTAGTGTAAGCAACAGCATAAGTGGGAATCAATACTATGAGTGCTTGTATACCTGCTAGTTTGAGATCGTGTGTAAGCATAGTGTATTTATAGCCCGAAATGGGTATTTGCTTCAAAAAAATTGGTCGCGTAAAAAATTGTAGGGAAGTACTTACAGAATCTGGGTGGTGATTCTGCATCACCCAATTTTAAAAAGTGGTCATTAAGCATAAGCTGCAGTTTAGCTCAAAACTGTTTTATATACCCCGACCCCTCGAAAAAAATTTTTTTATTTTCTTAACCTCCCGCCATAAAAAAAGGAGTACAATCTCTTGTACTCCCCCGGGGTGTGCCCCTTATGCTAACTATTAATCTGCTCTTGAACCTGCGTAAGCTGTAAAGCCTGCAGCCTTAAACACATCTGCAGCTGCTCTAGCACCTGCTTCCTTAGTGCTCATGCACTGTGTTCCTAAGCCACTTGGGTTCCATATGCTGAACGCCCTAGTGTAGTCTTGCTCATAGCCTGCTGCCTTCATAGCACGACCTAGCTTGGTGTTGCCTTTAACACCGTAGATGTTAGTCCAAGCAAAGCCACAGTAGGCATGCTCGCCATACTTATTAATATGCTCTACAGCTGCATCATGTGCAGCAGTCTTAGCAGCTACTAATAAGTCTTTTAGTTCTTGTATTGAATAGTTCATGTATTGCCCTCTACGTTTGTTTAACTTACTCTTATATAATAGCATCAATATGCTGTATGTCAACCCCTAATATATACACTCAGGAGTATCTAACCAATTGTTCAAGCAGTAGTGCTCTAGTGCTGCTCTTATGTTATTAAGCTCACGAGCCTTTGCCGCTGCCTGTGCTGGGCTTATCTCTCCATCACAGTGTAGGTTCTCTGGTGATAGCTGTCCTGCTATACGGTCCATAAGGTTGTTCGCGCTCTTTTGGTTTAGAGGAAATGTAATTGCTCTGTCTCCAAAGATTGCACTCCATCTGTTGGTTGAGTCTACGAACTGCTCTAGGATATATGTTGCTTGATATGATTTCATGTTGCCCTCTCTTATCGTTGATGTCTAGTAATGAACATCACATTACCATTACAGTCTAGGTGAAGTGTTTCGGTAGTCCACTGATCAACTCGCTGTGATCTCTTACCACACACTTGACCATTAGGCGCACCATTGCTGTTGCGGCCTTGTGCATAACCATAACCTCTAGGATCATTCCAACGGTTGTTGTCTCTTGAAGCACAACCTAGGTTATCGTTACAAGTTCTTTGGTAGCGGCCCGAGTCATCATATACTCTGCCGTTGTTGTATCCATTGTAGCCATACTGACCATTGTTTCTACCATCGTAGTAACGATCATCGTCATTGTTGAATAGCTGTTGGAATATCATAATAGCGCCTAATACCTTTACAATATCGTCGCCGTCTGCTTTTGCGGGTGTGCTAGCGAGCCCTAAACTTGCTATCATCGCTGTTATTGTTAATATCTTTCTCATTTGTTTTGCCCTCTTTATCTAATTTGTACATATAGTATAGCACCAATATACTATTTGTCAACCGGTTTTGGCATCTTTTTTTGGATTTATTTTGGCTTAAAAAGGGTGAACCCCGCATAGCGAGGGCACACTATGCGAGGTTCGGGTCTGGGTCCAGCGAGCTCAGCTCAAGCTATTCCCAGTGTCAAGAGCAGCGTGAGGGCTTGCTATCTCTCGACATAGTGCATGGACTCGGGGAGGGCACCCGTTGTCACATGCTCTGTGTACTGCAATGGGAGGGTCTTAGCCTCGCTTCATCACAGTATTCTCTGCCATAGCTTCCCACTTCTGCGGAAATGCTTTGGCTAAGTCAGCTATCTTAAGAACAGTTCGCAAGCTTAATTCCCTCAGCTTGGTCTTGTTCGACTCCATATAGTCGACTATCTCGTCTACAACATGCTCGCCCAATGCATAATCATCTAGCATGCCGTCTTTGGTTATCTGCTTGATACGCAGCATCTTCTCTCGATCTGTGTCAATAGTTAGATCGATATAGTGACAACGTGATTCAAGAGCTTCCAAATGGTCCCTCATCTTCTTGCTCTTAACGTTATCAAACTTGATGTTGGTGATAAAGATCGCTGAGCCTGCGAAGTTGAAGCTGTCTGGTACACCTTCATTACGCAGCTTGAAGCTGTCTGTATTCCAACAAATCTTTCTGTTCTTCTTAGAGTCCAATGCGGCTTTCAAGATGTTTAGTGAAAGCTCATCGCTGAACACAGAGTCACAGTCATCAAATACCAGCACATTGTCTTTGTCAGCATGCTTGTAGAGTTTGCAGTAGAGTCCGATAGCACTCATTGCACCTTTGACAACTTCATACTTGGCAGGTCGATCACCTAGTTGGGCGATCAGCTCATGCTTGCCTAGTACTTTTTCAACACCATGTGACTTACCAACACCTGGAGGTCCGCTAACGATCATCGCTCGCACATCTCCTCGCTTGGTGGCCTTGGTCATGTCTTCGAGCATTTCGAAACGTTCACGAAGTCGTTCAATAGTCTCTTCGTCTGTCTCTTCTCGTTGTGTAACCTTTGCCTTCACATTGTCATCAAAGCAGTTCGCATCTGTAACCTTGATCTTGATATTGCGATCTGGAAACCCTGCTACTGCTGATCCGTCTACAGTAATGTACCCGCCCTGGGTGCCTACCTTGTAGCCGTCAACTAGTGGAAATACCATTCCAGCCAAGTCTACGTCTTTGCCACGGATCTTGTACGTGCCTTCTTTAAGTCTTACATTCATTTGAAGCCCTCTTCTGTTGTTTGCCTAACTAATAATAACAGTATATGATCTAATACGTATACTGTCAACCCCTAATTTAAAATATCCACGCAATAATTGCGATAAAGAATACCAATACGAAAGTCACGTATGCAGTCTGCCATGCCAGTTGCCTAAAGAATCCGATCTCCTGGTTACAGGAATGACACCTGTATGCGAAGAAGTTCTTGTCCATTACTTGGCACTCAGGACAGATAGCCATTACACATCCTCCTCTGGAAGGTAACCAATCAGTACATCCTTAGGTACCTTCTGAAGCATTTCATAAAGAGCACTCGCGTCTTGGACATAAAAGTCGGCCTTGATCTGCTCTATAACCTTTTCCCAAAGATCCATTATGAATACCTCGGGTTGGTAGTCTTCAAGCAGATCTTCCCTGCTTCAAGTCTACGGTTCTCTTCTGGAGTATTCAAAGCCTTCATCATGCCAAGTGCCTTGACCATATTCTTGATCGCTGACTTAGGCTGATTGCCTACGATGCTCCATGCTTCCTGAACAGTCATCTACGCTGCCTCCTTATAGGATACTGTGTTGTCGAGCTTCTTTACAAGCTCTCGACCGTAGTCGGTGAACAGTATGCCTTGATTATAAATCCAATGCTCTACATCCTGACTGTGGTAGAACTCTTCGTCCGCTGTCAACCAACGGATTGCAGTCTCCTCATCGCTGGCACCCATCTCTATGGTACGTTGGACTAGAGCTTTGAACTCTGCAACAGCCTCTGCCTTGCGAGCTTCTTCACGCTCAAACTCACGAGCACACTCTTCTGAAAGCTCTTTGGACCAAGCTTTGAGCTCGTCCATGCTCATGTTATCCCAGTCGTAACCTCGTGGGCGGAAGCCATATGCATCCTTGTGGGCGTCTGAGATATAGCTGATCTGCTGATACCGTTGATAGTCCTCAACGGTGAATACATCCATCTCTGCCCAATGAGCAGGATCAGAAACAGTAGTGGTGTACCATGTGGCGCCTTGTGCTTCGCACTCAGCAACCCACTTAGCGTTCTCTGCTTCGATGTATTTTTGTAAATCTGACATATTGCCCTCTTTATCGTTTGCCCTAACTATACATATAGTATAGCACCTATTTAGAGTTTGTCAACCCCTAATTTTAAAAAAGTTTGGCGGATAGTTGGGCAGGCGGTTATTTCAACTATCGCTTTAATCAGTCTTATCCAAGTCTGCCTATAACACCTTACGGCGGGTGATCGGCCTGCGGTTAGTTTGTCACCCATTAAGCTAATTATCTTGGCTAGCACCTTACTGAACCAAAAGCTCTTTACTACTCCTCGTTGTCGTCTATCGTGAACCTCGGAGACATCTCATTCGTGTCTAGCATGTCCCGAACATCATCGTGGCTCATAAACTTGAGAGCCGCTAGTAGAATATCGTTAGCATTCCATCCTTCTTCGACCAGCTCTAGTGCATAGTCTCTCGGATCATCTTGAAATTGTTCTCTAGTTACCATATTGCCCTCGCTTTGTTTAACTTATACTTACACTATAGCACCTGAATGCTATCCTGTCAACCCCTATCTGCTCTCGTAGGCAATGTCTTCGTCATCATACTGGGCGTGTTCTTCACAGATGCCATACATCTCATCTAGCTCGCGAGCTAAACTACCTGGCTCGTTCCAGTCGATATCCTCATCATGCAAGCCTTGTAGGCAGTCATCGCCGCCTTCTTCCCATATGCCCGCGAAGTCCATGCCAGGTTCATAGTACCAGCATTTGACAAAATACTCTGGATTCGCTTGCAGGTAAGTGTCTAGTGCCTCTAGTGGAGGAGCCCATGCAGTCTGAGTCGCGATGGTCAGCCTAGACTGCATCACTGGATGTGCAGTCGCCAGCTCTTCTACTTCAGCATGGCCTTCTACTAGGTCCCATTTGGTTCCCCAGTTCTCTACTGACCAACCATAGTCCCACTCGCCGTTCGGGCTAGGACATATAGTCTCTAAGAACCCTGGCTCCTGGTCTGAGTTTACAATGGCCGCCAGCTTCTTCATCTCAGCTGTAGGCCCAATAATTTCTATATCTGTGCTACACCAATTAGGCATTAGACACCTCCCATGTGTTGTTATCGAAAAGGTAAAAGTATTCGCAACCACTGCCATCGAATGCTTCTTGCCATTCCTTGACGGTTGCGTATGTTTGGGGAGCTGTGTTAGCCCATGCCTCACCACGGTCTCGGTGGTATGCTGTGGTCCAATCATCGAACATCTCGCTCAGCTCAGGTTGGTCGCTGTATTTTGCGTCGAAGCTGTGCTTCTGTCCAATGTCTTTACGAAGTGAGCTAAGATCGCCTAGGTCGATTAAAGACTTGACCTTGTCAGCGTCTGTGTAAGACTCGCTCAGGATCTTACCGTTGTGTTCCGGATAGCCATCCCAGTGACAGTATATGCCGCGGATGCCATTCTCGGTCTTCATTGCTATGCTTGATCTAGTTGCCATGTTGCCCTCTTGTTGTTTGCCCTAACTATACATATAGTATAGCATCTTTATTCTGTTTGTCAACCCCTAAAGGTAGATAATATATGTTGGGATGCCAAACATCCAAACCATCACACTCAGTAATAACCAAAGCCCTACGAGTACAATAATAACCTTGCCGGCGAATAGTAATATGCCCGGCATGAACCTAATAGCCAAGTAGACTAATGCTATTAAGCCAATTAGCTCTAACATTATAGCTCCTCTAAAGGTTCAAACGGTTCTGGTATTAAAGATGTCTCCTTCTCTCGCATATCAATGTCTAAGAGTGGAGCTTCTTCAATGGTGATTGCATATGCTTTGCCGTTTCGGTCATGCAATGTTATTACCTTCTTAGGTGATACGAACCACCCGCCTACAGGATCAAGGTCTGACTTGATTGGACCTACTGGTCCATTTAGTATGCCATCTGGATCATACTTGAGTAAGCTCTTTCTGATTGTGTCTGCGATCTTATCGCAATATGCTAATCTAAACATTTTTTGCCCTCTTAATTTTTACTATACATATAGTATAGCACCTTTTATCGTTTTGTCAACCACTTTCTGTCCTACTGACATATTCATTATAGGACAAGTAGGTATCTGTGCGTGGGCAAAGGTAAGCCCCTTCACGCGGATCATAGTACAGGACATCGTTGCCATCGTAGAAGAAAGGACCCTCAAGTCCTTGCCTCTCTGTGAATGACGCCTTAAACTCAGGATCAATGTTAAGGATCTTATAGCCCATTATATGTCCTCCACTTCGTTGGCATTTGCAAACGCTAACAAGTCTGCGGCTAATGTGCGAGCCTGCTCTCTGTTGACTGCTATTGAGTCGAAGAACATGTCTGCTGTGAACCGCTCTTTGTTAGGATTACGCTTTACGGTAAGCTGAACGCTTGTACCTTTCACGCCGCCCCAGAAGCGTGTCATTGAAACCTTGTCGGTTGTGCTTTTCAATTTGGTTGACATCTTGCCCTCGCTGTCTGTTACTATACATATACTATAGCACCGGTTGTGCCCGTTGTCAACCGAAAAGATTAAAAAAGATTGGCCTGCCCTGCAGGATTCGAACCTGCGACCCTGTGCTTAGAAGGCACATGCTCTATCCAGCTGAGCTAAGGGCAGTATGGTGCGTCCACCCGGACTCGAACCGGGAAGCCTTGCGGCGACAGATTTTAAGTCTGTTGTGTATACCAATTCCACCATGGACGCGGTGGTTGGTTACATGCTCCCTGTTGTGGTAAGGTTACGCCCGTGGATCTCTACCTGCTCGGCATAGATATAGTTGGCTTGTTGCTGGTCTAGATGTTCCCAGCGGTCTACTGAACCATCTGTGTGGTTCACTTGTACGAAATAGCTCATGCATGCTCCTTTTCGAATTCTTCTACTTTGAGATCGATCTCGTCGATCATAAATTGGATGAGCTGTGCTGCCAGCTCTGGGTTATGAGGAAGTATCCTTAGTAGACCCTCCAAACGTTCCTTGTTGTGAAGTTCGTCTACCATTACACTCTCCCATGTGCTAGAGTAATTGCACCAACGCCTGACATAGCCAATCCGATCATTGCGTAGATCATCATCTCTGCTAGGCTGTTGGCCTGTTCCATACAACGACCATCACAGTCTCCTGCTGAGCCTGCCATAATCATCAAACCAACTACTATTAGTGTTCCTGCTATAATATCTTTCATCTTGCTGCCCTCTTTGTTAATTTATACATACACTATAGCACACGAAAAGGGGCTTGTCAACCCCTAATGTGCCAAAATGTTAAATTAATAATGAATGGGCGATGCTGTGCTGTTGAAGTCCAGATCGGAGTCATAGTCCTCTTCAGGAGTAAACTCTATGTCTAGCTCGTCTTCTCGTGCTAGTATGTCTGCACTCACGTCTTCGAACTTAGGAGTCATAATCTCCTGTGCTTCAAAGAACGACACAGCGTCAGCCTTAGCCATCGCTTCTGGCAGCTCTACGAACTGGATGTCTGTATGGCCGTTTCGTGCTAGGACAGCGGTCCTTGCTTTAATAGTGCCATTCGCTACACGGATCTTAGTCTGTTGACCAAGGGTGGATTTGCCTACGATTGTAAATGTTTTCATTGTGTTGCCTCTCAATTGCCTTAGGTTTATTTAACTTACTCAACTAGTATAGCACCAATTGCTATAATGTCAACCCCTAATTTTCAAAAGATGTGTTAAGATGAACGAGCTCAGTGTCCGTCCACTCGGTGCCACATACATATGCAGCCTCCCCATCTTCGAAGATATAGGAGTCTTCGCCTTGGAAGTTCTCTCCAACCTCATAGCTAGCCTCAGCCATTAGAGTGTGGACTTCTTCCTCTGTTAGAGGTCGATCCGAATGCACATGCACACGGATCTTAGCCTCGACTACCGTTAGGTGTTCGCTATGGTCCCTCATATTGGAGACACCATGCTAGCGGTCACCTTCCATTTAGCCATAGTAGCACTGTCTCGCACTACAATGGTCTTTTGGTTGACCTTAAGAACCTCACCTGTTACAGTGTTGCCCCTACGGCCTTCAAACGTTACAAGTGTTCCCACTTGGACCGAACGTGCAGCGTTTCGTGCTACATAGGTCTGTTGGAGTTTGATTGCATCGATGATTTGGTTGATCTGATCGGACGATTCTAGCTTGCGGATCGCCTCTACCGCTTTGGTTACGTTATTGCACATATTTTGCCCTCGTTGTTGTTAATTTCTAACTATACATATAGTATAACACCTTTACGCAAGATGTCAACCATTATTTTCCTCTAGATAGTACTGGGTACCAATATACACCAGGTTGTCCCAGTCCTCCCCGTATCGTTCGCACCAGTGCAGGATATCTGCTATGATGTCCCCTGGGTGGTCTGCGTTCATTTGGTTGAGGATCCTATCGATGTTAGCCACACTGTCCTTGGTGCCTCTATCTGATGGCTTAACAGCGGGGTCTACAGCTTTTGTATCATATACACTCATTCTACATACTCCAATAAGATTCTGATGAAGGGCTCATATAGCCGGGTGTGTTAACAGTCTCTGTAAACTGCTGCTTGCTCATCATGTTAGTTACAGTGCGGCTCTTTTCTAGTGACTTGTGGAAGTAACCAGCTTCTGCTATAGCATAACGGAACTGCGGGTCGTTTACAGTTTCCTTTAGGTCTGCTCTGTAACGTTTGCTCATACGTGTTAGTGCAGCTTTAGCAGCTGACATGGTTGTGTATGACTTGCGATGGTCCGGACGAACCTGCCCTTGCTTGTCCATCTTTCCCATAATGTAGGTGGAAGATTTTTCGTATATGTAAAACATTGTTGCCCTCTATGTTAGTTTATACAAGTACTATAGCACACACTACAGTACTTGTCAACCTCTTTTTTACACGCTAACGTCTAAGCTTAAATAGCTTTCCGTGTCGTCAAAATGCCCTTGCATGCCTTGCTCACTACTGTGTGCATCCACAACGCCGTTAGTTACACTAGCAATTTTTGCACACACTGCATCATCTAAGTCGCCTGTGTATGCTAAGCCGTTTGCACTACAGCCACCTTTGTACTTTAAGTGTACAAAGCCTTCTCCACAAGCAATTTCCTGCTCGTCATAAATGTCACCAACTGTAAAGCACAACTGCAGCTTGTCGTTTAGTATACTACAGTCTCCCCAATAGCCACCGTTATAGTCGCCTGCCCATCCGTTGCCTAAGTTAACAACAACGTCTAGCACATTGTCCTCTAAGCTTGCACTTACAGTACAGCCATTTGTTTCCAAAGTGCGTTTAATTTCATTTAATTGTTTTTGCATATTTGCCCTCATGCTTTGTTAATTTATACATACACTATAACACAAGTGTACACAGTTGTCAACCTCTTTTTTAACTAAAACTAAATTTGTCCCAATTATAATTGCTAACACTAAGCACAGTGTCATTTTTTACACTTAGCACACACAGTACTTTGTCTGTTGCCCGCATGCACAAAAACTGTATAACGTCTCCTGTGCTACTGCGTGTTTTGTTGTAGTATTCAAAATCGTAATACTTGCTGCTGTTATAGTAAAAGCTGTAGTAGCGTTTGTATAGCATTTTTTCTGTTAATTTACGTTTGTACATTTATTTTTCCTTGTTAGTTAATATACTACAGTTATAACACAGTATACGTATATGTAAACCAAAACATTTCCTTTAAAAACAATGGGTTACAAATTAGATTCTCCAATGATTTCAATGACTTAGCCAGACCGAGATACTGAAAGACAGGTTTCTTTTAAACTATGCGAGGCAGAAAATCTGCGGCTCCCGAGCAGTTTGGAGGTTGGTTCGCTGCAGCACGAGAGTGAGAACACCAAATTTATCCTTATATTACAGTGTGTTAGAGTATACAGTTAAGGTTGTACATTAGCGTGTTAGTGTGTAGTAGTGTTAGAACTGTCGTTAGACCCCATTTTTGCCTGTGTTTACAGTGTGTTAGAACTGTGTGTTAAGGCTGTGTGTTAGTGTGTAGTTATAAGGATCACAATATTAGGGGCCCCTCGGCCCCTAATTTCCCTACAAAATCAAAGGGTTACACCATGGTCTTAAGGTGGATATTAGGGCTATGTTAGGGGCCGTTAGACCATGGTGGTGTAGGGATAGTGGCACATGCCCTACAGTTTCAGAGTTTTCTATAGTGATTTTTATTTTGGAGGCCCGTGGTGTCGAGAGGCATAGTTCAAATACTTTTCTACTTTATGCTTCACTCTAACTACACACTCTAACACACTGTACGCACAAGGTTCTCTCTAGTGTAGATCAGGATCTCTTCCCAATCCTTTTACACTGCTCACACTGTAGCGTTCAATCTTGAGAACCTCTTGTGGGTGATCCAACTCTAGATGTGCGTGTGTTTCGTATGCTTGTACACTGTCCATACCATTAGCAAGTGTTTCACCTGTGCGTTCTATAACTATGCGGTAGAGTGTTAGCATCACATATTTATGGTCTTATAGCAGC
>Ga0181397_1000764_pt1 | contig 11867 bp, 10 predicted proteins | sample 20SPOviralmetaG_FD_130126 | JGI IMG/M metagenome (GOLD analysis project Ga0181397, IMG submission 130126) | Marine viral communities from the oligotrophic San Pedro Time Series (SPOT) site, San Pedro Channel, CA, USA - 20 SPOT_SRF_2011-02-23 | ecosystem: Environmental > Aquatic > Marine > Strait...
AAATGGCTGAAAATCAGTACGGATTTCCTACTGAGGTTCTATCTTTACCATCACAGGGATTATTATACCCTGAAGATAGTCCTTTGCGTAGCGGAACCATAGATGTCAAATATATGACAGCAAAAGAGGAAGATATCTTAACTTCCACAAATCTAATTCAACAAGGTAAAGTAATTGACAAACTTTTAGAAAGTGTCATAGCAGACCCAAAAATTAAACCAAAAGATTTATTACTTGGGGACAAAAATGCATTATTACTCGGAACTCGTATTTTAGGATACGGAAAAGACTATGATGTTACCATTACTGACCCTGACACAAACCAATCAGTAAGGCAAGTTATTGACCTAACAACAATACAACATAAAGATATAGATGTATCTTTGTATGAAAATGGGAATCTATTTAGTTTTGAATTACCTAATTCTAAAAGCGTAGTAGAATTTAAGTTAATGACTGAACAAGATGAAGTAGAAGTTCAAAATACTTTAAAAGACTATGAAAAGTTAAAAGAACTAACTGGCATTGATAAAGGACTTACTACTCGTCTAAAACATATGATACAATCAGTAGACGGAGATAAAGACCAAAAAGCTATTGATGACTTTGTTGAGAATAAGTTTTTAGCATTAGACGCAAGAGCATTCAGAACATATCGTGAATCTATTGAACCAGATGTCGTGATGAAGTTTGACTACACAAGTCAAACTGGTGGGAGTCATAAAATTGATATTCCATTAGGGATTGAATTTTTTTGGCCAGCCGCCGAGTAATAGGGCGGCCATACACGAAGAAATCTTTAACATTGCCTATTATGGTAATGGGTTCACACACAACGAACTATACAATATGCCACTACCTTTAAGAAGGTTTTATGGTCAAAAGTTAGTTGATGCTAAAAAAGAAGAGAAAGAAGTTATGGATAAAGCAACTGGAAAATCTTCACAAATTTCTCGTCCCGCATTCCAAAAATCTTAAAACTTGATATTTATTATTGATGAAGAACAAACTCACAGAAAAACAAGTATACAATGAAGCTCTAACAAAGTTTTTCACTCGCCTACTAAAAAAGAGAATGGGTGGAAACGTTGATGATATGATTAAGAAAAGTCCAAGTTTAAGAAAATCGGTAGATAATTTAAATAAGGGTATTGACGATTTTGATAAAGCATTCAGAAAAAAACACGGAGACGAATTTGCAGATAGAGTTCAACAGCAAATGTCTTCTTTGATTAAATAATACCAACGTTTTACACACATCACAATAAATTATTATGGCAAGAAAAACAATATTAGATATAGAAAATGCAATTGGCAAATTGGAAAAGTTTGCCGAAAAAACTTCGGAAGCAACATCCAGACTTACCAATATGGAAATCGCACTTGTTGAGGGGAAAGCAACTCAAGATGATGTTAACGCAGCTAAAAAAGATGAAAGAGACGCCAAAAATAGAGAAAAACGAGCAAGAGATAAACTTGAAAAGTCAATTGGTGATACTGAACAAAAGTTTAAATCGTTAGCAGGTGAAATAAGAGACTTTGGTATTGAGATGAGTCAGACCGGACGAGCATTTGATAAATTACTTGGTGCACAAGGTGCAGAAAAATTTGCAGGCTTCTTTGGTCAAATCAAAGAAAGTGAAGCAACTCTTGTAAGAGAAATAGACCAAAGAAAACAAGCATTAAAAGGTGATAATCTTACCGCAAAACAAAGTAAATTAGCTAGAGAAGAAATATCTATACGAGAATTTTTGATAAAAAGTCTTAGAGGAACAGCTGATAAACTTACTGCTACAGCCAAAATGATTGAGAATATCGGAACTGATAGTGCAATAACAGAAGTCGATATGGATAAAAGGCGGATTGATAGACTCTCAATAACTTCTGCCAGAGATGCGTTAGGGCCACAAAGAATAAAAGCTGATGGAACAGCCGACGAAAGAACTAAAGGTGGAAAAGCATTCAATGAACTAACCAATAGTCTTACAGGTTTCGATGCAGCTGCGGACGCAGAAGATGCTATCGTTGGGATAAATAAAAAGTTTGCTATGTCAGTAGATTTAACGAAAAATATGGTTGGTAATTTTACAGCAATGACAGACCAGATTCCAATTATAGGCGGTTTAATAACAGCTGGTATCAACAAAGGACTTGAGAAAGCCGTTGGTTTCGCCGGAACACAACTAAGAGAAAATTTTAAAGCTTCCGGAAAAGAAATAGAAAACAACACAATCAAACAAAGAATATTCAATTTTGTAACAAATTTAAATCCATATGTGGCCATAGCAGCAGCTGTTCTAGCTATTGGGGGTGCAATATTAGGTGCAATAACCTATACAAGAAACTTAGGAAAAGAACTCGGAGTATCGGTAAACACTGCTAGAAAATTTAGTGGTGAAATATTTAAGGCAAGTGCACAATTAGCATTCTTCGGACAAGATGCGAAAGCAATTGCAGGTGAATTGGTAGACGCATTTGGAACTACTGAAAGAATATCACAAAATACCATTGTTGAAATAGGTAAAGCTGCAACAAAACTTGGTGCAGATACCAAAGACATTATATCTATTCAGAAACAATTGATGGATATGACAGGAGCATCTGCTGATGCTTCTATGGAGTTGATAACTAATATCGGTAGAATAGCAGATGCTGAGGGAGTAGGAGCCGGTAATGTAATTGCTGACATCGCTTCCAATATGGCTACATTTGCAGAATTCTCAACTATGGGAGCACAAGGATTAGCCGAAGCAGCAGTTCAGGCAGCAAAAGTTGGTTCAAGTTTAGCAAATGTAAATACATTTGCAGAAAAATTAATAGATTTTGAAACAAGTATTACGGCAGAATTTGAAGCACAAGTCTTAACGGGTAAGAATCTAAACCTTGAAAGAGCGAGAGAACTTGCACTACAAGGTAAAATGGGTGAATTATCTCAAGAACTACAAGCACAAGTTGGTGGATTAGGTGATTTACAATCTATGAATGTTGTGGAGAAAAGAGCAATATCTGCGGCAATCGGTGTTAGTGTAGCAGACCTACAAAAGATTTCTCGTGGAGAAGCAGTAGAGCAAAAGAAAACACAAGAAGATTTATTAAGTGAATTGATTGAAGTAAACAAAAAAGGGTTCAAGGGTAATGAAGCAGCATTCGGTAAGGGTGATTCATCATTTAATAACTTTATGAACTACGGAGATTAATAATGGCATTGATTGATATGAAATCAAACTTAGCAAACATCAGTAAAGATAAAACTGATTTGACTTCACAAAAGGAAGCTAATGCCAAATCCAATCACTCAAAACTTAGTCCAGATGACGGACAACTCATTACAAGAAAAATAGGTAAAAAATATCGTGGAACAAAACTTGATGGTGGTTTAAGTAGAGGTGGAGCTGCACTACAAGTAGAAAGAAGTGTAGAAGATACAAAAAGAATTGGTAAGTTTTTATTCTCTGGTAAAGGAGCATTGTTCACGGTAAAACAATCAGTATTACAAAATCAAAACGAAGATAGAAATACAAATGTATATAATCCACTTTCAATCTTGACAAACTTAGACCCAAGAGGAAATAAACAAAGACATATACAAGAAATACAAACTGAAAAAGACTCTGCTCAGTATGAGTCATTTGTAAGAAATGGAAAACACGGACCAGATTCTCTTAGAAGAGATTACAAAGATGTAGAAAGTGCAGTCAATCTAACCAATCCAGATAAAAGAGGAAGTATAAATGTCAAGTATGGTGGAAAGTTTGGAACACTAGATTATGCAGAAACACCCGACAACACACTTCCAACAGATTTTATAAAATTTAGAATTAGAGATGCCGTAAACGGAAGATGGATTAATTTTCCAGCATTAGTTACTGGCATTACAGATAATTCACAAGCATCATATAGTCCTATAAATTATATCGGTAGACCAGAAGCAGTTTATGTTTATCAAAACAGAACTCGTAGTATTTCATTTAATCTAAAGGTCGTAGCATTTAACGAAGACGACATAGATATAAATTGGGTTAAAATAAATTACCTAAAAGGACTAACACAACCAGAATATAAACCATTTTTTAACGAGGGAGATACTGAAACAGGTGAGGAAACCAGACCAGTAGCACCTTACATTTACTTAACAATAGGTGATATGTTCGTTAATACACCAGGTTTCTTTGAGTCAGTCAATGTAACTATTCCTGAAAATTCATCTTGGGAAATCGTAGACGGAAAACAATTTCCACATATGTGTGATATATCTTTATCATTTACATACATTGGAAAAGAACTTCCAACAATGAGAGGAATAAACTATGACGGAATCAAACCACTACCTAAATCTAATGGTGGTGATACAGGTGAAGGTGACACAGGTGTAGAAGCAAAAGAACCAGAAAAGTCAAGACGACAAGTAAGACAAGAAAGAAGACAAGCCAGAAGACAACGTAGACAAGACAGAAGAGCTGCTAGGAGAGCGTAATGAGATATGGCAATTCAAAAATATTCAAAGACGAAAATGGAACACAATATCTAAATCGTATTCAATATCCAGTTATTCCCATAGCAGATTCTGATGTATTTATAACAGGTGTCAAAGGACAAAGAATGGACAATCTGGCATTTAAGTATTATGGAAACCAAGAATTATGGTGGGTTATAGCTCGTGCTAACAATCAAAACAATGGTTCAATGTTTTTACAATCAGGTAAAGAATATCGTATACCACAAAACATTGGAAAAATAATAAGACTATTCAATAAACTGAACGACTAATGAGTGCATTCACAACCAAGAATATAGACGACAAAGTCAAAGAAGCTATGTTCAAGAAAATAGTTTCATTAAATAGAGGAGTGGGAGTTGATATAAAAAATCAAGGAAACTTCTTTGATGATTCCAACAAACTACAAAATGCATTAGAACCAAAAGACTCAACCAATCCAGTAGGGCATCATTTAGTTCGTAGTGTATTCGTTAGAGTTCAAGCAGATGTAGTATCGGAAGATAAATTAGACACTACTGATAGTTCTGATATTCTGGTAGAACAATTAGCCGGATATATGGAAGGAAACATCACCGACAACACCGTTAAACAAGGACTACGACCTATATCATTCAACAAAAGTCCATTCACTAATGACAAAAATTTTATATGGAGAGGACAAAGTGGCATTACGGGTGTTGAAGTTCAGCAACAATCTTTTTATGTAAAAACAATTACAATCAATTGGGAGTGTCCTGACCCAAAAGAATTTGAAGATAGGTGGTTGACGAAGTTTCTTAAACACGGAAGATTTATGGTGGTGGAATTTGGTTGGGGAATAGACCAAGACAAAGTATCAAGTGTAATCGGAGACGGAGAAGATAGAGAAACCATAACTAAACTTATTGATATTAAAAGGAATAGAAACAAAGCATACGCTGGTTCTTATCAATTAGAAACAGGGGTTGTTCAGAGTTATGATTACAAGATGACTTCTAATGGTGGATACAACGGAACCATCACATTAGTATCAAGAGGACACAATCTATTAAAGCAACCAATCCGTAGTGGTGATAGTAAAACACTTTCACCAATTCTAAATAGTAAACAACCAGAATATAATAATAAAGGTAATAAAGAAGAAGACAAAAGAAAGTTTATTGAAGCAGAAGCAACATTCAAAGAAGTCATAGATAACTTAGATAAAGTTGTTAAAAAATATACGGGTGGATTTGGAGACGCTGGAAGAGTAGACATTGGTGGTGGACGTGACCTCAGATATACACAAAATTCTGATAGTAAGATAGGAGCATTACGAGCATACAGACCAGGCACATATTCTCTCGAGACTCAAGAGTGGGTAACTTGGGGTTGGTTTGAGGACTTTATATTGAATTCATTTTTCAGAGTAACGGGAAAAGCTGATGGAAACAACAAAAAATTAATATTCCAAGAATTCAGAAGTGTTGAAGAAAACGAAGATGAAACCTTAGTAAAAATCAAATGTAACAACACCAAATCATTAGAAAGTTTAGGAATTGATTCTATTATTTTACCAGGTCAGTTTGACAATGAAGGTAATTTTGAAGACACTATTAAAGACATAGAAAAACTACAAAAGAAACACGCAAAAGCTAAGAAATCAGACCAAGTTAAAGAAGCATTATTCCAATACAGAGCTTTAAGTGCATTAAAAGGGGTAATAAATAAAACGTTTGAACCATTTGGACAACCAGATGAAAACTTTGGTTATGTAAGAAATATGGTTTTTAATGTTAAGTACATTCAAGAAAGATTTAGAGATGTTACTAATGTTCAAGAAGGAATAAAAAATTTTTGGGAGTCAGTAGAGGATGATTATGATGGCTTTTTTGATTTTTATATTGGAGCGAGTGGTGAAAATAATGGTCGTATTGGTATGGGGGATTACCATTATCAAAATCAAGTAGAGAAAAAAATAGATACTGATAACCCTGAGAAAGAAGACACACCCGAAAGTTATGCAGAACAAGGAACAATAGCTGAAAATGCTTTTGTATTTAGTCTAAATTCTAAAAACTCAATCGTAAAAGAATTTAGTTTAGACTTAAAATTAACACCAGAAGCAGCAACATTAGCAACATATGGTAATTATAAAAAATCAAAAAAAGGTAGTTTAACCGCAGCTAGTTCTACAAGAGACTTATCAATGGAAAGGTTTGTTCAATTATTTTCTAAACAAGAGAAAAAAGAAGAAGATATTCCTGGTCCTGAAGACGCAGATGAGTTCGGAGGATTCACAGACCCCGATTCTTTAATCAACAAATACGCTCCAACTCTTGATGATACAACGAAAGTGGTGAAAAAAACCATTGATGAATTATCCATAGCGACTGAAGAATTTGGTAAAGGATTGGGAGTTGAAAACTACACTGGTGAAGTTTCTGAATTGTCAGCAGATTTTGGTATTGAGTTTAAAACGATAGGAGATATCAAAATAAATGTGGAAAAAATATTTGAGGAAATAGATGAGGAAGCTGCAGAAATTGATGACGACGGACTATCTGAAGAAGCAAAAAAGGAATTAAAAGAAATTAATCAAAAAGCTAACTACAATCTAAAAGGTATCTTAAAAGATTTAGCAACACAAGAAAAATTAGAAACAGCAAATGCTTCACCGATAAAAGACGAAAGGTCTAATTATCAAATGTTAAACGTTACGATACCGATTGAACTCAGTATGACGATAGACGGAGTTGGTGGATTAGACCCCGGTGATGTTTTCTTAGTTGATTATCTACCAAAAATATATCGTAAGTATGCATACTTTCAAATATTTACAATCAACCACTCTATATCAACATCAGGTTGGGATACAAAACTAACGGCAAAAATGAAACTCAACACTAAGAAAATGATTAAAGACGGACTGATTGTATTGATAGAGCCAGACCCACCATCAAAACCTAAAACAACACCTATGGTAACTGGAGAAGTTCTTTCAGGTACTGGTTATAGTGGTTGAGGATAAATAAATTACACTTTGATGTTATAAATCAATACTTATTGTAAATGGTTATAGTAAATACAGATATTCTATTCAACCAACTCAAACAACAAATACAATCTAAACCATTTGTATTATTGCAAATGTATTCAGATGTCAAAGCACATCCACAAGAGAATCGTGTTAGTTGTTATTGGGTTGACTTTCAAGACGAACAATATATTGTTCCAATTCACCATACAGAAAAGTTTCAAGACAATTTAGAAATGATTGAAACCAATCAAACCATTTATGTAGATGACTTAAAAAAATATAAACACAATACATTAGTATTCGGTAAAGATATTAGAGACCTGAATTGGTCGTGGTATCAACAAACCAATCAACCTTATGATTTTGATGAACATCTAACAAATTCACATCATCATTGTTATCGTTTACATTATGATAAGCAAAACATAAATGATGTGGTTCCTTTGGTTAAGCACGCAGAATATTTTCAACCAATATCAAAACAATTATATGAACGATATGAACAACACGACCAAACCATATTGGAAAATCTATACCAAATAGAACGAAACGGACTAAAGACTTATGAAAAGATAGTGTACTCGGAATACAATCCATTTACATCAACAGGTAGACCAAGTAATAGGTTTGGTGGTATGAACTTTGCAGCTCTAAACAAATCAGACGGAAGTAGAGAACAATTCATTAGTCGGTTTAACAACGGAGTATTAGTTGAAATGGACTTTGATGCTTACCATTTACGACTAATCGGTGAGATAGTTGATTACAAGTTTCCAAAAGGTTCAGTTCACGAACATATGGGAAAACTATATGGACTACCTTATGAGGAAGCAAAAGCCCTATCCTTTAAATATTTATACGGAGGTATCACAGATGAGGTATCAAACAACCCATTTTTCTCAAAAGTAAATGATTATATTAAATTACTCTGGCAAGACTATAAAGCAAATGATTTTGTAAAATCTTATATTTATAATAGAAAGGTATATAGGAAAAATCTAAAAGATATGAATCCTAATAAATTGTTCAATTATATGATACAATTAATGGAAACAGAAAATAATGTAAAATTATTGAGTGATTTAATTCCTAAATTACAAAAATACAATAGTAAGTTAGTTTTGTATAATTATGACTCTTTTTTATTTGATTTTGATACAACAGACGGATTAGAGTTCTTAAGTGTAGTAAGACAAACTATTGAAAGTGATGGTAAGTATCCAGTTAAAATTAGTAAAGGGGTAAACTATCACGAAATGCAAGACATAACGGAGAAATTTAAATGAAAGACTTAAAAAAATTATCAAAAATAACTACTCGCTATACAAACAAAGAGGGTGTAGGAAATCCAATCACACAAAAGCATGACTTCTCAAAACCTACATTGGTTAATATGAGTAAAGACGAAATACAAATATTAGTCAGAACGGGTAGAATAGAAGTAGATGGAATTACAGTAATTTATGAAAAATAATTGGAACAAAATACTCAACGAGTTAAGTTATAGGGTTTCATCTGGCATTCCAGACTTATCCAACGAACAACACTTAATCAAATTATGGGACATTTTAAAAGAACATAAATGGCCAGTTGATGCTCGTGTAGAATTATTAAAGAATTTAGATGAAGTAGTCAAGAAAAGATACTACCAAACTGATAAAGGACAATCTGCACCCAAGGGTGCAAAAGTTGGAGTAGGACCTGATGGTGGAACTTACTATTGGGCTAATCCAGATAATTCACCGGCAGCAGCTGAAGATATTCCAAAGGAAAAGGGTAGTAAAGAAAAAGGGCCAGATAAAAAAAGAAAAGGTCAACAAAAGTCGGCAGGAAATTTAATAAAAAACTTTGATGTAGAACAAAAAAAGTCAAACGACCCACAACTAACTGAAGAAGAAATAAAGCATATGGAAAACTTTAAGAATTTAGGTGAAGAGTTTACTAACCCCAATACATCAGAAGAAAGAAAAAAAGAAATAGCTACTGAATTAGTTGATACGTTTGGACTAACTACAAACAAAGAAACCATAAATGAAGACGGAAAGAAAGTTCCAGTTAAGTTGTATGTGAAAAAGAACCACGACGGAGGAGAGGTTCCAAGAAGTGTAGAAACAATGGTAAAGTCAGGTAGTTGGGCACCTTCTTCACCTATGTCAAACTTAGTAAATGAATTAAATGAGTATCTTCCAGAAGACAAAAAAATTAAACCTAATACTATTGGTGGATTGGGAGAGAAGGAATTAAAAACTTTATTTGAAAAATTAGCCAAACCAAAATTTAAAGGTGAATCCACCTATACCACAAAAGACCCAACGGTTAACTCTATATTTAAGGAAGATACACCTATTGGTGACTTAAAAGAATCAATGCATAAGATAGAGGGGCCAGGAGATAAAGATGGAAATTTAGTTCCTTGTGATACTGATGAAAACAAAAGAAAACATATTGACTTTTTAATTAATCAAAATGAATCATTTGATAGAGTTAAAAAACAATGTGATGATTTTATCAATGACTCTGATATGGACAAAACACAGAGAGAGAAATTTAGAAAATTAAAAAAATCAATAGAAGATTATGAAAAAGATATGAATGAAGTTATTAAAGATATTCCTTCAGAAGCAGCTCAAAAAAGAGTTGATGAACTTAATGGTAAACTAATGGACGATTTACACAATGCAACACCAGACCTTGCAAAAGGTATGGCGAAACAATTTGCAGAAAACGCAGAGGTTACAAGAGAAATTGCTGGTGGTGATGAAGTTTATATGCCGTCATCTGGAACATTTCCAGGTGGGGATAAGTTAGTTGTCACGAGAGAGGGAACTGATATGGTTGCGATTACTGGAATAAGTGTCAAGTATGGTAGAGCAAACGAAAACACACAGATTTATGGTTTCCCTGCAGAAGCACAATCAATATCAAGATTTGCAGATATCAAGAAAAATGAGGGTGAATCAGACGAAGACTATAAAAAGAGAAAAACAGAACTAAGAACAAGAAATGGAAAGTTTGCTGGACAAGATGGGTATGCATTAGCAGTTAGAGATGATATCGTAACCGACCAAAACAAGTTCAATAAGACATTAGAATCATCTGGATTAGATAAAGCAGTAAAAGATAAAAAAGGATTACATAAACTTAATAATGAAATTCGTAATGAAACAATTAGGTTTCAAGAAGAGCAAAGGAAAAAAGACCCACCACCATCAGAAAGAGCTATCCAAATACAATTACAAGACCACTTGAATAAATACTTTAAAGATAATAAAATTCAAGATAGATTCGATAAACTAATTGATAAAAAAGTATTGATGAAAACACTAACGGGTTCAGAAGACGGAAAGAGAGAAGATGGAAAATCTCATTCAAATAGAAATTTAGTAAATTCAATGAATCCAATAGACTTCTTAGGTGTTTCTACTATGGGTTCCACAATAAAAGAGGGTGGTGGTATGCCAACACTTAGCTGGAATCACCAAGCATATGAACAAGGAGAACATAAGTCTGGCACAATAGACCCAGATACAACAGATACAACTTTATTATCAAATTGGTCGTTCTCACCAAGACATTATGTAACATCAGGAAGAAAAGGTGGTGGAACATTATGTAGTGTCATAGGCGGAAATCCAGATGATAGTTTTAAAGGTGGAACTGAGAAGTAAATATGAAAACTCAATTACTATGCACCTTTACTTCTAAACCAAGATTAAACGATACCTTAGATATCATCATCACTTGTAATGAAGTATTGTATGAAAAAGTATATGTGTTTCAGAACGAAAAAGACTTAGGACAATTAATCTGCACATACAATGTAGAATATAAATATGACTATGAAGAAAGTATCATTGATACTATATCTTTACATAGAAAGAAACAAAGTAATACATTGTATACAATCAATGCATTGAATGAAGTTATCAGAGAAAAGAACAACGGAGTTCTTGACAAATCATATATGGTGGATTGGAATGAGATTTCCAATACACTACTACTCAAAAACGAAATGGGATTACAATAAATCTCTACCAAAATCTATCAAATCGTAGATACAGATTCCTGGAAAAAATAATTAAAATAAAGCTTGACTTTTACAATACATTGTAGTATATTATAGTGTAAGTTTTTTGATAATTGATGTAGGAAAAAAAAGTTGAGAAAACACTTGACTTTTTCATTTTTTGTTCTTATATTATTATGTAAGTTTTTTGAAAATTGGTAGTAAATTCATCACGAAAACTCTATGGAGTCCAAGAGGGCATGATATCAACCATAGAGCAGGTTAGTGAAGGTAAACAAAACAAACAGAATCACTTTGGAAACATTGTGTGGTTTGTTCCGATATGCCAGTTGGATAGACATTGA
>Ga0181397_1000770_pt1 | contig 11811 bp, 5 predicted proteins | sample 20SPOviralmetaG_FD_130126 | JGI IMG/M metagenome (GOLD analysis project Ga0181397, IMG submission 130126) | Marine viral communities from the oligotrophic San Pedro Time Series (SPOT) site, San Pedro Channel, CA, USA - 20 SPOT_SRF_2011-02-23 | ecosystem: Environmental > Aquatic > Marine > Strait...
ACTGTCTACACTAAAATCAGAATCAGGTATTATTAATTTACCATCACTATTAACAACCACTCTGTTTCCAGAAGTATCTGCAGGAACAAAATGGTAATTAAGTTTAGTATATTCTACAACGTTACCATAAGCATTAGTATCACTGTCACAAAAAGGGATTTGTTCTCCTGCCACTAATTGGTGAGACTCGTCGTTAAATTTTAATCTATGTAAATATCCATCTTTAGATTGCCAATATAAATAATGATTTTCTGCTCGATAAGAATAGTAAAAATTAAACAATGTTTTAAAATCTGCATCAGAAAAACTAGCTCTTGTTTCAATTATTGAAGGAGATAGAACATTATTTAAATTAGATAGTAAATTTCCACTATTATTATAAATAGAAATAGTATCAGTGTCATTACTATAAAGAACGTAATATCTTATTAGTCCTGAAGAGTTTCCCCAATCAGAACTTCCTTTATCTGTTATAACAAAAGAAGTTCCTGACGTAATTCCTGAACTTAAATCTGATTCTAATATATCAGTTGTAAAATTATCTGCATTATACGCATACGCCTCTGTATTTGTAGCTAAATAATACTCCGTGTTAGTTGTTTCAGATCTATATGCTATAGATCTTTTTGCAAACTCCGAAGGAACAACTGTATTCTCAATACAGCTACCATCATTAAATGTAGCTTCTGGGTTATAGTTTGAAGAAGAGCTGTTAGTGCACCCATATATTAAAGGAGTGTCTGTTGTAGATGTTCCATAAGTATTTACAATCTCATTTCTTATTGAAGAGTACTGTGTAAGTATAGGTTCAATTAACGTGCTATCTTCGTTTATGCTAATATTTAATATTGTAGGGTAATGTAAAGATAAAAATTTAGAATTCATTGGAGATATTTTTGAAGTTTTAGATACTCCAAGACATCCTCCTATATGATAAATTAAATTATTTAACAACAACAATCCTTTAGGGTGCAGATTAGAAGCCCAATTAAGCTCTGAGTTAAGATAAATATTATTTTCAACTTGCCTTGCAGCAGTTAACATTTTAGAGTCAAAACTTATTACTATATCTGCATCTTCAGTTTTAACTTTTTTAAATTTAACATTAACATACGAAGAGTATGTATCATTTAAAATAAGTGCCCATTGGTTAAAAGCATTTGAAACTTCTATATCAAAAACAGCTTTAGTAACAAAACTGTTTTTAAGTACTTCTACATTTTCTAATGTAGGGTGTTTTACAAGTAGCTTACTAAGATCTGATGCAAAATAAGTTATAGTTGTATTTTGTATACTACTAGAAGACTTACCTTCATTTATTGAATCTCTTAAAATATTTATCATAGTTTATTATTTCAAAGGTATTACTTGTAAAGAATATACTGTAACATCTGAAGCTGCAGTTGCATTGTTTACATCTACTGATACAGATATAATACTGTTCCAATCTAAATTTAATGTATTACTTAAAGCAGGAGCAGATTTATTAATTCCTACTAAAACAAATCCATAAGCTAAAGAGCTTGGAGAGTTTGTTCTTATAACAGTTAACTCATGATGTATAAAATCTAAGTCTGGAGCTGTTACTCCAGTTAAACTACTAGCATTTAATTGAGTTCCATTTACTCCAATTGCAACTGTTTTTGTTTGCGCGTTAGATGCTGTTATACTGTGAGCAATTATTTTAAATCCTGTACCTATAGGGTATTCTTTTAAATCCACGTCTATAGACATAACACTTTCATACGCACCTGTAGAAGATGCTTTTTCTCCTGGAACACTAGTAAAAGATTTCATACCTCCAGTACCTGAAGCTCCTGAAGCTACATTACTTTCTAAATACCAAATATTTTCTCCGTTATTATAAAGTTTTATAGACTCAGAATTACCTGAAATTATATAAGATCTAGACCCTTGAATAGTATCACCACCTGTAGCAACTATAGTTATAGTGTTTTTAGAAGCATTGTTACTTTCATCTTTTATTGTGTACTTTAATATTTTAGCGTTAGCAGCTCTACCTATTGAAGGGAGATTTATAGTTACTGGTCTATTTAAAGTGTTAACCCCAATAATTCCTCTTTCTACTTCTGCTAGATTATATGTAGAAGCATCTATAATAGTTCTATTGTAAGAACTTCCAGACTCTAAAGATCTTTTAAGTTTAAACGGAGTGACTGCAGAATCTTCTGAAGACATTTCTGCAATATCTACTTCACTAGCTACTCTAAGAATACCAGCTGCCTTTTCTGTTGCAAACACTACATTAGTATTAATTATAGCAAACTGTTGCCCTGAAGCTCCGTGAGTACCTCCTTTAGAATTTTCTATACATATTAATAAATCTCCTTTCTGTACTTCAGGCCCATCTGTAGCAAAAACATCTATAGTATTTTCTAACATATATGTATCTCCTACAGAAGATTGTGGATACCCATTATTACCAGAAATTTTTCTAACAGTTTTTAAAGCACTTTTTAAAGAATCATCTACAAACTTTTTAGTTACAATATCATTGTTACTAAAAGTAGCAGGCGCAGATCTAAAAGATAAATTTCTTATTAGCTGCGTAGATCCGTCATTTTTTACAACATTATGTAAAGAATTGTCTACATACGATTTTGTAGTTAAATGGCCTGGAGATGATGGGTTCTTTGCAGATACAGCATTAGGGAAAGAAGGATTACTTTTATTTATAGTTTTTGTTCTAATTTGATTTTGTAAAGAATTTATATCTGAAGAAAGTCTTCCCATAGAATCTTCTAAATACTTTAAAAGAACTTCTTTAGACATAGACTTTTCAACTCCTCCTTGAGTAATTGTTATAAGATCTCCTTTAGAACTTACGGTAGCTTTAGGTAAATTTATTTTTTTTGCCATTTTATATTATTTTTAATCAATAAGATATGTTTAATTCTATTGCTATTTGCTCTAAAATTTTATTATACTTTTTTATGCTTTCAGCATTTAAATCATTGCCAATACTAAGCGCATTAACTCCTCCATTTATTTCATGATGAAGAGAAGTTATATTTGTAACTCCAGGACTAACTATTAATTTTTGCCCATTAAAGTCAGATGTTTTAGGAAAATTTATAGTAAATGTAGTGTGATCACTGGAATGTATTTTAAAAGAAAAACTTCCTCTAGTAATATTATCATCACTTTTATATATTAAATTAAGACTTCTTCCTACACTGCCATTTAAAACATTTGTTAAATACTGTCCTTGCTCCAGTAATGGAGCTGCTTCTTGTGTTAAACTCCAATTAGGAGCTACTAAAATAGGAATTGTTCTTCCTAAATTATTTTCAATGCTTATTGATACAGCTCTGTTTGAAACTACTTGAGGAATATTTAAAACAATTGGAGTAGGACTAACTCCTTCTATAGTTTTAGGAATTACAATTTTATCCTCTAGAAAAGAAACCCATGCAGAGATAATATTAAATTTATGAATCAAAGACTTATGCACGTTACCAGTAATCAATCTATCTGAAATTTTATTACTGTACTCAGCAAGAGCTTCACTAGCTCTAGTATGTTTATGCTTTAAATTTTCTACAGTTATATCCATATCTAAATTAATTGGTGGTAAAGGTAGTTAAATTAATAATTTTATTAGTAACTTTGTTAAATTTTTTAGCCTCTCTTTCTGTTAATGTCATTAGAAGATTAAATTTATTAAGTACATCTGTTCTAAAATACAATTGTTTAGTTATTGTTTTTAGAACTTCATCGTATGCAAAGTAGTGTCGTTCTAAGGTTTCACTGTTGTGTGCAATTTTAAATTTACCTGTGTAAGAATTTCCATCCTCCGTATATAGTATAATAGAAGACTCTAAATTAAAAGGTTCAGAGTATGTTAAAGGATTAACTTCAGGAACTGCGTCAGAATTTGTAATTTCATTTCGTGAATTTCTACCTCTACGTTTTCTTAAAGGAATTTGAGATTCGTTTAAAATAGAAGAATCGTAACTTCCTAAATCTGATTCTGTGTAAGAAGGTAATTGATTAGACTCAATAACTAACCCTCTCATATCGTATTTATAAGACCCTCCAATACTTACTGCTGGTGCCCCAAATAAAGCATATCTAGTGAAATTGTTAAAATCTTCTGTACAAGAAGAATTTGCTTCTACATCATAAGTTTGTAAAAAAGTTACATCTATTACAACTCCACCTTCAAACACTATTTCATTATTACATCCAAAAGGAGTTTGAGATTCTAACTCAGGAAAAGAACATCCAATTAATCTATCTGCTATAGGTATAGAGTTGTTATTGAACTCCCCGTTACTGTTATACAAATAACATCCTCCAGAACCATCGGGTAAAATAGGATTTTCAACGCAATTATATCTATACCCTAAATAATTGTCTGTACTAAATCTTATCCGATTCCATAGAGAACTGTGGTTCCACGTAGCTGGTCTGTAGTCATATTTTAGATAATTAAAAACATAATTTGTTTCAGAATTATTAGGGTTATAAAAAGCATTACTAGGATCTTGATCAAGAGATGCCCCTAAGAAAGGAAAACCTCCTTTTGATCCGCTATTTTTTATATAGTATACTGTGGGCAGAATACTTACATTAAAAGCAGATTTTGATTCTCCTTCTGCAGGTAAAAGTTCTGAAAGATAAGCTTGTTTTCTTATAGGGTTTGCTGTATGAGTATTAATAGCTCCTGTATCTGCATCTTCAATATAAGAAATTAAAGGATCTTGGTTACATGGCGCCATATCATTGTATGGAGCATTACAAACAAAACGCACTAAACCTCGTTTAGGTACTACTAAAAATTGACACAAACTATTATTAGAGGTATCAAAAGCATCATTAGGAACAATGTCTGTTTCTGCGGCTGTTATTATATCTGTAAGATTGTACTGATCTGCATAAGCTTGCGCACTACTAATAGCGTTCCAATCGTAGCCAGTAGCAAAGTCTCCTGTTGCTGCAGGGTCTAAACAAAGTTCAGCATAGCAAGAGCCATTATCTGTGTTTGCTTCTGGGTTATAATTATTTGCCCAGGTTTGGGTACACCCTTCTACTATGTCAATACAAGTTCCATCATTATCTGTAGCATTAGGATCATAATTAAACTTTGAAGAATCTGTACAACCTAATACTACTAAATCTACATTTAATGCGTTTACTATAGATTTGTATCGATCTAAGTAGTTAGATATTTGTGAGTTGAAATCAGAATGTGCGAAAATAGTCCCACTACCCCCACCTTGATAAGAATTCTCATAATCATAAGTTGCATTTTCTTGGTCTGCATAAATACTTGCATAAACAGTGTTGTCTGAAACATCTGCTCTGTTGTAATGATAGTTTAATTTTTTTACAAACTCTTTAGGAAGAACAGACATCCTAGTAGCTATAGAAGTTAATTGATACCCCATTACATTAGCTATGTATAAAGGATTGTACTCTCCGTATAAATCTGAGTAATGCTCAAACTCATTACTAAAAGTGTCATATTCCTCAATCCTTGAAACAAGTCTTGCATAGTTGTAGGGGTTATCTGGCTCAGAATTATACCAAAAAAGCTGCTGCCCTTGATTTGCATAAGTTTGATGATAATGTAAATCTTTTAAAGGATTGTAAAGAGCCTCTCCTGGTGTTGTAAAACCTAACCCATATCTGTTTCTAGCATTATTAGTGGAATAGACTGTATTAATAAAATTAGATGGACCAAAACTACCACTTACAGCAGTTTCTCCTCCATCAGTTTCTGCAGTTAAAAAAAGACTAGTATTAAGTGCTAAATATCCATTATTTAAATAATATTCATTAGGCACACTTTGCCCTTTAGTATATATTATATTATCTGCATCCTTATCCCCACTAGCTACTAACTCCTCATCAATTTCTTTATCTCTAGTTTTAAAAACATTTGGAACAGCAGTGTGTATTCCTCCTACTCCTGAATATCCAGAAAATATAGGTAAATTTAAAACATGTCCGTTAGAGTATTTATAGAGAGGTACCATTTCATTATACTTGCTACCTTTAATTACATCTCCAGATTCATATAATTGAGATGTTGTATGTGCCCAAAACAAAGCGTATGAATCAAATCTTTTATCGTCTTGAAGAGTTCCAGTTTCTACAGAAGTATCAGAGTTACATGTTCTGCAAGCAGAATATTCATACGCCCCTGATCCAGCTAGTTCATATACATTTATTTCATCAGGCCATCCAATACGCTGTACAATACCTGTATATGCACCTTCACTAATACTATCGGCCAGTTCACTTAGATTTTGAGCCTCATAGGTCCTTAAATAATTATAATAATATAATCTGTTTAAAGCAATAAGATCCTCTTGAGTTCCTCCTATTATTTTATATTCATAAGGGGTTTCACTTCCATCGTAATACGTTTGAGTTAATCGCAGACAAGGGCAATATTCGTCATTTAGTAAATCTTCTACTCTAGTATTAGCAGGATACTCAGGGTATGCTGGATTAAAAGCATTAAGGTTATGAGCCCAGAAAGGATCAAATTTAGTATTTAAAGTTAAGTCTTCGCTTGGAGTTCCATCTGCTTGTACACAAAAAGGAATATGAGTAGTTACGTTAGGTCCTCGCCTGTTAGACAAATTATCTTCGGGATTAACAACTAAAGATGTAGATGCATCTGGATTAGCAATTATTTTTTCTAAAAAATCTTCTTCGTATGTTTTACCTTCAGTAGCAGTTATTGCTTCTATTGCTTCTGGAATTGTTATAGAACGAATAACACGAACCCTGAATGTATTGGACTTATTGCCGAAGCTGCCCGCGTAACTACTACTGAAATAGGCGTACCACGCGTAGTTATAATTGCCCTCCGAGGAAGACCAATACGCACGTTGCGTATTGAAACCTCCTATATCGCCCTCTGGGCCGCCTCGTCCTATCGTGGAGTACATTTCGTATAGTTCATCTTTTGATGGTAAATACCAATCCTCATAGCCTAGGGAGGTAGCACTTGCTGCTGCATCCATTGCATCATCCCAATTCATAAGTCCTAAATCTTGTAGGTCAGCTACCAAACCTGTGCCATCTTCGTTGATTTGGAATACTATTCCTCCTTCGTATATGTCTCCTATTTGAACTCCAGGAATTGCTTCTACACCTGCCACTCCTTCTTGAGCAGATACAGTAGCCATTAAGTCTGCATCATTAAATACAATAGATCCTCCCCAAAAAGATTGTATTCCTAAAAGAGAAGATACTGCAGTTTGTTGAAGATCTGAATTTATTAACTCTTTTCCAAAACTAAAAAATCTCCATTTGTTAAGGTTAACTCTAGCACGAGTTACTCCGTCTGAAGACCCATTTGTAAAAACATATTTTCGAGTAAAATTATCTGTAAATTCTTTTACAACGTCATTGTATATGTACTCAACATATTCTTTTTCTGTATCTTCTAAATTAAAAAAATCAACAACTTTTGTTTCAGGAGTTTCAGCTAAATGTTGAGCTAATAAATTTTTTCTTTCTAAATACTTTTGCACTCTTTCAGAGTAAGAAGCATTTCTATCTAAAGGAGCATTATCTAGTAAATCTTGATATTCTAAATCTGCTAATTGAGAATCTCTTAATCTTTTTCTGTAAGAATCGTTAGGCTCTTCGTATATAAAAGGGGGTTTAAACTCATTATTATACACAGATTTTATTTCACAATTTGGCCCTGCAATAGTAAGTCTTTCTCCTAATATATCATACTTTAATCTATACACTGTTTGAGAGTTTGATCCTCCTAAAACTTTTGCAGAATTCCAGCTATGAGTGGCTCCATGAGCATGTCCCCATTCATGTATAAGTGTTTCAGAAAAAAGCCATACATTTCCTTTTATAGTTTTAGTTCCATAAGCTGAAGTTTGAAGTGAAGAGTGCCTATTATCTGGGTTGTAAGCAGAACAACTATAGTTATATCCAAGTTCATTAAAAATAGTAGCTCCATTGAGATTGTATAAATCTATTTCAGTTTCAGAAATAAGTGCAGGATCTATAGTTTTAATCGGTACGTTAAGAGGTTTAGTATTACTGTAAATAGCTTTTTGAATATGATTTAATTTTTGGAAAAATTCTGCATTCCAATGGCGCATATCCCAATAAACATATCCTGGCGTACTTTGATTAAAATAAAAATAGTCAGAACTAAGTTGTACACCAAATGTATTATAGGTTTGATTAGTAATTTGATCTTGCATAAAATTTAGCAAATCACCCGCATCTACTTCACAGCCTGAGCTTGCAGGAAAAAGAGTTGCTAAATACTCTTTTCGTAATCTTTTTGGAAAAAAGAATTTAACGTTAGGATGCAATTCTCTAACAGAATAATGCGGAACATACTCATCAATAAAAGTATTAGTTTCTTGATCAAAAATTTTAGCTCCTGTATAATACCCAAGCTTAGAAGGATCAGTATAATATTTTGTATGCCGTTGCCCCAGACTTTGAAATTTAATATTTTCACTATTTAAACTTCGACTATTAGTTTGCACAGATAAGTTATAATTAGCTTCTTCAGCAGTGTTTTGAAAATAAGCATTAACTTCTTCAAAAGCTGTTGAAATATTATTGTAAATAATTTGTGGATTTATTTCGTCTTGAAGGGTTGCATGTTGATAACCAGTACCATTTAACGAATAATCATCGTCTATCACATAATTATAATGTTGAATAATTACAGGTATATAAACAGTGGGGCAGCTACCATCTGCGCAAGACTCAGCAGTATTTCTTGAAGAAACAAAATTTTGTAAATATTTATTAGCTATATCAAAAACTCTTTGTGTAATTTCATTTTTTGATTCAGGTTTATCTACGCTTACTACACACTCAGGTGTAATAATATTTTCTGTATTATTTATACTTACATTAGTATTAAACTCTGGAGAAGACGCTGTATAAAGTTTTTTTGCCATTATATAAACTCGTTAGTTATATTTTTAATACTGTTTACATTACTAGAATATTCTTCTAAATTGTTTTTAGAAGAATTAGTTATAACACTAAAATTTCTAGGAGCAACATTAGAAATTTCTTCTTCACAAACAGTCTCTAATATTATGTGGTTATTATTTATATAAGGCGATGTGTTTAGAGTATGTAAAATGCCTGCACTTATACTAGAAACTACACCCTCTTCACTTTCTTCAAAGTAAAGCATTCCTATATTAGCTCGCATTCTTTTTATTTGAAGAGGGCTAAACTGTTTAGTAAATGCTTCAGAAGAAGGAATAAAATTATTCATAATATTACTTTCTGCAGTAACAGAATCTAAACAAGAAACTTCTATATCTTCTGGAGCATTATTTAAATCTAAAGGATTATAAATTTTAGTGGGGTCTGTATCAGAAACACAATCTCCACAATAATCTTTACCTTTAAATTTAGTATACACACAATTAGTGTTGCAAGAAGAATAGAAATAAGGATTTGCTTCTCTTAAACTTAAATAATTATTTAAAAAATTATTAGTGCTAGCTAATCCTAGTAAATGTCCTAAACTTTTTGCTAATATAAAAGATTTATTATAAGAAGAGCTGTAGTAATTAGGAATAGTGTTACTTGTGCTTATAGCTTGAGAAAGTTTAGAGTTTAGTTTAAATCCTATATTAGAATAATATTTATAACCATACCCAGTATTATCATCACTTTCAAAAGGATTTCCTAAAGCATAAAAAGGCATTACAATATTAAATCCAGAATCTGCATCAGAATCAAAAATATAAGGATTTGAAGACATTGTAACAGCATTAATGTTAGGCGAAAAACTATTTATTAAAAATATATTTATTACTTTTTTTGGGTCATACCCATAAGTACTTATTATTTCTTGCATAGGGATTCCACCTAAACAGCTTGTGTTGTTGTTATTTTTAAATTTTGGAGTAATAGCTACTCCAAATTTTTTATAATCATAATCAGTAATTCTTCCAGCACACTCTACAGAAGATGAAAGTGTAGAGGCATCAATGTAATTAATACCTGGTATAGCTAAAGGAGTTCTTGCAGATAAATCATCTTGCAATAAACAAAAACTAATACCGCTATTACTAAAAGAATTGTTAATATCTTTGAGAACTTCATTAGCATTAAATTGTATATCTTCTATTTCAGCGGAAGGCCTAACTAAATTTATATCATCAACTACTAAATGAAAAACAATAGGAAGAACTATATCCCCCGAAACAACTGAGCTAGGTAAAAATAAATTATCTGCTGTTATGGCAGCTTGGATAAAATTTTCATAAGCCTCTAAGTCTATATTTTTATTAGAAGCAAATTTTAAATTTAAATCCCAACCATCAAGCACTAAAGGTTCAATAGCATCTTGTTGTATAGAACTCTCTAAAGACATATTATTTAGTTATTTTTAATGAGTTTAATAAACTTTTAGCTAAAAGAGCTTTCTCTATATCAGCTTCATCACAATCTTCACATCCTAAGTTAATAATTCCCATCATCTTATTAACTGCTAATGTAGAGCTACAAAGATTTTTAAAAGGAATTATAAATTCTTGAGAATAATAAGTTGTAGGAGAGTTAATATTTACAACAACGTCGTAAAGAGTGTCTTCTAAAACTTCTTGAATAGGATCATAACTTTCTGGTATAGCAGCAGTGTTTGCAATAGCAGTGGATATTTCATAAGAAGGTACAGAGATTTTAAAACCTCTATAAGTATCTTCTGCAGGATATTTTACTGTGCTTTCAAAGTTAGGCAAATCTATAGAGGTAGTATATTGCTGCTCTTCTACAAAATGATATATTCTTAAATACGCTTGAAGGTTGTAATTTCCTCTATTACCAGTGATGTTAAAATCTCCCCATCCTCCTGGATTACTTTCTTCATTATAAATTCCAGTTATATCTTCTATAACTAAATGTTTACAATCTTCAGTTGTTCTTATATCAAGTTTTAAATCTAAAGCCATTTGTAGGTATTAAAAAAGGGCAGACAGATTAGCTGCCTGCCCTTTGATTATATAAAAATTAAACTACTAGTCCCAAGCTGGAGTAACAGCAAAAGCAGTAGTAACTAGTGCTTGAGTAGTCCCAGATAAAGCAGCTAATACAATAGTCATTTTACCTTTACCACTACCTGCAACTGCATGTCCTGGATCTTCTAAATCTACTTGTAACTCAAGTGTGTTATAAGATGTACCAGAAGCTGGATCAGCAAACAATGTAATTAAATCTGCATTGTTAGGCATTGTACCGTGACGGTAAGGAGCACCTGCAGAACCTTGAGAAAACCACTCTAAGTCAGCAATAGCTCTAGGGTGTCCGTCTCCAAGATCAGCTGCTGTATCTGCAACAGCAGTAGTGTCGCCCCAACCATCTAAATTAAGATCAAAAGTAACTTGGTTACCTGCATCAGGAATTAAACCTAATTTGTAATCTTGCTCTAAGCCTGTAATTTTAATACCTGCTGCTTCTCCTGCAATATTAGCTGCTGTAATATATTTAGCAGTAGCATGAGCAATAGTTGCTGTAGCTCCTTGAAAAGGAACTGATAATGTAGCAACATTACCATCAATAGCAACTACTTTATAGCGAGCAAAAGTAGTAGCTGCTCCTGCAGTAAGGTAATCTCCAACTGCAAATGCTGGAGTATTTCCAACAGTTACACTCTTAGAACCATTTACAAAAGCTAAAGAACCTGCACTAGCGTGCGGATTTGCTACTGTAGATTCAGCTGAAAGTAATTCTACTTTTACAGAAGCACGTTTTTTACCTGAAGCTTTTCCTGAGAATTTTTCAGAAGCACACATTGCTTGTTGAATTTTATCAGCA
>Ga0181397_1000773_pt1 | contig 11798 bp, 9 predicted proteins | sample 20SPOviralmetaG_FD_130126 | JGI IMG/M metagenome (GOLD analysis project Ga0181397, IMG submission 130126) | Marine viral communities from the oligotrophic San Pedro Time Series (SPOT) site, San Pedro Channel, CA, USA - 20 SPOT_SRF_2011-02-23 | ecosystem: Environmental > Aquatic > Marine > Strait...
CGTGTTTTTTCCGACATTTAAATCGTCCTCTAGATACAAATTAGACTTCAATACCGCATCTTGATCTACATGAATAGTTCCAGAAAGATGTGTGTTTTTTCCGACATTTAAGTCATCTCTTATATCAAGGTTGCTGTTAACTACGACCTTCCCCCCCGTTGACTGAATATTATCTATCCAGAGTATGTTGCCGCTGAATATATCCGAATTAAATATTAAGTCTGAAATCATATTTTTACTTACACTTATTTTTGACTTTATCTTACTGCGTGAGTGTGAATTCTATAGCCAGGTTTTGTTGGGGAAGAGAATAAGACATAAAACGAATCTCTAGAAACTCCTGAAATCATATAAGGTACGCATATTGAATCTGACTCTGCAGCTGTAGATATAGAAGGTATTGCATGAAAAGCGCATGGGTAAAAAACCTCATAAGTATCAACATTTTTAGGGATATCCGTGGTGAATGACTGAGTTGTTGTTTTATTCGCTGAAGATTGACCTGTGGGTCGCGCATTTATATGAAGTTTATATTCGTCATCTTTAAGTTCCGTCCCGAAATTAACCGCAAAACTAAATTCGTTTAATCCTGAAATCATATATGGAATAATTGGCCCTCCAGCAGAATTCTCTAGAGATAGTGTGACTGCAGGCTTCTCTCCAAAAGTTTTTGGAAAATCTAAATGAAAACTATCTTTTCCTTCGTGCAAGGGAGCTACGAAGGAAACTACTTCATCGGAACCTCCAAATACCCTCTCCCATTGACCATCCTCCCCAGTCGTGAACACTCTTTCTAAATAAGTCGACCCTGTCACAGAAAGCTCCCCTACGGGGTTTGTGGTATTTACCCCAAGAAAACCTTCGTTGGTAAGTCTAGCCTGCTCAATTCCTGAAGTACCAAAAGAAATAAAATCATCTTCCGTTTCGCTCAATAATATTTTACATCCATTTCCTGCTTGCAACGTGATTTCATCATCCCTAAAACGAAGAAATGTATCTTGGTCTTCGTGGTGGTATAAATACTCTCCAACATGAACATCTCCTGTAACCTTCTCGTCTCCATAAATCATGGAGTCTCCCGTTTGAACAAAATCTCCAGTAAGGTAATAATCACCTTCCATTCGCACACCTCCATGCCTCCAGGAATCTCCAGTGATTCTAAAATTTCCCAAAAGGTTAGAATCGCCGATTCTATAAAGCTCTCCAAACTGTCTATAACTTCCTGTGTGAGTTAGGTCTCCAATTAAAGTCTTATCTCCATACAAAAAAGAGTTTCCTGTGTGAGTGAAGTCTCCGGTAAGATGGTAATCCCCCTTCATGTATAAATCTCCATGCCTCCAAGAATCTCCAGTGATTCTGAAATCCCCTAATAAATTAGATTCACCTATTCTGTAAGAATTGCCCTCTTGCCTGCGATTTCCAGTATGAGTTATATCCCCCAGAAAGCAAGAGTCCCCTGAAACGTGCAATGTGTACAAAGGATCTACAGTGCGAGTATGTTCAAAAGTAGCTAATCCAGAAAAATTAAAATGACTTATCTCCCATAAATTACCCGAAATCATTTTTTCACCAACGAGCCTATATTTTAAATAAGTTTCAGGGTGGTGTTTTTCAAGAGTAAAGGAAGTTGGGGAACTTTCACCCTCGTAGTCTTCCGGAGATAAGCCGGAAACTCTATGAATAGTGTTCCAGTCTAAACCGTTATTAGAAGCTACAACCTTTAGGTCTTCTGCGCTGTTTTCTAAGCCTTTTCTAAATAAAGAAAACCCTTTGTAATGAAATGCTTGATCAAAATCTATTTGATACCACGCTCCACCCATCTCTCTATGTATATCATCTGGGTTTAATTGATGTCCGTCAAGGGAAAGGTCTTGACCCCAATTTTGTTGAGATTCTGGTGTGTTAGAATTATAAAAACCTGAAGGTTCATATATTGGATAGGACTTTAGTGATGTGGTTGTTTTTATCTGATCTTCATTTGAAAAATCTAAGACCACAGGATCTTTTCTTGGAGATACTTCAATTGTTCCGCTAAGGTTTTGGTGCCCTGCTGCGGTTGATTGGTAGTAAAAAACCCCCGAACTAACACCTTTAAAATCAACCGCTCCAGATATTTCGGTAGCAACTACCTGATGATTTTTATCTTTAATCGTTAAGGACGTAAGGCTCGTTAGGTTTTCGAATATCAGTAACTCCCCCTCCCTTGATTCAAGCAGGGGGTCTAAGCCCTGCGCGTCTCCGCTAAATAAATAACTTTCTCCACTGGAATCAAACAAAGAGTAATTTTTAGTTAATGGGCTTGAAACTAAAATCGATCCGCTCATATTTTGATTCCCGGATTCAATTGATTGATAGTGAAAAGACCCTACGCCATTTGCCTTGAAGGAGGTTTTGCCGCTGATCTCTTGCGCTTGGATATTCCCATTTTCATCTTTAATAACTAAAGGGTTGCCATTAGTTAAATTGGCAAAATTAAAAGTATCCCCAGATGTCCCTAGTAAACTTGGGTTAATTCCAGAAGCGTCTCCGCTAAATAAGTAATTATTTCCACCTCCAGAGATTAAGGAATGGTTATAAATGTCTGCGCCTTTAATATTTATATTACCGCTCATGCCTTCATGCCCAAGTAATCCACACTGATAATAATAATTACCTGTTGAGGCTGCATAATAATTAGTTGTGCCGGAAATTTCTGAAGATAATAAATTGTTATTTGAATCCTTTATAGTCAAGGAGTGAGGTTTTGTTAAATTTGTTATAGATAGAGAGTCTCCAACTTTGATCTCAATATTTGGATCAAGACCCGTTGAATCTCCACTAAATAAATAACTTAAACCATCTTCTTCAATGACGTAAGTTTTGTGAATGTCTTCGGATATTATATGCGGATTAATTCCCCCTCCGTAAGCATAAGACGCATAGCCATTAGATTCTTTAGGGAAATCTATGAAAACCTCTTTTATCACTCTTCTATCTGTAAAATCTAAACCTATTCCTATTTTTTCAAACAAGCCTGTCTCTCCCACAAAAATATTTCCGCTTATGTCTCCAGTCTGCGTTATGTCTATAATTTCATTTATGTATACTGTACTTTCAAATGTACAAACATCTGCGAAAGTTTTTTCTCCGCTAATTAACTGTTTGCCTGTGAGGAAAACTGCGTTTGACCCATCTAGGACTGATTTTTTTAAATTTTTAAACTTAACTTTTTCGTTATGCGATCCAGATCTAGCTAAAAGAAACAGAGCCTCATCATCTTGATTGTTCGGAGGAGCTATTTCAGCCTTGTGCGGAAATGGGTCTGCAACTTGGTCAGATAAAAGACGCTTTGTTTGCGGTAGGTTCGATATTCTGTTATCTTTATTCATTTAAGGTTTTTCAAGTTGTATGTACACTTTTTATGCAGTGGTCAAATATTCTCCAGTCCTGTGAAAGAAGTGGTCTATATTTTGAGTGGATTGATTAGGTTCGCAGCGAGGCTTTATAGTGTTATTTCCTGTGCTCAATTCCCACAGTTGCAAGGATGGAGAAGATGTAGAAAATTCAGGCCTATAGTAACCATCTCCGGGTTGAAAATTTCTAAAAATTAACCTGTCGCCAAGATCTTCAAACCATTGGGCATGATAATTAACTTTTTCCCCAAGTCTATGCATTCCTTGGGTGCTTGAGCAACAATGTATTGTGTGGTCTTTTGTTAGAGTCGAGCCTAACTTTAAAACGAAGGACTCGTTGGTTATATTTGAAATAATGTACGGAACAACATGCTCCCCGCCTTCTATGTTGATAGATATATTCGGAGGTTCATCATAACCTAAGGGGAAGAAGATTTCTTGTGTTGATGAATTTTCATTTGGCTGAAAGTAGAATCTTTGCATCCCATGTCTATTCACTCCAGGATCCATTGGAGAACAATACGGAAATTCATCATAATTCAAACCGTTTTTGTTTTGCATAATAGATGAACATATTGCGGTTGTATTTATAATATATTCTTCAGGCGGCAAAACGTTTGAAAATTGCATGTAAAATTCATGCCTGTTTCCGCTTTGAAGTATAAAAGGCACAAGTATATTTCCATTACAGTTTTCAAGACTCACTGATAATATGGGTTTTTCCTTGAATGTTTTTGGTAGGTCTATGTGGTATTTGTCTTTTCCCCCGTCAATCACAGTTTTAAAAGTAACCTTTTCGTCATCTCCACCAAAAACTTTATTAAACTTTTTCGAAAAATCATCATAAACGAAAACATTTTCCAGGAAAGAGTCTCCCGTAACCGAAAGTTCAGCAATTGGATCTTTCGTGTTTATAGCTAAGAAGCCTTTATTAGTTAACTTAACCTGCTCTTCGCCCGAGGTGAAGAACGAAATTTCGTTTTCGCTTGACTCATTAAGCAATAATTTACAACCTGAACCTGCTTCGATGGAAATTTCATCATCTTCAAACCTTACGAATGTATCTGGGTCTTCGAGGTGGTAAATATATTCTCCTACGTGTAGGTCTCCGGCAATTTTTTTATCCCCTTTTATTAAAGAATTACCTAGTTGAGTTCTATCTCCAGTAAGGTGATAATCACCTTCCATTTGCACATCTCCATATCTCCAGGAATTCCCAGTGATTCTAAAATTTCCCAGAAGGCTAGAGTCCCCAATTCTATAGAGCTCCCCAATCTGTCTATAATACCCTGTATGAGTGACGTCGCCAATCAATAATTTATCTCCATGCAAATCGACATCCCCAAACCTTTCTAAATCCCCAGTAAGATCGTAGTCCCCTTTCATTCGCATGCCTCCGTACCTCCAAGAATCTCCAGTGATTCTGAAATTCCCTAATAAATTAGAATCACCGATTCTGTAAAGATTTCCAAACTGTCTATGGTGGCCTGTATGAGCCAAATCTCCAAGAAATAAAGAGTCTCCAGATATATCCAATCGATAAGAGGGTTCCCTAAACCTTTCGTGAAAAACCTTTCCGCCGCCTATATTTTGAAATAAACCGGAATTTCCGACGAAAATATTTCCACTTATGTCCCCCGTAAAAGTATTATCTATAACTTCATTAACATTCGTCCTGCTTAAAAAATTACATGGATCAGAGAAAGTTTTTTCCCCGCTAATTAATTGCTTTCCTGTTAGTAATAAATTTTTATCTAATATTGAAGATTTTAAATGCGTGTATGAAATATTTTCATTTCTTACATTCGGCCTCGCTATCATAAAGAAGGCATCATTATCCCCGCTTCCTGGAGCAGTAAGGCTCGCTTGATGAGGAAAAGGATTAACCGTATAATCTGAATGTAATACAGTTGTCTCTTTTAGTTCTGAAATTTTACTATTTGGCATGGCGGTCTTTTGTAAATACACTTAATTGATAAAAGGTGTACTCCATTTAATGGGTAAATCCAAAGTAGATAGAATAACTTATGAGAGGTTCGGAGTTTTGATAACTGATTTCCCTGCATACAAGGCCACAAACTCAACTTCTGGAGATATAACTAGAATACAAAGTATGGAGTACAATTTTTCTCATCCAGCTTTAGATATAAAAGAAATCGGTTCCGACTCTCTTGTCTCTCAGGATGAAGAATCTCCAATTGTCCGTCAACCAGAAATTGAATGTAGCATGTCGTATATATTTTCTAGCGGAGAGAATGAAGAAGCTTTAGGATTATATCTTGGATCTGACGGCAGTGTATTGAAAAACTTTTATAACAATAAAAAAACTGATGATGTTAACATATTCTTGATTGCTGACGCTGGGGGATGCGGGCATAGAGACCTGAACAACGTAACAGATCAACAGGGATTTTCTGGCTATAACGTAGTTGGATTTGGAAATTCTTTTTTAAAATCTTATGAATACTCTGCTTCTGTAGGACAACTTCCCGTTTGTTCTACTTCTTTTGCTTGTAGTAATATGAAATTTGACGAATATAAAGATGATGATCCGCCATCTTTTCCCTCTATAAAACTTGGGGTTCAAAACATAGACTCAGAAGAAAAATTAATTTTAAACGAAAATTCGTTGGACCCTCACACAGATAATGACGTTCCTTCTATAATGCCTGGAGGTATTATCATAAATATAACAAAACATGCAGGCGATCATGGGGGCGCCGTTTTAAACGATATAGAAGCTTCCATACAAAATATAAATATTAACCTTCCAATTCCTAGACAGGATATATACGGATTTGGGAGTAATTATGTTTTTGATAGGAAAATAAAATTCCCTGTTATTGGATCAGTATCAATGGATATGATACTTAGGGAATTTTACACAGGAGAAACGGACTCTTTCTTTTCCAAGGGGTCAAGATATGATATGACTATATCTCACACAGAAAGAGACCGATCTGGCGGGATAACTAATATAAATTCTTTTGAAATCGAAAACGCCCAACTTAAACAGCAGAGTTATTCTCAGTCGATTGGCCAAAACGCTTTGGTAAGTTCTTCTTTTTCATTTGGAGTCACTGCCAGCGGAGGGTTAAAATTTTACAGATCTTAACTACTTAGTTAAGAGGCAAAAGCGCTCAAGGCGGACCAAAAAAAGCCTACCCTTTTAGGGGTAGGCTTTTAAAGAATTAATCAATTATTAATTAAGCGAATTGCCCTGTAATGGTCAACGCGTTTCTTGATCCAAGGATTCTTAACCCCCTCGCTAAATCTTCTGGACCTCCAACTTGAGCAGTAAACGTCAAGTCTACCGATTTATTATCTCCAATTGAAGAGCTGAAAGATTCTCCCTCTAATAAGGCTCCTTTAATTATATATTGCATCGCAACAGATCCTGTTCCATATTGATTCGGCTCCCTAAGCGTAAAAACTAAATCGTGCTCCTCTGTATTCCAAAGGAGATCCGCTACGTTCCCAGCTTTTAGGTCAGCCATTATAGCATTTACGCTAACAGAAATATTTAAAGGGTAATCAACAACTCTTGAATATCCATAAGGCGTACCAAGTCTGTTTAATACAGTTCTAGACATTGGAACGTCTACGCTAAAGCTTTGGACATGAGCTGAACCAGGAACCGTATAATCGTGCATCGGATTGTCATTAACCCCTTGGTAACCTTCTCCTGTAGCAATACTACTACCTCCAGCCGTATTTCCGTAGCCAAGATCTCCTCTTGGATCGTTGCCTGGAAGAAGTTCAAATTCAGCCGCCCTTCCATCTGTTCCAAGAGACATTGTTATATCTCCAGGACGCAAACATGACCAACCCTCTTCTTCGCTTTCCAAGCCTCCCGGTGCGCTGTCATTAAGAACTCCGCTGACTGCTGGAGGAATGTCAAAATGTATATCTGAAATTGGTATCCCAAAATTAGAATTCACTGCTGGAATATCTAAACCTGTACTCCCTACGTAACTCTTTAAGTTTAAGCCGTCAACGGTAACATTTGCAGTTGGCATACTTCCTACAGAAGCTTCAATGGAATAATTCGAAACGTATCCATTGCCCAATGCAATAACACTTTTTCCATCATCCATGTCTGAATTACCTACCGCATCGTGCCCTTCGCAAGTCGTTAATATAAAAAAGTTTTTGCCATCAGCGTTAATATTTTCATCGCACTTTGTTCCCCCGATAATATCGTCTGCTAGGGCGCTTGAGGATCCATCAACGTTCATTCCTAGAATTCTTTCGTTTATTCCGTTGGTTAAATAGTAAGAAAAGTCAAGAGTTACTGTGGGAGGTTCAATAGAAACAGAATCTATTCTGGCTAATTGCCCAAATTGATTAACGTCTTGTCTGTTAACACTGAAACTGTAATTTGCGTTTTGCACCCTGCGCAACTGCTCAATCCCTGTTCTGACTTCATAGCCAGCTGGAACATCTGCAATTTTTGCCACTCCTGATTTTGTTGACCATGCGTCATTAGAAACGCTAAAATGGTGTCCTGTAGCATTTACCGTCCCAGCATACAATGCCTCACTCTGGTAAATTACTCTAGCTCGTCCTGGTAAATTTTTTGCCATAATATTTATTAATAAGATTAGATTCTGTTTATGTTACATTTTTTGTAGAAAAAAGGGAAGTTTTAAGAAAAACGGGGGTATCTTAAGTTTGTTATTTCAAAGTCTATAAAACCAACAAAAAGAGAGGGGTCTATGTTTTTACTCACTCTATCACTTAATTTTGATACTCTAGCTTCTTCTATATGAAAGAAAGTTTCTCTTTTGGCTGTAGCTAACTCTTTGTAATTGAAGCCTGTAGTGTCTCCATATTCCGTTAACGGAAAATCTTCAAACCCCAGCTTAGCAAAAACCTCATTCTTTGAGTCTGCAAATACAGACAAAGCTCCATCAAGTTGATACGTGTTTTCCGCAAAAACCACGCAACGAATACTTGTTGTGGTTTTATCTTCTCCTCCGAAGGCAAAAGGTTCATTTTCTGCCATTTCTGAGTTTACAAAAATTGCAGGTATAACTTGCTTATAGGGCTCGATTCCCCCTAGCGATTGTTTGAATCTACTGTTCGAGTCGAACTTGCTTTCAACTATTAATTGCTCTTCTGTTTGATTTGTTATATAGAAATTAAAGTCCTTTACGGAATAGTCTCCACTTAATGTTGTCTTATTTTCCCCAAAAGATGAATCGAACACAACTCTTCCATTGTCAAAGTCGATTTTCAGTCCGTCTTGGCCTTTTGGAATAAAATTTCCGTTATCATAAATCCCGCTTGGTATATTTACACCTTCAATACTCTCGTCACAAACCCACTGTTTATAAGGGCTGCTGTAAGAAATTAATCCTGGGCCTAATCTGGCATCCCCGGTATTTGCGTAAAAGTCGGAAGACTTGTTTGAAAAGGCCTCTCCTTTTTTGAGGATAAAATTATCAGCCCATAGCACAAAGCTTGTTGTAACTTGATGTTGAAATTGCGGTTTCATTTTAAAAATAAGATTTAGAAATTCTTGTCCCCTCAGATATGTTGTTTATATTTTTTTCAAAATCACTCAGTAATTGTTTTATATATTTCATTTTCAGTGTTCCGCCGGATTTTCTTCCAGATTGTATGCCTGCTTTAGATCTTCCTGCGGGAGGAGACTGGGTAAACATATATTGCCCGAGGTTCGGTATCCCTCTTCCCTCTAACTGTTGTAGCCAGCTAGCCCCCTTTGCCCATGGAGATGGGGTTACTTTATAAATTTCAGATAATGTTGGTATATTTACAGCAAAAGTCCAAACAAAACCTTTATTGCTGAATTTTCTATTTTTTATTAAAATATTGGCCTTTGCGAGCATCAATTCCAATTGTAACGTTGGATCGTCTCCAGATTCAAAACCAATAAACCCAAACAAGTTTCCCTCTGGCAGACCGCCGCTAATATTTGTAGAGTCAGGCCCAGCCTTTAGCTCTCTGGTTATTGGGTGAGTCTCAAAATCTTTTAATAATTTTTTATGTGCAAATTTAAATTGATTTTCAATTATAATTCTTCCTTCATTTATTAATTGTTTATCTTGTCTTAATTGATTAGCTATTGCAGCTTTTAATTGTTTATTGATTATGGGCATTATTCTATTGGTCTTAAAAATAAAGTATAAAATTGTATAGTGTCAAATAATCCATGAGCTCTGGGATCCGAGTCGACGTGAAACATTCTTCCGTCAAGCTCAATTCTTTTCGCCTCTTTAATATACGAATAATCTTCTACTTTCAGCTTGATTCTTACCAAGCTACCTCCGTCTGGGCGGCTCACTTTTATTTGTGCTCCAGCTTCCCCGAAGTTTTCCAAGCTTCTATCTGAGTCGTATTTAATTCTAGCTTTAAAGATTTTCTTGACAGGAATGTTTTCAACGCTCGTTGTTGACGCTCCGCCTGTTCCGTATAAATAATTAAAATTAGGATCAGTGCTTACTACTACCTTTTGGGCTTCTTTATATACTACGATGTCTCTTCCAAATGTATCATGAAGGTCTAATAAATCTGCGGCTACGCTCGCTCTTTCTGCTGCTGTCAATAATTCTGCCATACTTTGTTTTACACTAAAAGATTTTTTTTTGTGTATAGATTTGTAGGTACAAGGATATGGACGCAGAAGACATTTTTAGAAAATGTTATCACAGGAATACGGTTTCCCTTTTTAAAGGGTTCCTCGTTATGCTTGAGGATTTACATAAAGAGCATCAAATTAATTTCAATAAATTAAGAAATAATTTGCCAGAAGGCTGTGTGCCTATATTAGATCAAGGTGATTACTTCGATGAAGAAAAATTACAACACCTTAGAAAAAGAACTTTAGATATTGGCAACGAAACTATTAGAAATATCGAGTCAGAATTAGATAATTATACTATAGGATTTACATTTAAATAAACACATTATGGCAAACGCGACAGAAAAACAAACAGAGACAATGGACGATACCCGAAAGAAATTGAGGGAAATCTATAGCTTCACTTTCGAAAAGGAAGAGAAAACTAAAAAAACCGAAACTAGTAAAATTAAAAACGAAGAGACTGGCGAAGAAGAAGAGGTGTCTGTAACCAAGGAGGTTTTAGAAGCTGTTCCTCATCGAGTAGTCATGAAGCAACCAACTAGGCGGCAGATCGAAGAAGCTGAACTAGAATTTAGCGTTGAAATGAGTAATTGTATTAAGCGCGGAATTCTGACCAAAGCAATGCTCGCGAAAAAATATAGTGATACAGGAGGTCTTCTTGCTGAAGAGGACGCAAAAGCTTTAACTAAAATGTATGTGACTTACGGCGAACTTTCTCAAGAGAGCGAAAAGCTGCAAATCAAAAATGTAAAAACTGAAAAAGATGAAGCTCGTCTCAAAGAAATTTCTGGCGAGATTGCTATTTTAAGAAAAGATATTGTTAATGTTGAAACATCGTATTCTAATTTATTTAATCATACTGCAGATGTAAGAGCTGAGAATAAAGTTATTCAATGGTATATATTACATCTTACTCATATACAAAAAAATGATAGTGAAGAAATTGTTCCTTTATTTGAAGGGCGCGATTTTGAGGAAAGACTTCAAACATATTATGAGCTTGAAGAAGATGGAGATGATCTTTATGACTTGGTTGGCGGAAAAATTGCAGCTTTGTTTAGTTTTTGGTATTATAGTTCTGGCGCAGTATCCACGGCTGATTTTGAAAAGCTTGATCAGGATATCGAAGAAGGAAATGTATAATATGTGGAAGCTGTAAAGCGCAGAAAAATCTTTAGAGATGTAGTTCGCGGATATTCGACTACAATTTTAGATACAGACTTTGTTTATATAAAACATCTTACTCCTCACGATCAAGTAGAGCTTGAGGAAATAGAAGAGAAGTATTTTAATATAGCTTTAAGAAAAGGTGTTCCCACTGAAGAGGACATGCTTTCTTTTTTGAAGCAAGAGGAACAGTGGACGGATGCAGATGAAAAATTTATAGAAGATAAGAAATATTTTCTTGAAACTCTTCGAACCGCAAAAACTAAGATGGTAATGAAAAGACAAATTGACCATCAAGATAAATTAATCGCCGAAGAGCAACAACTACTCAATCAAAAACAATACGAAAGAATATCTTTACTTGGAAATACTTGTGAAAAGTATGCAAAAGATAGATTAAATGATTTTTATATGATCAAAAGTTTTTATAAAGATAAACAATTAAGTGAGCCTTTGTTTAGTGAAAATAAATTTGATGAACTAGAAAATCATGATATTAAAAAAGTTGTTATTATTTATAATGAATTGTTTGAATCATTTAATGAAGAAAATATACAATATACTATATTAGAAGATTTTTATAATCCTTATCTTAGTTTTGCTGAAGATAGTATGCAGTTTTATGGAAA